>ODAI010024956.1_pt1 | contig 12737 bp, 11 predicted proteins | sample 1539321 | NCBI WGS metagenome assembly ODAI01 (sample SAMN02144231, study PRJEB22623) | gut metagenome | biome: sheep rumen | host: Ovis aries | place: New Zealand | reverse complement strand
GAGTTCATGCCGCAGTGGGTCAGAAACGCGTCCGCGATTTCCAGCACCGCCATCTGGTCGACGGATTCAAAAATCCGGACATTATCCGGCAGATCATCGAAACGCTCCGGATTCGTACCCATGGAGATGATCACCTGCCAGTTTGTCCGGCCCATCGCTTCAATGCAGTTGCGGTAGAATTCCCGGTTCTGGTTGACGGTCCCCATGGAGATGTAGACGGTTTTCTCCGCGGTCTTTTCAATGGGCCGGGTGACCGGCCGGATGGACGGACCGATGAAATGATACCTGTCGGAAAAGGTCTCCGCGCAAGGCTGAAAGTATGGGGATGTGTAGACGATGGTGTTCGTTTCGTTGTCGTTTTGTACGACATCCAGAATGTTTTTGACCGGATAGCCGGACTTCTGCAACCGCTTCAGCTGCTTGTTGACCCGCGGCATGGACAGCAGCATCTTCCCAAGTTCCGACGCCCCGTGTTTCATGTACCGGGATGAGTACCGGTTGAACGCGAAGGTCGTCGTCGATGACACGAACGGTATACCGTGCTTTATGGCATTCAGCTTTCCCCAATAAGCAACCGAATCCGCCACGATGACATCCGGTCTGATTTCTGCCATCTTCTCCGATACCATATCGTCCAGCGCCAGAGTCGACGACACCAGAAGTTCCGTCGCAAAGGCCATATCCTTGCCGACCCGATCCGCGTTTTCCTGACTTTGCATATCCATCCCGATGTCGTAATCATCGCAGCCGATGAAAGTGGCGCCTGCCCCTTCCACCTTCTCGCGGAACGGTTCAAATGTGAAATAATAGACCTCATGCCTTGCGGACGTCATCTCTTTGACCAGGCCCAGCGTCGGGTTCGTGTGCCCGTAGGCCGGGATGCAAAACCATGCGATTCTCATTGCCCTGTTCTCCCTTCAGCAGTTTCCTGTATATACATACGCCAGCCTCTTCCTGGCGTGCTCCGCCAGCGCGTAGATCCGCTCCACGTCTGTCGCGTCCCGGTCCGTCATATGGAAGGTCGGGAAAAAGCGGGAAATATGCAGCGGAATGCTACTGCCGATCGTCTCGCCGGCCGCGTTTGTCAGAGAAGCGATCCAATCGGTCATTTCTGTCATCTCCTCGAAGGAGTCGTTTTCCCCGGGGATGATCAGCGTGGTCAATTCCACGTGGCAATGCCGCGCCGCTTCGGCGATGAAATCCATCACCATCCTCCGGCTGCCGCCCAGCACTTCCTCATAGTAGCGGTCGGTAAATCCCTTCAGGTCAATGTTCATGGCGTCGATGTACGGCAGCAGTTCCTCAAGTACTGCAGGCTCCGCCGTGCCGTTGGTCACCAGAACGTTCTTCATGCCCGCTTCATTTACCAGCCGCGCTGTATCCCGGACGAACTCGTAGCCGATCAGTGGCTCATTGTAGGTGAACGCCACGCCGATGTTGCCGCGGTCCCGATAGGATGCCGCCGCGGACGCAATGGTCTGCGGGTCGACGCGTTCCGCCCGGCGGGCCGCCACAGACAACGCTTCCGCCGACCAGGAAATGCTGTTGTTCTGGCAGAAGGGACAGCGCAGATTGCAGCCGTAGCTTCCCACCGACAGGATCAGGCTTCCCGGCAGGAAACGCCGGAGGGGCTTCTTCTCGATGGGATCCAGAGCCAGGGATGTTACGGCCCCGTAGTTTCCGCACACGACCTTCCCTTCCCGGCAGACGCGTCCGCCGCAAAATCCCCTGCCGCCTTCCGGAATATCACAATGTCTGAAACAAACGTCGCATTTCGCCATGTCACTCACGCCTCACCTTCACACGCACCGCATCTTCACGCGTGCCTCACCTTCACTCGTGCCGCACCACTTCGAACCGCTGGAGCTTCACACTCTCGGACCGGCGGATCCCCGCCTTTTGTCTGGCGATGTCGATCTGCTGCTCTACGGTATCCACGCCGTCCAGATCCGGAAGCAAAAGCCCCCGCTTGCCGCCGCTGCTGACGATGACGCCGTAGCGTTTCACGTCGAGTTCGGTTTCAGATTCGATGTCCTCCGGCTCTCCCAGCACGCCCACGCTGATCTCAAGCCGCGGCAGTTCCTCCGGCCCGATGGGTGAAAACCGCGGGTCTCTGGTCGAGGCGCTGATGGCGTTCTCGATGATCTCGCGGGCCACGCAATCCGTAGTCGGTCCCGTGGTGCCGATGCAGCCGCGCAGGGCGCCGTCCTTGTGGATCGACACGAATGCTCCTGCCTTTGCATGAAGCATCTCCTCCGGAACATCATCCGGAATGTCGATGCGCCGGCGGCTTAAGATATAGCTTTCCAGGGACTGACGGGCCAGCTTCACGTACGGATCCTCCCGGCTGCGCCGCCGTGCGAGGGCTTCCTCCGTCTGCTTCAGATACCGGCTCAAAAACCGCCGCTCCGGATCCTCCCCCGCCGGGTAGAAGGTGCACACACCGTAGCCGACGCCGGTCACATCCTCATGGGACAGAGCTTTGGCTTTCACCGCCATGCCGTCGAAGGCGCCCGCCATAATGACAAAGGACCGGTGCCCGCACTCCGCCGCGCGGTCGCAAAAGCCTTCGCTGAAGTCGAACAGCTCGCCGAAGGCACCGCGGCCGCACACATCCATGATGCGCGCGTCGTATTCGGGTCCTTCCTTCGCGAACCCATAGGGTCCGTAGTCCTGCAGCTTATGGGACAGGTCGCCGCTGGCAACAATCACGATCCGCCGGCCCGCGCGTTCCGCAGCTTCGCGGATGAGCTGGCCCAGACGGTAGTGGTCGGTCAGAGGCAGACCGGACAGTCCGATGCGGACGATCTTATAGTTTTTCGGAACGCCGGTATTCTCATACGCCCGCTCGATAAACCACAACGGGACCATCGTGCCGTGATCCAGCGCTTTGTCACGCTCGCCGAGAGTGCCCGCCGGGAAATCCTGCCCGTCGGCCTGACGGCAGATCTCCGCGACAAGCTCCGTATCATATTCTACGCGGAACTGCACACTTCCCGCTCCGAACTGCGCGAAGGATCCCTTCGCGCCCGCTGACGGTGAGATGTGAAAATAGTCGCCGTACAGAATCGAGTGCGGACTTGTGATAACGATCGTGTCCGGTCTGAGCGCGGCGATCTCCTCCGCCGCCTGCTGATAAGCGCGGGTCGTTTCCGCGATCTGCTCCTCGCTCCCCTGCCCGATCGCCGGTATGATCATCGGCGGATGGGGCACCATAAACGCAGCTAAAACTGACATGTCCTGACCTCCTGCCTTACTTGTCCTTCTCTATAAACGCTTCACCATCGCCCGGCATTCGAACGGCCCGCTGAAGTAGACCTCCGGATCCAGGAATTCATACCCCAGCCGCTCATAAAACCCCACGGCCTCCACGCGGCTGTCGACTCCGATGTGCGCGTAACCCAGATCGCGGATCCACGCTTCCGCCTCCCGCATGGTCGTCTCTCCAAGGCCCCGGCCCCGGTACTGCGGGAGCACCACCATGCGCCCGATCATGACCAGGCCGTCAAGGTTCGCGTACCGGGAGGACGCCTTGGCGTACTCTGTTCCGGCCGCTTCGAAGAACCGGCATGTGGCGATGGGATACCCGTCGTCCAGCAGCACGATGTACCGCGTGCCCGGTCCGTCGTGCTCATCAAACTCCTCCCGCAGGGGGATGTGGTGCTGACGGTTCATTCCTTCAATGCGCACAGAATAGGCGCCGGCTCTCTGCCACTCTTCTTCCGCGCGCAACACTTCGATATTTGGTGTTTCATATTGATCTTTCATAACAAATATATTTTATACTTGCGCCCCGCTTCTGGCAATAACAGGACGGCCGCAGATTTTGCCGGTCTGATTTTGCAAAAAGCGCTTAACAAGCCGATGAAAAGTGATACAATGATGACGGATAAAAAAACAAATGAAAGGGGGACAAATGTTATGACGATCAAAGACAGAATTCATGAAATCGAAGACGCAACCGAGGAACTGCTGGTACCAAAGCACCAGAGCGATCACCTCGCTAAGGAACTCCTGCAGGATCTGCTGGATAAGGCAATGACCGAAGAAGAAGTGCAGGCCATCGAAGACAAGTACATCAAGCACTTTGATGAGGATGAGATCCTGAAGATCATCCACGGCGCGAAGCTGTCCAAAGGCTTCATCAAAGAATAGGCTGCGAGAGAATAACGCGAGAGAAAAAAACAGAAGGCTGTCATCAGCCTTCTGCGTCTTTTAAAGCCTCGGTCATCGGCATCCTGCGGATCCTGCGCATCAGGATCATACTGACCAGTCCGTAGCAGGCCAGGCCGGAGCCAATGAGAAGCGGGATCCCCCACGGGGCCGCGTAGAATGTCATCCACCCGCTGAACGACTGCATCAGCATATCGTATATGACCTTGATCAGTTTCAGTCCGAGGGTTCCGCTCAGGACCAGAGACAGGAATACGACGAAGCCTGTGGCCGTCTGAAACAGGCTTCCGGCTTCCCTGTTCGTGTAGCCCAGGATCTTCAGCATGGAGATCGAATAAGTGTTTCGCTCCGTCACAAGTTTGGCGAGGAGGAAGATCATCAGCAGGAACATGATGATCGAAAAGATCAGAAACATGGTGAACGCCTTGCCCATGGAATCCTCCAGCTGATTGGACGTGGTCAGCAGGTCTTCTTCCGTGATCACCGTCGCGATCTTCGTCTCCGGAACGTCGCTCAGCTCCCGGTTGCTGAAATAACCGGAATAATAATCCTTCTTCAGATCGAACAGTTCCCGGAACTGATCGATGTTCATAAACACGCAAAGACTCGCCGGATAGTCGAAGCTTCCCTGCGAAACAAGCGTGTATTTTTTTGAGGTGAACTCATCCTCCAGCTCGATCGCGTCGCCGTCTTCGATTTTGTATTTTTCGTAATAACTGTTGGACAGCAGCACATTGCCGCCGGACAGATCTTTTAATCTCGTATCGTGGATGTAGGCAGAATCCTCCTGCACGCCGTATACCGTGATCTGTTCGCCCCGTTCGTTTTCGAGAGTTTCCACCGCGTATTTCTCCGCTCCCGGCGTATCCGTTTCGACCGGGTCTTTCAGAATGTACTGGTAGTTGCAGAATTCCGAATCCTGGATCTGCGTCCGGAACTGATCAAGCAAAGGCAGGAACAGCGAGCCAAACAGAAAGATGACGCTCGACAGGAAGATCCCCGCAAACAGGAGCAGATAGGTCGACTTGTTCTGCAGCATCACGCGAAGATAAAACCGCTTGCGGAAGCTGAAGTTCGGGAGTTTCACAGCCCTGCTCTGCGCCTTTCTCTTCAGATCCCGCCGCAGGAATTTCAGCGGAGGCAGGGACAGGGAACGCAGGATCATCAGCAGTTCCACCGCGATGACCAGGGCGCACGGGATGAGCGTCGTCTTCAGGAACGCCTCCGCGCTCCAGATGGTAACATACGTTGGCAGCGAATACGAATTGTAATACATATCCGCCATCATATATTTCAGAACGGTGTAGCCCAGAATGTTGCCCACAAGAGCCGCCGCCAGCGTGACCGCCACCGGCAGGGTGATGTAATGGATGAGCAGTTCTTTTCGGGAGTACCCTGACGCCAGCAGCGTCCCGATGGCCTTTGCTTCCTGTTCAATCGTACTCCGCGTCGTGATCGCAAACGCAAAGGCAAGAACGATGGTGACGATGTACAGGAACCATTCGAACATGATCTTATCGCTTCCCATATCCTCCCCGGTGAACTGGATCGCCTGATTGTCCTGGCGGGAGATGAACTCCTTCAGCGGGGCGTCCGTCTCGATCGTGTGGTCTTCCCCATCGTCAAAGGCGTCGATCGACAGGAACATGTTCCAGATCATGGGACCCACCGACATGTCCGCGCCCAACATGGAGTTCTCGTAGACGACGCCCATCAGGTCCTCCGCCCTCTCCTCCTGCTCGTCGTCGGTCAGGGTCTGATCGTTGTACCGCCACGTATAGCAGTAGACCAGTCCGGCGTTCCCAAACGCGTCGAACTGGGCGTCGCTTACAACGGCAACCGTAAACGCGCTGGCGTTGAACATCATGTCATAGTTATTCTTGAACAGGGCGCTGTAGTCGCCAAAAGCACCAAGCCCTGTGATCTCCAGTTCCTGTCCGTCAACGGTCATCCTGTCGCCAACTTTCAGGCCGTTGTTCACCGCGAACAACCTGTCGATGATGATCTCCCCGCTTCCTTCGGGCATGCGCCCCTCCATGACATCGATGAGATTCATTTCCGTCCGCGGCCGGTAGAGACGAACGGTTTTCTGTTCGCCGCCGATGTTCGCGCTCTTATCCTTGTAGAACTGTTCCCGGAGCGTCACCTCTTCCTCTTCGATATTCCGGATCGCCTTCCGGGTCAGTTTCAGATCGCAGGTGAAGTGACCGTTCTCGACTTTGTATTTATCGAAACTATCGTTGTAGGCCCGGATCATGCTGCCGTCAGCCACAATGAATCCGGATACAAACCCGATCATCATGGTCATAAACAAAAACAGCGCAATATACTTCCCCAGATCCTTGCGCAGTTCTCTGGGGATCCGCTTCATCAGGGGATTCTTCTTTTTCGCACTGTCTTTTCTGAACATGTCTGCCACTCTAGTCTGTCGTTTCGTTCTGCCGTCCCGGTCTGCTGCCGTCGGTCTACCAATCCAGCTCTGCCGCCGGGGTCTTCTGTGTGTTTCTGTACTCCTCCCGGATCTGCCCGTCACGGAGAATGATCACATGATCGGCCATCAGCCGGATCGCTTCGTTGTGGGTGACCAGAACGACCGTACTCCCGTACTGTTTATTGACCCGTTCGATGAGCGCCAGAATATCCTTTGAGGTGCTGTAATCCAGCGCTCCCGTCGGCTCATCGCAGAGCAGGATGTCCGGATTCTTGATGATAGCTCTGCCGATGGCAGTCCGCTGCTGCTGTCCGCCGGAAAGCTGACTTGGGATCTTGTCCTGATGTTCCTCAAGCCCCAGCGTCTGCAGCATTTCCTGCAGCGGCAGCGGTTCTTCGGAGAGATAGGCGCCGGATTCGATATTCTCCCGGACGGTCAGGTTGCTGATCAGATTATAGGACTGGAACACGTATCCCAGATGCTCCCGCCTGTATTTCGAAAGGCTCTTCTCACTTCCGTGATCCATGACAGCGCCACCTATGGACACGGTCCCCGCGTCCGGTGTCTCGATGCCGCCAATGATATTCAGGAGTGTGGATTTCCCCGATCCCGAAGGTCCCAGGAGCACGCAGATCTCGCCCCTGTCCAGTCCGAATCCCACGCCTTTGAGGACTTCGGTGCGGCTTTCGCCGTCGCCATACGTTTTTCTGATGTCGTCAAGCTGTAAATACATGGTCTGATCCCGTAAGCGATTCGCGAGTTAGTTTTTACTAACCTCCAGCCTTTGAAAAACGGAAGCCCGAAGACTTCCGTATTTCGTTACTTTCATTCTTCTGTTGTGATTATACACCTAATAGTTAGGAATGTCTAACTGTTTTTGACAGCCCGCTTCTATTTTCTGTACGTCGTTTCACCGTTCATGATCGTCTCACAGACTTTCGTCTTATAAACCTCTTCCAACGGTATTTCAAATACATTCTGGTCCAGGATGATCATGTCCGCGTATTTGCCCACTTCTATGGAACCGATCTGATCCTCCATGCGCATCTGATACGCGTTGCTGATGGTGTACGCCGTGATGACATCGTCCATGGACAGCTTTTCGGATGCAGGAGCCAGCTCATAGGAACCCGGATAGATATCATCCCGGTACATGCTCCTCGTACATCCCATCTGCAGTCCCTTGGACGGCTCCAGGCCGAAGTCGTCGGTCGGATAGTCCGATCCGGCGCCGATTTTGCCGCCGCCGTTGAGTACGGATTTCAGTTCATACATCGGCGGAAGCTGCGGCGGGAGGATGTCTTTCTCTTCTTCAAAGGCAGCATGCCATACGAAGGTGGTATTGGCGAGGATGCCGAGTTCTCCGAACTTCGGAACATCTCCTTTGTAAATGTATGTGGAGTGGGAATCGGTCACCCTTGTGTCGTGAAATCCCGCATCTCTTAAAGCCTGTGTCATCACAACAAGCCCGTGGGCTGCCATGTCGCCGATGCAGTGGACGTTGATATCGAATCCGGCTTCGGCGATTTTCTTTCCTGCTTCGATCATTTCTTCATTCGTAAAGAACGGATCCGGCGCGGTTCCGATATTGAGGTACGGAGCGGAAATGGCCGCGGTCAGATCCTCCAGCGTCCCGTCCTGGAACATCTTCACGAAGCTGAACCGGCACTTATCCGGATCGACCTTCCTGTCGCCGGCTCTTCTGCTCAGCTCCTGCGCCAGCGCTATCCCATCGTCTACTTCCCCGATGCTGTTGACCATTACGCCGCAGCCGCTGAATCTCTGTTTCAGTTTGCCGCTTTCCACAAAATCAAAAAGTCCGTCCTTCATGTAATCGAGCATTCTCCCAAGGCCGCCCATATCACAAAGAGCAGTCACGCCGTTGGCGGCGTATTCCTCTGAGAGTTCCAGAAAGCTGGCGTCCACTTCTTCCTCATCGATGACTTCAACCCGGTCGGACACCATGGACGCCGCCATGTTTTCCACCAGGTAACCGGTAGGATTTCCTTCGTCATCTCTGGCGAAATAACTTCTTCCCGGATGCGGATCCGGCGTATCCGCGGTGATTCCTGCCTTTTCGAGAGCGCAGGAATTGCACCAGGCTACATGTCCGCTTGTTCCATAGATGAATACGGGCGTGTCATCGCAAATGCAGTCAAGCATGGACTTGTCCGGCCAGATCCCATTCTGGATGAAATATTCTTCCTGAAAGCCCTTCCCATGGTAATACTTTTTACCCGGATGAGCTTCTATGTGCCGCCTGATCTCTGCCTGCATTTCTTCCAGTGTAAAGATCCCGTTCAGAACGACGCCGGACTTAAAGAACGCGCCCATCACAGGATGGCAGTGTCCGTCGATCAGGCCGGGCAGCATCAGTTTGCCTCCAAGGTCTGTGACCTCCGCCTGCTTGCCGGCGATGAAATTCTCCGCGCCATCGTTGTCTCCTACATAAACAATGCGGTTCCCGTCGACCACAACGGCCTCCGCCCAGTCACGGGTTTCATTTACTGTATAGATCTTTCCGTTTTTATATGCTTTCATTCTCTTTATGCCCTTTCTATGCCTTGTATACAGTTTCTCCGCGCAGGACTGTCTCCAGGACTTTGATGGTGTACAGTTCCGTTGCGGGGGTCGCTTCGATATCATGGTCGATCAGCACCAGATCTGCGGATTTGCCGACCTCGATGGAGCCGGTCACATCTTCGAGATGCCACTGGTAAGCGGTATTGATGGTAAACGCCTGGATCGCCTGCTGCAGATCGATAGCGTCTTCCGGGTTGTAGCACTCCATGTCTTTTGAGATCTCGTAGAGCGGATCGATCGGCGTATCGCGCCTTGTCATGGCCACCTGCATCCCCTGGAAGGGATTGATCGGCGTGACCGGGAAATCCGAACCGAAGGCGCACCGGACGCCTGCGTCCATGAAGCTTTTGCCCAGGAATGCTCTTTTCGCGCGTTCCAGTCCCAGCATCATAATATATTCCGGCGCTTCATCGATGCATCCGATCATCCAGTACGGCTGGACGCTTCCGATGATTTTGTGCTCACCCATTCTGGCAATGTCTTCCGGCGTAACGAAAGAGCAATGCGCCATAGCATCTCTGAGATCTCTTCCGTCGTTGTATTTCTGGGCGTTGATCATGCAGTCGATGGTTGCCTGCGCGCCGTAATCTCCCATAGCGTGCACGTGGATATTGTGGCCGTCTTTGCGGACCGTTTCCATGGACCGCATGAGGTTGTCGTAATCCCAGAGGAAATCGCCCTTATATCCTGCCGGTATCCCGCTTTCCTTGCAGAACTCGTCTGTATAAGGTTCAATCATGGCAGGCGTTCCGTCCACGAAATACTTGATGGTTTCGACCTTAAATACATCGTCAACGTCGTACTTTCCCCATTCCGCGTTTTCTTTGGCGTAGACTTCTTCCCAGTCATCGTTGTAAATGGTCAGGACGCCGTTCATACGCACCTTCAGGGTCCCTTCTTCCGCCATTTTCTTGATGCATGAATAATTCTCTTCATCCCCAAGGAGATCGGCGCCCAGTGTCGTGCCGTTTTTGAAGAACACTTCCTGACATTTGAGCATGGCTTCTTTGTTCTGTTCCTCGGTGAAGGCGTAATTCGGAATTCTGGCAAGCACCCGGTTCATCAGATCCGGTTCCTGGATGTATCCGTCCGGATATCCGTCTTCTTCTCTGCGAATGGTTCCGCTTTCCGGGTCCGGCGTGTCCGCGGACAATCCCGCCGCTTCTATGGCCTTTGTATTGAGAACCATGACATGTCCGCAATAGGACAGCATGACGACCGGCCGATCCGGCACCACAGCATCCAGGTCATGGCGTGTGAAAGGTCTTGTCATGCCCTGCAGGCCGCCCAGGAACCAGAACCGGTCCCAGCCGATGCCCTGTATGACTGCGTAGTTCTTATGGGCGTCCGCGTAGTCTTTCAGGGCCTTCTGGATTTTCCGGATCGCATCCTCCGGCGTATCATGTTTTTTGTCCACGATATTGCTTACATCGGCAACGGCGTATTTCTTCGCTGACCACGCGAAATGCATATGGGCGTCTCCGAACCCGGGCAGAATGCTTTTGCCTTCGCAGTCGGTGACGACCGTATCCTCGCCAATGTATTTTTCGGCATCCTGATCGGAGCCGACGAAGATGATCTTACCGTCTGCGATACCGACCGCATCCGCCCGTATCACTTGATTATCCAGCGTCACGGAATACACCTTCGCGTTTTTCAAGATCCTGTCTGCTTTTGCTGTCATGATTCTCATCTCCTTTGTCTGCTGAATGTTGCCTGCTTTCATTATACTTCATTAATTTAATGTGACAAGTCATGAGTTGCGCCTGGTTGCAGACAGGCTTTGTTCGCCAGTCCGGTTCTCTGAGAGAGTCCCGGCAACGCCATTCTTCGAGATCGCCATTTCGCAAAACAAGGCTCCCTTAAAAATATCGTTTTTTCTATCTCTTCTTCCGAGCAGGCAGCTCCGGATACATTGCATCAAGCAACTCTCTCAGAAACTCCCTGTTCTCCACATCATCCACAAGCAGCATTTCCTTCGCACCTTCATATGGCAGTTTCATATCTGCGTCCGGCATCATGACAACGGCTGCCTTCACAGGTTTCACAAGAAAGCGGTCATCATATATTCCGCCGACTACCTTGCCGCGATAGTAAATGATGTATTCTCCCATCATAGCGCGATACGATATATCGTCCAACCCAGAAAGCTGATCCAGAATATAATCAAGATAATCTTTGCTTGATGCCATTATCTCGCCTCCTCAGAATCCTTAATCTTGTAATAATCCTCAGCGTCCACACCGATTTCGATATAGTCCTTCGGTTTATTCTTGTCCAAGCAAACGACTGTCTCCACATGGCAAGAGTGGACATTATGAATGTCAAAATTGCCATGTCTGTCATTGGGAAATTATCAAAGTGACCCTATCAGTAATAGGGAAATTGTCCACCGACAAACTGGAATTTGTCGCTATTCTTTTACAAAACATCTGATGCAAGAATACCGTATATGTTGGCCAGAACAGCTCCCGATCATGACCGGTATTATCACCACCTGTATTATTGAAACAAACATGCTCACGGCGTCTACTTCCACGCTCTTATGCAGGAACAGGTAAGTTATTGCCAGGGTAAAGACAAGGCGCGAGCACCGTGTTTACAGAAGTCATACCGACTGAGAGAGCGACGTCCCCTCCTGAAAGATACGTTATGACGTTGCTTGCTGTTCCTCCAGGGCATGCCCCTACCAGGATGACCCCGGCGAGCAGTGCAGTGTCTAGTCCGAACAAAGTCCCGAGCCCGAAGGCGAGAAGCGGCATAACAGTGAACTGACTCACGCATCCTAAAATGATGTATTTCGGATGGCTGTCTTACTGATCCATTTTTCACCTGCGTTGATTTTATCAGACAGTTATATAACCTCGCCATCCACGCACAGAATAATACGAATCAGCACCGTTATGAAACGTAAAAACAGTATTGTAACGACGCTCGCAGAACAAAGCTCCACCCAGCTTGCGGATGTCGTCTGGAGTGGCTATCCAGGATGATGTTTTCTGATCGACCGGAGCAAGCTCCTGCAATCTTCTGTAAAGCTCTTCTGTTAGCAGTGACACCCCCATCTTCTTAGCCTGATTCACTGCACTCCCTATAGGCGGATTCTTTTTTCGCTTTTTCAAGGCTTCATCATCATAGCAGAGGCTTCTCCTCCCTGATGGAGTTTCCACAGAACAATCACAGAAAATCAGCTTCCCGCTTGCCCTGTCGATGCCGATAATATCCGGCTCACCGCCGCTTTCCTCCATACTTCTCAGCACTTTCAGCGCCTCTGGAGCCTCTTTCAGCCGAGCAGCCACATCTTCCCACTTAAGATCAGGATGCCTCGTCATATTCTGCTCAAACCTGTTTTTCAAAATTTCTATCATCGTTACACTTCAGCCCCCACAAATCCCGATTTGTCTATCTTTTTTTCGGAACAGGCAGCTCATCATACATCATTTCCAGCAACTCGTATAAAAACTCCCTGTTCTCCACATCGTCCACGAGGAGCATTTCTTTCGCCCCTTCATATGGCAGTTCCATCTCTGCGTCCGGCATCATGGCGACT
>ODAI010379513.1_pt1 | contig 12738 bp, 14 predicted proteins | sample 1539321 | NCBI WGS metagenome assembly ODAI01 (sample SAMN02144231, study PRJEB22623) | gut metagenome | biome: sheep rumen | host: Ovis aries | place: New Zealand | reverse complement strand
GGCGGGGAGACGCCGTCGTTTACTACGGGGACTACATGACGCCGGAAGAACTGGAAGCGCTCGCAGCGGAACTGAAAGCGGAGGAAGAGGTGGATGCCCCGTGAGAGCCCGATTACTGATGCCGGCGCTGGCGCTGCTCGCTTCCGCGGTCCTGGTCATCCTCCTTTCCTCACCCTACGCGGCGGTGATCGAGCCGCTCCGGCCCATCGAGGAAATCTGGGATTTGGAGGATACCCGCCAGGAAAGCGACGGCGTTCTCGTCAAAAGCCTGCAGCGCGACGGCGTTCCCCTGGGGTATGACGAGGAACGCAATACCTTTTACTGTCCCATCCCCCTGGAGAGTGAAGAGTGGCCTTCTTTTTCGCTTGAGTCTCCCGGCGTTCCCGGCCTCAGGATGTGCTTTGCAGATGACTACCTTTACGACAGCCCCGCTGACGCGATGGCCGGCGGCGTTGCATACCGGGTTTTTGCTTACACGGAAAAGGAATTTTCCTATTTTAATCTCGTCTTTACAGGCATCCCGCAGGTGTGCCTCTTCGGAGAGGAAAGCCTCTTCGGGGATGACGACGTGCCCGTCAGGGCCGCTGTCACCAGCGGAGACCGGTCGGTATTCTACGACGCCCGCACCCATTACCGCGGCGGCGTGACGCGGGGTTCGCCCAAGCACAATTACCGGCTGGAATTCACCCGGAAATCCAACGGCAAAAAGAAAACCGCACGGGAGGTCCCGGGGATTGGGGACCGCGTGCAGAACCTGATCCTCATCCCCATGGTTTATGACCGGACGCTGATGCGCGACAGGCTGTCCTGGGACGTGTACGCCGATTCACTCCCCGAAAACGAACCGTTCGGCAAGCGCGCGATGCAGTATATCGAGCTGTTCGTCAACGATTCGTATCAGGGTGTCTACCTCATGCTGGAACCCTTTGATTACACCCAGGAACTGCTCCTGGCAGGAGAGAAACACGTCGAGACGGACAGCGTCTACCGCGTCGGCATACAGAGAAGAAAGCCGTGGACGGACGGCGCTTATTTCCCCGGCCGGGGTTTCACCCTGTATTATGCGCCGCCGGGCGCCGGAGATCCGTTTGAAGGGCTGTCCGATTATAAGGACCTGATCCGGGAAACCTCCGACGAGGCGTTTTGGCAGAAGGCGATGGAGCAGCTGGATCTCCCTTCCATGATCCGCCATATGCTCCTGGTACAGGGCGGCGGCTATACGGACAACGTCCTCAACAACCTCTATGTCTGGGCGGACCGGACCGGCGGAAAAACCGTTTACCGGTTCTTTCCCTGGGACATGGACGCCACCTGGGGCGACCGCGAGGACAAGATCGGCCCTGAATTCGATTATTGGATTTATTTTCCGACCCTGGACAGGCTGATCGATCTGGATACGGAAGGAGAGATCCGGGCGCTTGTCCAAAGCGAATGGCAAAGGCTGCGCGCCCATACGCTCAGCGAAAGCTTTATCGAAGAACGCCTCCTGCAGTATGTGCACGAGCTCAACGACTCCGGCGCCGCCCAGCGGAACGGCGAGGCCTGGGGGCTCGGCGTCTGGCTGGCTGACCCGGAAAGCATCCTGACTTTCATCAGCGTCCGCTTCCCCCTGATCGATCAGGCGGTAGAAGCCATCGGCAAGGCAAAGGGGCGCATCGAATGGCTGCAGTACACCGATTACGAAAACAAGAGCCGGCAGATGAACCGCGGGTGGTTCACCCTGCCGGGGGGAGAAGCCGGGGAGGAGACGCCATGAACCGGGAAAAAGAGCTTCTTGAGGCGCTGGACGCCGCCGATGCCGCGCTCGCCCATCTGGAGCGCGCGGACATGCTGCTGCGCAGTTCCGGCCGGTGGGGCTGGCTGGACATGCTGGGCGGCGGTCTCATCGTCTCCCTGCTCAAGCACGGCGAGATGTCCGACGCACGCAGGGAACTGCAGGCGGCGCAGGACGCCGTCCGCAATTTCGGCCGGGAGCTCAGGGACGTTCAGGGCAGCCTGGACCTCAACCTGGAGACGGGCGATCTGCTCGGCTTTGCGGACGTCTTCTTCGACGGCCTGCTCGCCGACGCCCTGATGCAGCGCCGCATCGAAAAGGCCAGGGACGGCATTGCCAAAGCCGCCGGGCGCATCCGCGAAATCCGCTCCCTGCTGGAGCGGGAACTGGACAGCTGAAACGCGTATCTTCCGGCCGGGCCGGACGGTATAGATTGACAATCGGGAGGAACAACCAATGGAACTGAAAGGGAGCAAAACCGAGCAGAACCTGATGACCGCCTTTGCCGGGGAGTCCCAGGCGCGCAACAAATACACCTACTTCGCCTCCGTCGCCAAAAAGGAAGGCTACGAGCAGATCGCCGCGCTCTTCCTCAAGACGGCCGACAACGAGAAGGAGCACGCGAAGCTCTGGTTCAAGGCGCTGGGCGAACTCGGCGACACCGCGAAGAACCTGGCCGCGGCCGCCGAAGGCGAGAACTACGAGTGGACCGACATGTACGACCGCTTCGCCAAGGAGGCGGAGGAAGAAGGCTTTACCGAGCTGGCGGAGCGTTTCCGCGGCGTGGCGGCCATCGAACGCGCGCACGAGCAGCGTTTCCGCGCCCTGCTCCAGAATCTGGAGCTCAAGCAGGTCTTCGAAAAGGGCGAAATGAAGATCTGGGAATGCCGCAACTGCGGGCATCTCGTCATGGGCAAGGAAGCGCCCGAGGTCTGCCCCGTCTGCAACCACCCGCGCAGCTACTTCGAAGTCCGCGCCGAGAATTATTGACGGAAGACGCGGGGTGACAGACGATGACGGAAAATGAAACCCAGGTGACGCGCAGCGAGCACCGCGCGCTGGTCTTCCGCATGAACCGGAAGCAGGCGCAGCAGGTGGCGCGTTATCTCAAAGACCACAGCGCCTCCCCGGAGAGCATCTTCGCCGTCGACATCGACAGCATGGAGCTCATCCTGCAGGCCAAAACCGCGCAGGAAGACGACATCCTCATCCTGGAGGGTGAGGAAGACGTCTTCGACGTGGAAGAGGAAACCATCGAAGAGACGGAAGAGGTCTTTCTCCCGGAGGAGTGACCTCTCCGCCCAGGAGCCGCCCGGCGGGGCGGCTCCTTGTTTTTTCCACGCCATCGTGTATAATGAAGGAAGCCTCCCGGCGCCGTCCCTGCCGCGCTGCGGAAGCCCATTTCCGTCACCCTGAAAGGTAAAACGATGTTCGGAATACAGGAATACGGCCTTTTCCCCATGCCGCGGCTGGAGACCCCGCGCCTCATCCTCCGCCGCATCACCATGAAGGACGCCGCGGATATCTTCCGCTACAGCCAGGACGAGGAAGTCGCCCGCCACGTGCTGTGGAGCGCCCAGAAGAACCTGCGCGAAGCCAAAGAATTCTGCCGCTTTCAGCAGCGGCGCTACCGCAGCGACGAGCCCTCCAGCTGGGGCATCATCCTCGCCGATACCGGCCGCCTCGTCGGCACCATCGGGTACATGGAGTACAACGCCGACAACGCTACCGTCGAGGTCGGCTACTCGCTCGCCCGGGAGCTGTGGAACAGGGGCTACATGACCGAGGCGCTCGCCTGCGTGATCGGCTACACCTTCGAAACCATGGACGTCAACCGCATCGAGGCCCAGCACGAGCTGGAAAACCCCGCCTCCGGCCGCGTGATGGAAAAATGCGGCATGCGCAGGGAAGGCGTCCTGCGCCAGCGGCTTTACAACAAAGGACGCTACGTCGACGTCGCCCTGTACGCCATCCTGAAGAGCGACCCCAGGCCCGGCCAAAAGCGGTTTTAACCCCACTCCGTCCGAAAGGGGATTCAGATGAACACCTCTCTTCGCCCCGCGCAGCTTCTCTGCTGCACCCTCGCGGCCTCCGCCGCCGCGGCGGCGCTCTCCGCCGCCTTCGGCGTTTCGGCGGGCGCGCTTTTTCTCTGCTGCTTTCTGCTGCTGTGTGCAACGGCCGCGCTGCGCCCCGGACGCAGGGAGACGGCCTGTTTTATCCCTGCTGCCGCCGTCTTCGCCCTCGGCCGCCTCTTCGGCCATTCCTACGACAGGCTGAATTCCCACGGTCTCGTCTTTAAAAGCGCCGGCACAATGGCGCTCTCCCTGCTCGCCTGCTGCGCCCTGTTTCTCGTGGCGCTCTGTTTCGGCGTTCTTTTCTTCCGCATGCTTTCCGGGCTCTCCGCCTTCGCCGTAAGGGGGCGCCCGCTTTACGCAGCAGACCGCAGGCTGCTTTTCTTCTCTATGGCCTTCGTGCTCTTTCTGGGCTCCGTCCCGTATCTGCTGTTGTACGCCCCCGGGCTCAACATCGCCGATACGCGCGACCAGATCCTGCAGTTTTTCGGCTATCCGAGCGTCATCGGGGACGGCAGCGTCCTCACCGACCATCATCCGCTGCTGACGACGCTGCTCTACGCCCTGTTCATGCGCGCCGGCCTGCTGCTCGGCAGCGCCAACGCAGGCCAGCTGCTCTACAGCGTCTGCAGCCTGCTCGCCGTCTCCCTTGCCATGGCCGGCCTCCTGCTCACCCTCGCGGAGGAAGGGCTTGCCGACGGATTCGTGCGCGGGCTCGCCGTCTTCTGGGCCCTGTGGCCGGTCACCGCGCTGTATGCGTTCAACATGTGCAAGGACGTGACTGTCCTGCCCTGCGTGCTGCTCTACTGCCGTCACATGATCCGCATCTGGCGGACCGGGGGCGGCGCGCTTCGCCGGCGCGGCTTCGCCTTCGCTTTCTTTGCCAACATGCTGCTGCTGCTGTTGCTGCGCAAGAGCGCCGTGTACGCGCTCCTCTTCGCCTTTCTCCTGCTGCTTCCCTCAGTCAGGCCCCGCCTGCGCCTATCGGCGGCGATGCTGGGCGCCTGCGCCTGCTACTTTGTCTTCAGCCTGGCCCTCCTGCCGGCGCTGGGGGTCCTTCCCGGGGAGACGCGGGAAATCCTGTCCGTCCCCTTTCAGCAGAGCGCACGCACGCTCGCCGAGTATGACGACGCCACGCCGGAGGAGCTTGCCGCGCTCGGGCGCGTACTGGACGTGGAGAGCGCTCCGCACGTCTACGATCCGCGGCTGTCCGATCCCGTAAAGGACGCCACCAACCCCGATCTCACCGCAGCGGGTTTGCGCGCCTATTTCTCCGCCTGGCTCTCCATGGGGCTGCGCCATCCCTCGTGCTACGTGTCCGCCTGGGCCAACCTCGTTTACGGCTACTTCTATCCGTCGGAGGACAACACCATCGTCTGCCTCACCCTCAACTCCCCGGATCAGGGCGAATTGAGGCTCTCGCAGGACGAGGGGCTCTCCGGCCTCCGGCTGGAACTGCACAACTTTATCTACTACCGTCTGCGGCGCATCCCGGGCCTGGGCCGCCTGTTCTACGTGGATACCGTCACCTGGGTCTTTCTCTTCCTGCTGACGGCCCTCTGGGCCCGCGGCGGGTTTGCCGCCGCCGCCCCCTGGGGCTTCTTCCTGGGGCAGGCGCTCATCTGCCTGCTCTCCCCGAAGAGCGGGGAGATCCGCTACCTGCTGCCCGTGCTCTACGCCCTGCCCGCGATGGCCGGGGCGCTCATGCTCGCCTTCGGAAAAGGGGGCGCGCAGCGTGAATAAGAAGCGGATGCTGTCCCTCCTCTTTTCCGCTTTGGCGGCCGGCTGCTTCTCGCTCGTCTTTTATTCCTTCAATACGCCTCTCGGAGCGTCTCTTGGCAGCGACAACGCCATTTACCTCACCATGGGCACGGCGCTCGCCCGCGGGTATTCGCCGTATACGGAGATTTTCGACCACAAGGGACCCCTGCTGTTCCTCATCCAGTGGCTGCCGCAGGCGCTCTCCGGCGGGTACAGCACCCTCGCCGTCTTCCTTCAGGAAGCGCTCGTCCTCTTTTGCTGCCTGCGCGTCCTTACCGCAATCGCCGGCCGGCTGCGGGCGCCTGAAGTCCCCGTCCAGCTCGTTTACCTCGCGCTCCTGTGCGCCATCACCGGCGGCGGGAACCTCACGGAAGAGTACACCGCGCTGCCCACCCTGCTCGGCCTTTTGCTGATCCTGCGCGTCTTCGATGCGCCCCTTGAAGAGCTGCCGGCGGACGGGCGCGCGCTGCTGCGGTCCGCCTTTCTCCTGGGCCTCTGCTGCGCCGGCTGCTTTCTCGTGCGCGCCAACAACGCACTTCCCCTGTGCGCCTTTACCGCGGGTCTCTCCCTCTGCCTGCTGCTGTCCCGGCGCTTTGCGGCGCTCGGCCGCTGCGCGGCGGGCTTTCTCGCGGGTTTTGCCGCCGCGCTGCTGCCCGTCGTCTGCTGGCTCGCGCTGCACGGTGCGCTTGGCGCGGCCTTCTACGGCGCCATCGTGCACAACCTGCTTTACGCGGAAACGGGGGACACCGGCCGTGTCTATATGCTGCTGCATTCCGCGTACGGCCATCTGGCGCTCGGGACCCTCGCGCTCGCCTGCGCGGGCGCGCTGACCCGGCTGCGCCGCGCCCCTGCCTTCGCTTTCTCCATGCTGCTGGCGGCCCTGTCCGGCCTCTATGCCGCTTTTATCTCCCATAAGTTTTATCAGCACTATCTGATGATCGCCGTGCCGGCCGCCGCCCTGGGCGCCGCCCTGCTGCTCGGGTGCCTCTTTCGGCCGCGCCTGCGGCGGGGCGTCTCCCTTGCGCTCTGCCTGCTCTGCCTTGGCGTGCTAGCCGTCCAGGGAAAGACGACGAACGACGGCCGTCTGGCCGCGCGGGCAGATCTTCCCGCCTTCACGGCCGACGCGCAGCGCCTCTACGGGGAAGTGCCGGAGGCGGAACGCGGGCGCTTTATGGCTTACCGCGTGGAACCGCGCTGGTACGCCGTCACCGGCGCCCTTCCCTGCATGCGCTTCTACTTCCTGCAGGAGACGCTGGCACAGGCCAACCCTGCGGTGATGGATGAAATCGTGGAGACCTTCCAGACCGACCCGCCCCTGTGGCTGGTCATCTACTACAACCGCGCTTTCAGCCCGCCCTACGACCCGCGCGTGGCGGAAATCTTCCGCACGCGGTACGCGTTCGTGGAGGCCGCGGGCGAATACCAGCTGCTGCGCCTCGTCACGCCGTGACGCTCCCCGGACCCAGCGCGGCAGCCGGCCGCCGGAAAGGACCGCACATGAAACGCTCCGCCCTGCCAACGCGCCTGCTGCTCTTCGGCACGGCGCTGCTTCTCCCCTGCTTTCTGTTTACAGCCGGCAACGTGCTGCTCTCCCCATGGCCGCTGTATCACCGCAGCCGGCTTTGTCTGCTGCTCCTCACGCCCGTTTGCCTGGCTTTTCTGCTGTTCCTGCTGCCGCGCATCGCCGGAATCCTTTCGCCGCTGCTGCAGCGGCGGGGGGGCGTCGTGCTCTGTGTCTTTGCCGCAGCCTTTTTTCTCGTGCAGGTCGCCCTCTCGCTTACGCTGCGCCACATCCCCATCACGGACGCCGAGCAGTGCTTTACCGCCGCCTCCCTGCTGTGCGACACCGGCGCGTTTGAAACCTCGGAGCGCGCATATGTCTATTTCTCGCGGTATCCGTTCAACCTGGGCTTCGTCTACCTCCTCTCGGCCCTCTTCCGCTTCTGCGGGTGGCTGGGCTGGACGGACCGCTTTGCCGCGGCCGTCGTCTTCGCCGCGCTGCTCTTTGCGGCCGGCCTTCTGTGCACCGCAAAGCTGACGCGGCGGCTGGGCGGGCCCGGCGCGCAGGCGCGCCTGCTCGTCCTCTTTCCCCTGTGCCTGCCCTTTTTAACCTGCTGCGCGGAAGTTTACACGGACGTCTTTGCCGTCTCCTTTCCGCCCATGATCCTGCTGGCCTTCCAGAATGCGCTGGACGCAAAAAGCAGGCGGAACCGCCTGCTTCACGCCCTCGCCTTCGCGCTGCTCTCCTTTGCCGGCATCCAGCTGCGCGCGACGGCAGCCATCGCCCTCATCGCCTGTTTTCTCCGCGCGCTCTTTGAAGGGCGTCTGCGCACGCTTCTCGCGCTCGCCCTGTGCACGCTCGCCGTCCTTGTGCCGGGCACGCGTGCCGTCGAATCCGTCAACGCCCGCCACCTGGGCGCGGACAATCTCGCCGCCCCCCGCCTCTCCGTATGGCACTATCTGGCCATGGGCCTGCCCGTTCGCGTGGACGAGGGGTACGGGCAGTACGGGGAGGGCGGCTGGCTGATCTTCTCCACTTCCTTTGAAGACCCGGCCGAGCGGGACGCGGCCCTGCGATCCGAAATCCGCGACCGCGTTTACTATCTCCGTTATCCCTCCCGCATGCTGCATATGATGAGCCGGAAGAATCTCTCCTCTTTCGGGGACGGGACCTTCCGGCTGAATGAGATTATCGAGGGGGACGAGCACGCGCCCGACAACGCCGTCAAGCAGGTCGTCTACGGGCGCGGCGCTTTCCACGGCGCCTACCAGCACCTGTGCACCGCGTGGCAGCTCGCGCTGCTGATGCTCTGCTGCCTCAGCTGCCTTTCGTATCTGCGCCGCGGCGACACAGGCGCCTCCGCGCTCTTTCTCACGCTGCTGGGTGCGTTTCTCTACCTGTGTCTGTGGGAGACCAAGGCCCGCTATTTCTTCATGTTCCAGATGATCCTGCTTTCAGCCTGCGCGCTGCACGCTCCCGGATCCATGCGATTCCCAGGGAAAGCGCCAAGCCGCACAAAAGATACAGCACGGTAAAACCCGCGGCATTCCCCGGCGCGTAGACGTAGCCGCTCTGGCTGCGGAATGCGCCGACGCTGAAATCCGGCGCGGCGATCCCGGCTTTGTTCAGCAGCAGAAAAAGCATATTCAGGGCGAAGAAGCCCATGTAATGGTGCATCATGATATCCAGCGTATGCCGCGCGGCGAAAAGTGCCGGGCGGCATTTTGCCACGCCGGGCGCGATGACGCGCGCGACGCGCAGCCAGAATGCGATGGCCAGCGCCGCCCCCAGATAGGTCACGACGGGCCCCTGGCCGAAATACGTCCCGGAGGACAGCAGGTAGGACAGGCTGCCGCAGCCGATCAAAAGCGCCGCCCGCGCCGCGGCGAGACCGCAAAGATACGGAAACGTCGGCAGGGTATCCTTTTTCTCCAGCCTGGCCCGGTAAAGGGCGCCGCCCGCATACCCGGGCAGCAGGAAAAGCGTGCGCAGCAGCCAGAGCGGGCGGTTCGTTCCCCCGTGCAGGCAGAAGGCCGCCGCCATCCCCGCGGCAAGGCACGGCAAAAATGCGGCCCTCTCGTCCCGTTTCCACGGCCCGGGCAGGCGGCGCACGCCTGCGTATAGAATCTGCACGGCAAACAGCGGGAAGAGGTACCAGGCCCCAAGGTTCCAGACAAAATGCTCTCCGTCGGTCAGCGGCGCCAGCAGCAGGGTGTAGGGCGAAAGCGGCTGCCCAAGGGTAAAGCCGCCGAAGCGCCGCAGCGCCGCTGCCAGAAGGCCGTAGCACAGGTTCCAGCCGTAAAGGGGCACAAGCAGCTTGAGGCCCCGGTGCAGCACATCCTGCACGGCCGTGCCGTGCAGCCTGAAAAAGTACCCCGATCCGAACGCAAACAGCAGCAGATGGAAGGAGTAGTAGCCAAAGAGCCCCCCGAAGTCCATCAGGTCAGGCAGGGGCAGGTGTCCGTCCACGACAAAGAGGATCGCCAGCAGATAGAGGGCGCGCATCGTCCGGTTCTCCCGTTCTCCCGTCTGCATAAAGGGGCCTCCTTTCCGATCGGTTTGGCTTATTATAACATCTTTTTACCCGTGGGCAAAGTCTGCCTGTTTTAAACCAATTTCCCTGTCTTTTTTTCAAATTGAATTTCGCCAAACGTGCCAAAAAGCAAACAATAGTGTGAAAAAACGGAAAATACATCATTTTTGTCCGTAGACGTAAATTGTTTGAAACGTATACTTAAGCTAATCTTAGAGGTCGGTTGAAGGGAGCAGCTGACTGAGGAGGTGTTGTCATGGTCAAGTTTGGTGAACGCCTGAAAGCAGCGCGCACCGCCAAACATCTGAGCCAACAGGCATTAGCAGATATCATCGGAAAGAGCCTCAACACCGTCGGGCTTTATGAGCGCGGACTCCGGCAGCCCAGCCTGGAAACCCTTTGCCTTCTGGCTGACACTCTGGATGTATCCTGTGATTACCTTCTGGCCCGCACGGAAGCAAAAAAGACGGCTCAGACTTCGGAAGTGTCGGATGAGAATCTTGCAGTGCGCGTCTCCCGTATTGAAAACCATCTTGGTTTGGAATGAGCCGAATAGTTTTCTATACTTAAAAGAGGCAGTCCAAAGGGCCGCCTCTTTTTTTGTCCCAAAACAGCAACCGCCCTCCGGAACCGGAGGGCGGATACTTTGCCTTTGATCGATCAGTTTTCGGAAGCGGCTTTCTCTTCCATGTTGATGATCTGCTTGCCATCGTAATAGCCGCAATGCTTGCAGATACGGTGAACGAGCATCATCTGCTGGCAGCGCGGGCACTTGACGATAGCCGGCGCAGTCAGCTTCCAGTTCGCACGGCGCATACGGCCGCGGGACTTCGATACTTTACCTTTCGGGACTGCCATGTTTACACCTCCTGATCCTCCGTGGGAATGATTTCTTCCATGCGTTCGGCTAAGGCCTGGAAGGGGTTCCTGTAAAGGGATTCCTTCCGGCATGAACACGTCGTTACGTTGAGGTTTGCGCCGCATTGGTCGCACAGACCTTTGCAGTCTTCCCTGCAGAGGATGCGCGTCGGTACCTCCAGCAGCACGGAGGTCCGCACCGCGTCGGTTAAATCCAGCACATGTCCCTGATAGGTGTACTGCTCTTCAGCCGGCTCCTCTCCCTCCGTCTCGCGGACGAAGGCCTCGCTGACAGGCGCCGAAACCTCTGTCAGCGCCGGAGCCAGACAGCGCGCACAACGGGATTCCACCACCGTCTGGGCTTGCGCATTGATCACGACGGTTTCCCCCGTGATCATGTACGTACCGGACAGCCTGACCGGGCTGACGTACCGGACGGTATCCCCGCCCCAGCGGTCTTCCCCCCAGGTCTCCTCCAGCGTGAAGGGAACGTCGATTCCCTTGGTCTGCACGCCTCGGGTTATATCCAGTTTCATCGTACCACCTCGAAAAATGACCATCCCGCATTATACGCGCACGCCGTTGGCTTGTCAAGCGTCAATCCGCGAATCCGGCCTGCCGCAGGTGGTCTCAGCCCTTCGGCTCCCCTCTGCCGCCGTTGCTGGGATAATAATCGGGATAATAGTTATTGCCAGGTCCCGGATCGTCCCACTCGTCCCCCCACGGGTCCGGTTTTTTGTCCGGCCCCGGATCGTGGTTAAAAATGCTGGGGTGATACGTCCTGTAGTTCCAGTACTCGTCTTCGTTCTCCAGGAACTCGATGTAGTCCTTCGGAATCCATCCCTGGCCGAAAGCGGTGTCGCAGAGGTAGGTGTCCATGCACTCGCCCAGCATGATGAGCGGCGCGCCTTCGATCAGCTGGCCCCACTTGCGCCAGGTGACGTCCGGCACCTTGCGGACGTTGACTTTGTGCCGGGTACAGTAGCCGTACCGCGGCTTCTCATACTCCGTAAAAGGATTCTGGACCTTGTAAATCCACACCTTTTCCGAATTCTGACTCCAGCCCGGCTCTTTGAAGACTTTCGGGTTCACCATGGAGTCACCCATCGCGGCTGCAGCCGTCGCGAGAAGCAGCGCGGCGAGAAGCAGCATGCAAACGATCTTTTTCACGAAGTTGCCTCCTTCCGTCGTCTCTGTCAAAACTTCCTGAATCCTTTGTCATCCGGATTGACGAAAGCCTGGACCGCGCGCGAATAAAGGTTGCCTTGCCGGGGAGCCGGCCGACTTACCACCAGCTGTGGCGGAAGACGACCAGCTCGCCCTTGCTGTTGTGCGTCAGGCCCGTATAGCCGGTGCCCGGCTCGCGGTACCATTTGGCTTTCAGTTCCGCTTCCGTAATTTTTCCGGCTTTGTACTGCTCCATCAGCTTTTTGTTGTAACCGGGGTGATCCTTGGGCGCACGGCGGTAGAAGTTCGGGTGCTCGGCGGTGTAATCCGCAAACTCGCTCTCCGTCATTCCCTCAAAGATCCGGATGTACTGCTTGGGCACGTACCCGTCTCCGAACACCGTGCGGCACAGGTACTCGTCGCCCTCCTCGCCGAGTACGACCACAGGCGCCCTGCGGATCAGTTCCCCGCGGCGGGGATAGCGCTCGCCCGGGTTTACGCGGACGTTGACGCGCTCGCCCGTGCAGCAGGCGTAGGCCGGATAACGGGAATCCTCTTTGTTCTCTTCCGGGGCAGCGGTTTCCGCGGCTTCCGTCTGTTCTCCCGTCCCGCCGGCGCCTTCGTCCGAGGCGGTAATCTCCGCCAAGGCCGGGAAGACCGCCAGGGCCAGCGTCAGCATGAGAGCCAAAAAGATGAAACGCTTTTTCACAGAATGTTCCCCCTTTGCGCAGATTTCGCGCTTTCTTTACAGTGCGTTGACGATGGCCAGCGTATCCCTCGCGATCGGCAGCTCCTCGTTGGTCGCCAGGCGCAGCACCTTGATCGTGGAATCGTCCGTGCTGATGACGCCTGCGTTGCCGCGCACGTTCTTGGCGGGATCGATCTTGACGCCCAGGAACGCCAGCCCGCTGATGACGTCGACCGCGGCCTGCGTGTCGTTCGCGCCGATGCCGGCGGTGAAGATGATGGCGTCCGCGCCGCCCACGGCGACGTTGTACGCGCCGATGTACTTCTGCACGCGGTAGGTCCACACGGCGATGGCCGCCTGCGCCAGCTCGTCGCCCGCAGCGGC
>ODAI013420323.1_pt1 | contig 12739 bp, 9 predicted proteins | sample 1539321 | NCBI WGS metagenome assembly ODAI01 (sample SAMN02144231, study PRJEB22623) | gut metagenome | biome: sheep rumen | host: Ovis aries | place: New Zealand | reverse complement strand
CTGCTGTCACGATATCTGACATCGTTTGTTCCGAGTGCAATGACATAAAGTTCAGCCTCTGGTATATTATCAGCGCAGCTGTTCATATAGGAAACGGTGCAGCCGCCTTTTGAGTAATTCATTATATTTTTGCCGGGGAAATATTCCTCAATTGGTTCATACCAGGGACAGCCGCCGTTTTTTGTACCTTCAGTCACACTGTCACCGATAAAGCATATGCTGTCAGCCTTATTCATTTCTGTGAAGAGAGTATTATTTTTCATTTCGGCTGTAAGTTCAAGCCCGACAGCTTTTGAACGTATAAAACCATTTTCATTGAAAAAATACCTTTCAGTCACGGAGGTGATATCCATGCTGTGTCCGAAGACCACATCTGTGATGATGCTGTTGGAATTTGCGGCAAGTCTGATATCATCAGTAGTAAGCTGAGTTCTGAGGCTGGTGCCATTCATAATACTGTAAACCGGCACTGCACGGTAATTACCGTCTGCTCTTGCGTGGGTATAAAGTGGGACGATGCTGCCGCCGATTATTTTTTTTGAATCACGGTCGATATAAACGTCGGTGAGCATACTTGTGTCGCCTTGATTTTCACGGTAAATATTGGCGAAATTTCCCGGACAGTAAGCGGTAAAGATTTTTTTTCCGCCGTAATCTTCTATAGCAGCTGGTTCAATAACATGGGGGTGATCTCCGAGAATTATGTCAGCACCGTTTTCTTTGAAAATATCGAACCACATCTTTTGTTCGGCATCAGGGGAATTTGAAAACTGAGTGCCGATATGAGGCAGAACGATGATAAGATCAGGAGAAAGCTTTTTAGCCTCTGCAAAATCCTCTTCGACTCTGCGCTTAAGCTCTTCAAATTCTTAGCCCTCAGTACCTGAGATGACCGATGTAATGTAAGATAAGCTACCGTTTATCAATTTACTGTTGTCGATATAATTACAGCCGTAAGTATAAGAAAGCACAGCCATTTTAATACCCTGGCATTCCACCAACTTTATACGGCTGGTATTTTTTTCTTCGGCAGATCTGTAAGAGCCGGTGTGATCGAGCCCTATGCTGTCCAGAATATCAATTGTTCTGACAGCGCCGTTAACACCTTTGTCAAGAAGGTGATTATTTGCATTGGTAACAAGATCAAAGCCTGCTGCCTTGACTGCTGAGGCGAAGGAATCCGGAAAATTGAGATACAGTTCCTTACCGTCATCGAAATTGCTTGAAGTATAACCGGCATCTTCTCCAGCCATAGGTCCTTCAAACACACCTATAGCATAATCAGCAGAAGAAATATATGGCTCAGCGTATTCAAATACATCAGAAAAATCATATTCTCCGTCATAGTATGCACGTTTCACCTGATCTTCCAGCAATATAAGATCGCCGGCGAAGGTTATTCTGAAAGCATTGTCAAAGGCATTTTTCTGTTCATCAGTCATTATTGGGTAGATGATATCTGCACTGGTATTCTCGGAAGGATTTGAAGCCGCAGGAGCCTGGTCAGTATCTGAGCCGGGAACAGGATAATTATTCAGCAATGCAGACACAGCAAATCCTAATGTGACAAATAATACTGCGAGTTTAGCCGGATTGATTTTATTGCTGGAGTTTCCGGTGAAAATTTCGGCTCCGGAATCTGCAAACCTGTTGAAGTAAGGAGCGATGATATCATTTCCGAAAATCAGGCAAATAAGCGGAGCGGCAGCAGCGGATGCAAGGATCATCATTCCGGCTGACATATTATTAATAGTATCACTGATAAGGAAGGTTAAGGGTCTGTGGAGCAGAAATATCCAAAGGGAGTTTCTGCCAGCCATTGTTATCAGAGGGATATTTTTATCTGGTGAAAGATACCGCAGCGCATAAATTGCAAGGAAGGCAGTAATGAAAAGAACTATCCTGCCGCAGGCATCTTTAGGCTCACTGTAGCCGCCCATTTGCAGAGCCTGGTCATTGAACCGGAAAAAATCATATGCAGCAAAGGATAAGACGCCAGCGCCGGCGAGAAACAGCAGACCTGAGGGTACTCTCTTAAGGTATTCTTTTTTTGAAAGCTCGCTGTTCTTTTCAGCAGAAAGCAGATATCCTGCCATATAGTATGGATAAAAACAGATAATGCGTGCAGCTGAAAGGGTATTGTCGATGCTGGGATAAAATCCGGCAAATAAGGCTATGGTGATAAGGATAAGGGTAATTCTGCGGAATTTAGCGATATGATGAGCCGTAAGCCGCCAGGCGATAAGGGCAGTGAGATACCAGTAGGAATACATTGGGGTAAGCAGTGAGGTGAATCCGTAGGCAAAACAGATCAAGCTGTTAAATATGAAGTATAGAAAGACAAGCTTTACAATGCCTGCAAAGCTGTGTGAGCGTTTGCTTTTGCCGAAGTAACCGGATACAAAGACAAATGCAGGCATATGGAACATATAAATATAGTCAACAGTATGATCTATCAACGCCGATCTGTCTTGCAGCTGAAAGAGAATATGGGCAAATACCACCAGCAGCATCAGCAGACCTTTGATGTTATCCCAGTAGGGACTTCGCTCTTTTTTTACTTCAGTGTTCATAAATAACTCCTATAGGGCAATGGATTGGAATTTCAGTAATATTATACCATGCTGAGACTGAAAACACAATAGTATTACGGCAAATATTTATTAAATTTATAAAATAATAGTGCCAGCTATAGCTTTTTCCGGCACGATATGGTATAATATAATTTACGATATTTTTTTACAAAGAAAGGCATTGATAGTGTGATATACCTTGATAATGCAGCCACGACAAAGCCTTGTGACGAGGCAGTTGAGGCAGCGGTAAAAATGATGAAAGAGAATTTCGGCAATCCCTCATCCCTCCATCGTGCAGGACTTGACGCACAGCTTGAAATGGACAGGGCGAGAAAGATAATTGCCGATTCACTGGGAGCTGAAAGCAGCAATATTATTTTCACTTCTGGTGCAACAGAAAGCAGCAATCTTGCTTTAAGAGGTGCAGCAGCAGCCTATGGAAGAAGGAAAAAACGTATAGTAGCCTCTGCTGTTGAACACGCATCTGTTGACGAAACATTGACAGCTCTGGAGAAGAGCGGATTTGAAGTAGTGAGGATATCTCCCGGAGCCGGGGGAAAATTTGAGCCGGCGGATTTTATTTCAGCCTGCAACGAGGACACGTTTCTTGTAACAATGATGCTTGTGAACAATGAGACAGGGCATATACTTCCTGTAAAGGAGACATTTTCCGCAGTAAAGCGCCGTTTTCCGGATATCATCACCCACAGCGACTGTGTTCAGGCGTATATGAAGATATCATTCCGGGCATCGCAGCTTAATGCAGATCTGATAAGCCTCAGCGGTCATAAGATACACGCAGTCAAGGGAGCTGGGGCATTGTATATTAAAAAAGGCATACGTTTGCTGCCGATAGTTACCGGCGGAAAGCAGGAGAAGGGAATACGCTCCGGTACAGAGAGTACACCACTTATCGCAGCTTTTGGAGCAGCTGTAGAAAAGTACAGCGGAGATATCTCACAGCGGTGGGAGAGAGCAGCAGAACTGAAAAAATACTTAACAGAAAAGCTTGCTGAAATACCTGAGGTTACTATCAACTCTCCGGAAGACGGCTCCCCTTACATTATTAATATATCGCAGCCTAAGCGTTCAGAGATCATGCTGCATTATCTTGAAGGCAGCGGAATATATGTATCCAGCGGTTCGGCTTGCAGTAAGGGACAGCAGAGCGGTGTTCCGGCGCAGTTTGGAATAACAGGAAAGGCAGCAGACGGCGCACTGCGTATAAGTCTTTCTTCGGAGACTACAGAGTCTGAGCTGGACGAGTTTGCGTCAGCTTTGAAGAACGGCATTGAAAAAGTCAGGGGCTGATAATGTGAAAATACTGCCGATTATTATATGCGGAACGTTAGTTATGACTTTAAGTTCGTGCAGCGGAGCGGTCAGCATTGGCAGCGGAATAGTTGACCAGCATATCGTGGTATATGATGTTCACAACGACCGGCAGTTTTTTCTCTGGGACAGATCAAATTATGATTACAGTCTGTGCTTGGAAAACAATCAGCTTTATGCCCAAAAAAACATCGTATCTCACCAGTGCTGCTGATGATGTACATTCTGAGACCGGCATTCTGGCGATAGAAAACGGTGAACTGATTATGAAACCGATGCCCTGAAAAAACAATAGATTATAATAGTATAGGAGAATATAAATGAGAGAAATTGTGCTTGTAAAATACGGCGAAATGGCACTCAAGGGTCTGAACAAAAAGACCTTTGAGGATATGCTCATAAAAAATATCAAACGCAGGATAAAGAGTCTGGGACAGTTCGAGCTGACCAGCGCTCAGTCCACTACTTATATCATACCTCTCAGCGATGATATCGACCTGGAGGAGGTTGTTGAGAGAGTTAAGAAGATTTTTGGCATTGCAGCACTTTGCAGGGCTTGTGTATGTGAAAAGGATTTTGGTGATATAACTGAGAAGAGCATAGAGTATCTCCGGGACATACTTGGCAGCGCAAAGACTTTCAAGGTCAATGCAAAGCGTTCTGACAAGGCATTTCCAATGAAATCGCCTGAGATATGTATGGAGCTGGGCGGAATCCTCCTTGAGAAATTTCCCCACCTGACAGTTGACGTAAAGAATCCGGAGATCACTGTCACTGTTGAGATCAGGGATACAAATGCGTATGTTCACGCTGAAAATATTAAGGGAGCAGGCGGTCTTCCAGTTGGAAGCAGCGGAAAGGCACTTCTGCTTTTGTCAGGCGGGATCGACAGTCCTGTTGCAGGATATATGATAGCAAAAAGGGGAGTGCAGATAGCGGCCATACATTATGTAAGTCCGCCTTACACCTCAGACCGGGCACAGCTGAAAGTTGAGATGCTGGCTCAGAAGCTGACTGCTTACTGCGGAGGAATAGCCTTCTATTGCGTACCTTTTACTGAGATACAGGAGGCTATAAAGGATAACTGTCCGGAGGAGTTCTTCACCATAATCATGCGCCGTCTGATGATGGAGATCGCTCAGAGAATAGCTGCGAAGGACAATTGTCTTGCTCTCGTTACCGGTGAGAGCATTGGACAGGTTGCCAGCCAGACAATGGCAGCAATGGTTTGTACAGATGCTGTATGCCGTATACCGGTGTTCCGTCCGTGCATTGGAATGGACAAGACTGAGATCATTGAAACTGCCCGTAAAATAGATACTTTCGATATTTCGATCGAGCCGTATGAGGACTGCTGTACAGTGTTTACACCTCGTCACCCGAAGGTTCGTCCGAAGCTGGCTGATATTGAAAAAGCGCAGAGCAGCTTTGATTTTGAGCCGCTGATAGAGCAGGCGGTCGAAGGCACTGAAATGAAGACATTTCAGCTTGGCAATTGATTTGGATAAAATTTTAAGTGATAATTCTGTGAAATAAAAACTCTGTATTGCACAAATATCAACGAGGGTTATTGTGCAGAATAATCAAAAAAATCAGCTGAATTATTTGCTAAAAGGTGATACTGTGAAAGTTTACGGCTATGCCTTGACAAAACACCCGGTCATGTTGTAAAATATAGTAGTATAGTAGCATAGAATAACTATGCCATTTTTAGGCAGGTAAAATACATCGGTATCCGTTGAAGGCTATCGAATATACGGTATATTATCCAATTGCAAAGCCGTGAAACACAATTGATACTGATGGAGGCGGATAGATCTAATGAGCGAAAACAATAACGAACTTGACCCTGAAAAAATCCCTGATGCTGATGACAGAGCCAGCAGGATCAGCGCTATAAAAAAGGCATTGCATTCCGGTGCAGAGCCTCCGGCTGAAGAGTGGGAGAATGAACTCGCTGAGAGGATCGCACGAAAAGTTAAAAAGGTTAAAGAGAACAAGGCTTCATCTGCTCAGGATATCCTTGATCAGCTGGATGATGCAATAGCTTCGGTGAATGAGCATACAGCTGAGCCGGAAGAGCCTAAGCCTGAGATGCCTTATCATATCCCTGAACCGGGACACGCCGATGAGTATGTTGAACCGACAGTAAATGCACCGCTGCCGGAGCTGGTAAGGAAAAAGCCTGTCAGTCATGCAGCACCGGAAAATCAGCCGGTAAGCCATGCGGCAACAGGTTACCAGCCGGTAAGCCATGCAGCCGAATCAGTCGGACCGCCGGAGAATTATGCGCCGCCTGTCAGCCGTGCAGCTGAACCTCAGCCTGGGCAGCGTCCGGTTCCCAAAAAGAAAAAATCCAAAAAGAAAAAAAAGAAAAAGAAAACATTCTTGCAGAGCCTGCGTGGACTGTTCCCGGAAAAGGGCGACAGTATCCTTGAAAGACTTAGAAAACTGGTATTTCTTGGCTCTGTTATTGCAATAATCGTATGCGGATATATGGTGGGTGACTATTACCTCGACCTCTGGAAAAACCGTATGCAGAACAGCGATATTTCCGACCTTTATCATACCTATCCGGCTATACGTTCCGATGAGGACGGTCAGGTGTATGAAAAGGAGGAAAACAAGTATTACCGGCTTATGGACGGTGCAAAGAAGCTGCTGGACATAAATTCTGAAGTTGTCGGCTATATCCAGATCCCTGACACTCCTGTGGACAATCCGGTAGTTCAGGCTGATGATAATAAAAAATATCTCAACCTGAATTTCAGACTGAATGAATCTCGTGCAGGTGCTTTGTTCCTGGACTGGAGAAATCATTTCGACCACGTTGAAGGACATTATCTCTATGAGCCTAATTCCGACAACCTGGTTATCTATGGACATAATATGGCGGATGAGAGTATGTTCGGCTCTCTGAAGTATTATCAGTGGAATTATGATTACTACGACAAGCATCCGCTGATATACCTGAACTCAAACTATGAGACATACACATATAAGATATTTGCGTTTTTCGTTGTTGACGCTTTAGATGAATCTGAGACAAAATATGATTGCTGGAATGTTCTTAATTTTACCGGCGAGGAGCAGTTTTATGAATTCATCAACGAAGCAAAGAAGAGAACTCTCCGCACTAACGACGTTGACATGAAATATGGAGACAAGCTGCTTACCCTTTCTACCTGCAATACCACTCTTGGTGACAGGGGAAGGCTGATCATAATGGCGAGACTTTTAAGACCCGGTGAAGATCCGGAAGAGGGTACAAGGAACAGCGAAGCAAATCCGAATATCAAGTGGCCGTCCTTCTATTATGAGTCTAAACCAAATGAAAAATATGACCCCAATGCCCCATTTGAACCCTATGGTCCTTCCGGCACTGAGGAGCAAAATGGCGAGGAGTAAGCAATGAATAAAACAGCAAAGATTATTTCTGCAAGTACAGCCTGTGTGGCTGCCGCAGCTCTGGCAGTTGCCGCTTTTATGACTTTCAAAAAAGATGAAGAAGTTCCGACTCCTGTCATAGATATTACAACTGAGCCGGTTACAGAACTTGTAACTGAACCTACGACCCTTCCGCTTTATGACTATGTCCCTTCTGAAACCGGTATGACCGAAAAGGCTAAAATGCTTCTTAAGCAGAACAAGGATATAGTCGGCTGGATAAAAATAGACAATACCGATGTGGATTATCCCTTTACCCGTGATCCCGGCGAAATACCGGAAGGAAATAAATACTACGGCGGACAGGCATATGCGTATAATGAGTATTATCTTGACCATGATCTTGATGGCAGCTATCTGCGCTGCGGAACACTGTTCTGTGACTGGAGAGATAACTTCGGAGCAGTTGAGGATATGCAGTCCGAGAATATAGTCATTTATGGCCACAATATGGCTAATAACACTATGTTCGGTTCATTAAGAAGATACCGCCAGGACTATTCATTCTATGAACAGGCTCCCTTCGTTGAGCTTAGCTCAAATTACAGAGACTATGACTATGTAATTTTCAGTATTCTCATAACCAGCGGAAACTGGTATACAGATTTCGTTTACTGGGATATGGAAGAGCTGGATACAGAAGATGAATTCAACTATTATCTTGACAATATAAGGTCGAGACAGCTTATTGATACAGGCGTTGACGTTAAGTACGGCGACAAACTGCTCACTCTTTCGACTTGCTATGCAGATGAGGATAATTCACGCTTCCTTGTTATGGCACGCCGTCTGCGTCCGGGCGAAAAAGCCGGCGACCTGTCTACAATAGAAAGAACAGAAGAATACAACAAAGCACACACACCGGATGAACAGAAAGATGAAAATGCACCCGGACAATGAGAAGATCATTATGTGAGGTGGAGTTAGCAATGAAGACAGAAAACCCATTTAAGCGTGCGGCGGCAGCCATAGCAGGCATAGTTATTGCTTGTACAGGTTCAGCGCTGAATGCCGCCGCTGTTGAAAGCACAACTGCAGAGAATACTTCAGCTGAGGAAACTTCTGCGGAGGATACTTCCACAGTATCAACAGCTGCCGATACTCAGGCTTCTACAGAGCCTTCATCTGCTGCGGTTGAAGAGGAAAAGGCTGAGAAAGAAGAAACTGAATGGTACAAGGCTGAGCTTGATGAGTATGACGAAAGTCTGTCCCTCATAAGCTATGAAGTCTCGCCTGAATCTGCTGAAGACGGAAAAAGTACCGCAAAGACAAGAAAAAATAAGAAAGACGGTGAGCCTACTCCTGTTGAACTGAATGTTACAGGCGGATTTGTGGGCGATATACCGTGGTTTGAAAGCGAGCCTGTAATTGATGCTCAGCCTGGTGAATTTGCAATAGTAACCTACGGCTGGGGACATGGCGTTGGAATGAGCCAGAACGGCGCTAATTACTACGCTATGTACAGCGGCTGGACTTATCAGGATATTCTGTTCCACTATTATCCCGGCACATATCTTATGAATACAGGACTTGCTGAGACTGAGACCCTGACAATAGGCGGTGTTACCGGCGATGTACTGTCGCTGATATCCCAGGTCGTATTCAACGAGGTTGGCTGCACTATGAGCTATGAAGCTATCAAAGCGCAGGCTGTCGCAGCGTACACCTATTGTAAATACAATGGTAACAACGGAAATGACCTGATACTCAAGCCGCATCCGCCGCAGAATGTTGTAGATGCCTGCGCTGAGGTGCTGGGTCAGGCGCTTTACTATGATGACGATTATGCTCTGACGATGTTCACAGCCTCCAGCGGCGGAGTTACAGCAAACTGCTATGAAGTATTTTGGGCTGATCTTCCGTATCTGAGGTCAGTTCCCAGCGATTATGATGCAGCGTATGATCCGCATTATGGAACGGTTACATATATCGACGATTTCCAGCTCAGGAATATGATCCAAAAAGCCTACGGACTCAAGCTTTCCGATGATCCGACACAGTGGCTCCAGCCTTCATATTCAGCTGAAACAGGATATGTAACATCAGTGAATATTGACAATCAGATCACGGTTCGTGGATATGAGTTCAAGCTGGCACTGGGACTTAAATGCTCGAAATTCAATGTTTTCTACTGCCCACGTCCTGAGGGTGAGAAAATACCGGATGGTTCTTCAACACCTACAGTTGTCGATCCTGATTTTATGCAGACACCTGCTATAATCTATTCAAACAACCAGCCTACAGATATCGGCGGATATCAGCCGCCTGTAGAGGAGCCGACAGAGGAGACTACACTTCCGGAAGAGTATGTTACCGAGCCTTATGAGGAGCCTACAGAGGGTACTTCTGAGGAATATCCAACTGAGACCTATACCGGTGAGCCTCCGGAAACTACAGAGCCATCTTCCTATGAGGAGCAGACTACTTTATTTGAAGCTACAGAAACAACCTACCAGGAATAGAAATATATAATATAGTATAATACCAAGAACGAAAGAATAAGTCCTTTGAGCGCAATGAAAGCATATAAACCGATCATGCGCTCAGGGACTTATTTGCATAAAAATATGATTTAAGGATCTGAGGTGAAAAAAACCTGAATGAGCATCTTTTTTGAGCCGAAAAGGTGAAAAAAGGTGAAATTCAAGTTAATATAAATAGCTAAAATTAAAACTTTTGTTTCGTAAAAATATCGGTCAGGTTTAATCATTATACAAAATCACCAATTTACCGCCTGAATAATTATTAACGATTGTACAATATTACGGGTTGATTATTTTATCGTTATGGTTTATAATTAATGTAGAGGTGAAAAAAGGTGATGTGAAGTGAAATTGACCCACTTTGAGGTGAAATTTTCCACCTGACGGTATGAAAGCGAGGCGAAGTGCATGAAAGAGCCGCTATGTGGTATTTATAATCCAAGTATCGACGCAAAAGGCCGCATGAGCTTCCCGAATAAGCTTCGTGATCTGCTGGGTACAGAATTTTACTTGTGTATTGGTCATGACAAAAAATACATCGCCGTTTACTCTTCTGAGGAATTCGATATTTACTGCGGCAAGCTCTATCAGATCGAGGGTGAGTTAGGTTCCCAGATCAGACGAGAGCTGCTCTCCGGTGCAGATAAGCAGATCCCCGATAAGCAGGGCAGAATTTTTATTGCTCAGCATCTCAGGGATTATGCCGGAATTACTGGTGAGGTCACAGTTATCGGAAACATGAACCGTGCGGAGATCTGGGACAGCGCCAGCTGGGAGGCAAACAAGTCAACCATTGACGAGGCTGCTAAGAAGGCTGCTCTGAATAAGCTCGTGCTCTGATGTGCTTCTGCTGATGACGGCTTTGCCTCGCCGCAGATCAAAGGAGCTGTTTTATGGAGTTTGTACATATACCCGTTCTGCTCGATGAGTGCATCATCGGACTGAATATCCGTCCAGACGGTATTTATGTGGATTGTACTGCCGGAGGAGGCGGACATTCCTCTGCCATTGCCGAAAGGCTGGGCGAAAATGGAAGGCTTATTGCCCTGGACCGTGACCCGGATGCTGTCAAGGCGGCTTCCGAAAGACTGTCAGTTTACAGCAATGCTGTGGTTGTGCATACCAACTACTCTGAGCTGGATAAGGTGCTGGATGAAATGAATATCAGCGCAGTTGACGGTATACTTATGGATCTGGGAGTTTCGTCCCATCAGCTGGACGAAGAAAGCCGAGGATTTTCCTATCATACCGACGCTCCTCTTGATATGAGAATGAGCCAGACCGGTATGAGCGCTGCGGATGTGGTGAATACCTTCACCGAGCAGCAGCTTGCAAATATCATATTTGAGTACGGCGAAGAAAAGTTCTCACGCCGGATTGCTTCAAATATTGTAAAAGCAAGAGAGATATCACCTATAATGACTACTCTCCAGCTGGCAGATATTGTAAGGGAAAGCGTTCCCCAAAAGGCAAGAAGAGATAAAAACCCCTGTAAAAAAACATTTCAGGCGATCAGGATCGCTGTCAACGGCGAACTGGACCATCTGGATGCCGGACTGGAAAAGGCATTCTTCAGCCTGAAACCCAACGGCAGACTTGCAGTTATCACCTTCCACTCTCTGGAGGACAGGCTTGTAAAAAAGAAATTTGCGGGCTGGTGCAAAGGCTGTATTTGTCCGCCTGACTTTCCCCAGTGTGTATGCGGACGCAAGCCGCAGGGAATTCTTGTGAACAGAAAGCCCATTGAGGCTGACCAGAATGAACTTGAAGCTAATAACAGAAGCAGAAGTGCTAAGCTCAGGGTCATAGAAAGGAGTGCGGATCAAAATGGCTGAACCAGACTCTGTCCGCCGCTACTACAGCGACACATACAGAGCCGAGTCTGATGACACGTCCGGTTACGGAGTGAGACAGAATAAGCCGGATTTAAAACCGCAGATCAGTATGAGAAATACCGAAGCAAAAAGCGGTTCTGTATTCAGTATAATTATTATATCCGTACTTGCTGCTTTGCTGCTTGGTCTTGTTATCAACAGTCTTAACAGACGAAATACTATGTATAATGACGTGGCAGATGCAAACAATAAACTGTCACTGTTAGAAGCCGAGAATGTCAGACTGCAATCGGAGCTTGAAAGCAGAATGTCTGCTAAAAACGTCGAGGAATATGCCGAGAATGTTCTGAATATGCAGAAGATCGACTCTTCGCAGATCAAGTACATCAGGATACAGACAGATGACGTTGTGAGCATTCCTCAGCAGGACGAGGGTTTCTTTGCGAAGGTAAAGGGATTTTTCGACCGCTGTGTGGAATATTTCAGAGGGTAGTACCAATATAAATATAAAACAAGGACTGCCTGATCAATTTTTGAATACTAACGGCAAAAAAATATAAAAACGCCGTAGTGATAGTAGAACACGGAGATACAACGGGTGATCGGAAATACCGGGATCACCACCCCGGCTTGGGCGCTCAAGCCGGGGGCGGCTGGTTCCACGCTTGAATAGCGAAATCCTTCGTCGTATCAAAAAGAAAAGGACATCACATAAAAAAAGAAGATGTTCAAAGGCGGGGCAGTGACAACACCTCGCCTTATTCTATTTTTTAGAGCCTGAACAGCTGCGGAATAATTCTTCTTCAGCCCTCTTTGCACTTCAGAAAAATCAAAGCCGGATTCGCTGAACAGACTCTCTGGTAAAAAAGTCTCCCGAAAGGCAGGTTAAAATGGCAAACTCTAACAGACCTTCAAAGGCAATGAAATTCAGAACCAAGATAGTCATGACATTCGTGTTTTTTGTTTTGTTCATTCTTGTGTCTGGAAATTTCTTCCGCATATCTGTTCTGAACAACAAGAAGTATCAGAATATGGCGAATGATCAGCATTTCGGCTCGATCACGAT
>ODAI013021041.1_pt1 | contig 12740 bp, 9 predicted proteins | sample 1539321 | NCBI WGS metagenome assembly ODAI01 (sample SAMN02144231, study PRJEB22623) | gut metagenome | biome: sheep rumen | host: Ovis aries | place: New Zealand | reverse complement strand
TGGCATACTGCTCCTGCTGCGGCGGGAGAAATGGCTGCTGGGCTTTGCGCTGTGCTTGTTCGGCCTCGCCGCCGGACTCCTCTGCTTCTTCCTCCATGCCCAGCGCAGCCTAGTCCCGGCGGCAGAGCTGGATGGGCAGACGCTGGAGATCCGCGGGAAGCTGCTCAGTTATCCTCGGTGCTATGATCGCTACGCCCGTGCGGAGATCCTGCTGACTGGGGAGGGAACGCCCCATGTTCGCGCCCTGCTTTACGATGAGGGGGAGGTTCTTGCTCAGTCGGAGCCGGGGGACCGGATCAGCTGCAGCGCCAAGCTTACCAGGGCGGATCAGCGCTATGGGGATCGCTATGACTACAACATTTCCCGCGACGTATATCTGACTGCCAGCGCCAAATCTCCGCTGGAGCGAACACCGGGCGGTTTTGACCTGCGTCTGCTTCCCGTTCGGCTTCACCATGTTCTTGGAAACCGCATCCTCGCCCTCTTCCCAGAGGATACCGGGCCGTTTTTCAAATCGCTCATGCTGGGAGACAAGAGCGAGCTCTATGAGGACGAGGGGCTGAGCCTGGCCATGAGCCGGGCGGGCTTCATGCATATCGTGGCGGTCTCGGGGATGCACCTGGCCTTTTTGATCGGTTTTCTCCAGCTTCTTTTCGGCAAGGGGCCAAGAAGCTCGCTCCTATGTCTGCTGCTGGTATGGCTTTTTGTGCTGGTTACCGGTTCCTCGCCCTCCGCCGTCCGCGCCGCTGTGATGCAGAGCTTTCTGCTGACGGCGCCGCTGGTCTCCCGGGAGAACGACCCGCCCACCTCGCTGTCTGCGGCCCTGGCGCTGATTCTTCTCTGGAACCCCTATGCCGCCGGCAGCGTCAGCCTGCAGCTCTCCTTCGGTGCCATGGCGGGAATCCTGTGCTTTGCAGAGCCCCTGCAGAAGACCCTTTCCGGCTTTGTGCCGGAGCATTGGGCCCATCGGCTGCGCACCCCGATCTCCACTGCCGCCAGCTCTCTTGCGGTTTTGGTTTTTACCGTGCCGCTGATGGCCATCCATTTTCGCGCCGTCTCCATTCTCTCGCCGCTGTCCAACGTATTGGGCCTGTGGGCGGTTTCCGCCTGCTTCTGCGGCGGGTATCTGAGCTGCCTATTGTCTCTGGTATCCACGGGCCTTGGCTCCGCCTGCGCCTGGGTCTGCGCCTGGCTTGCGCGCTATCTCTTTTTCGTTGCCCGCCTCGTGTCTTCCATCCCGTTCTCAACCCTCTATCTCAGAAGTCTGGGGCCGCTGCTCTGGATCATTCTGGTTTATCTGCTGGTGCTGATCGCCTGCTTCAGCAAGCTCAGCCCCGGCAGGAAATGGCTCTATCCGGTTTTACTCTCGACACTGTGTCTGGGACTGATGCTGTGGAGCAATCGACACAGCTATGTGGATGTTTCCGGGACGATCGGCGTTCTGGACGTGGGGCATGGCCAGTGCCTCGCGGTCATGGCCGGCGAGGAGACCGTGGTGGTGGACTGCGGCGGCCTCTATACCCTGGAAAATGCCGGGGAGCAGGCAGGGGCTTATCTGAGAAACTGCGGAAGGGATCATATCGATCTCCTGCTTTTGACGCATCTGCACAATGACCACTGCAACGGCGTGACCATGCTGATGGAAATGCTGCCGGTATCCCGCATCATTTTTCCGGCGGACGTGCCGGATGAAGACGGCCTGCTGGAGGAGATCCTCGCCTCTGCCGAGAAGCATGGCACGCAGATCACCGGACTGCGGGAGGATACACGGCTGCAGGCGGGAAAGATCGACATTCAACTCTTCGCGCCCGGGGAGAAGGGCGACGCCAATGAGCGCTGTATGATGGCCCTGCTCTCCCTGGGAAGCTATGATATGCTGGTGACCGGCGACTGCTCCAAGGCGGCCGAGCGGGAGCTTCTGACACGATATCCGCTGCGGGAGCTGGAGCTTTTGATCGTGGGGCACCACGGCTCCCGTTATGCAAGCTCCGGCGAACTGCTCGGCTCCATCGGGGCCGATACTGCGATCATCAGCGTGGGCTACAATCCCTACGGCCATCCCACCTATGAGACGCTGGAGCGCCTCAACGCATACGGCTATCAGATTTATCGGACGGATTTGAACGGCACGGTGGAAATCCGAGTGGGTGAAAACTATGGCGAAAAAGAACGATGAGAAAAAACTGAATTACGGTGCTGAGATCAGAACGCTCCGGGAGAACGGTCCCCAGCGGCTCTATCTGCTGTGGGGCCAGGAGGACTATCTGCGGGAGTGCTACCTGGATGAGCTGAAGGCGCTTTGTCTGCCGGACGGGGACCAGAGCTTCAGCTTCAAGCGTCTGAACGGCCCCACTTTGGATCTGCGGGAGCTGCAGGACGCCATCGACGCGATGCCCTTTCTCTCTGACCGCAGCTTTGTGGAGCTGCGCGGGGTGGAGCTGAATCAGCTGAAGGATGCCGGAGAGCGGCTGGTAAAAATCCTCTCGGACATCCCGGATTACTGCACGGTAGCCTTCGTCCAGGACACCGGCTATGAGCCGGACGGGCGGCTGAAGCATATCAAGGCCATCCGCGCCCAGGCATCGGAGCTTTGTTTCACCCGCCAGAACCAGAACGATCTGACCAAGTGGATCGCCAAACGCTTTGCCGCCCTGGGAAAGGGGATTGACATGGATGCCTCCCAGCGCCTGATTTTCATCAGCGGCGATTTGATGAATCGGCTGATCCCGGAGATCGAAAAGGTGGCTGCCTACGCCAAGGGGGATAAGGTCACCGTCAGCGATGTGGAGGCCGTCGCCAACCACATCCCGGAGGCCTACATCTTTGATATGACCGATCTGATCGCCCAGCGAAAGATCAACAATGCCTTTGCCATTCTGGCAGAGCTGCTCTCCGACAAGAATAACGAACCCATCGCCATGCTGGCCGTGCTGGGAATCCAGATGCGTCGGCTCTACGCCGCACGTCTTGCCGTGGCGCAGAAGCTGGGCGTGGACTATGTGCGGGAGGTCTGCGGCTGCAAGTATGACTTTCAGGCTACCCGGCTGCTCCAGGCGGCCAGAGGCTATACGCTTCCCCAACTGAAGCGGGCGGTGGAGCTTTGCGCGGAGGGGGATTACCGCATCAAGAGCAGCGGGCAGGATGAGCGGGAGATCTTCAAGGAAGTGGTCGTGCGCATTGCGGCGGGAGAGTGCGATGGTCAGCATTAAAGAGGTGATCGTCGTCGAGGGACGATATGACAAGAATACCCTCAAGCAGGTGGTGGACGCGGATATCCTGGAAACCTCCGGCTTCGGCATCTTCCGCGACAAGCAAAAGCAAAAGCTCTTTCGCACCCTGGCTGCCCGGCGGGGACTGGTGGTGCTCACCGATTCCGACGGGGCGGGCTTTGTGATCCGCAATTTCATCCGTTCCTGCGTGCCGCCGGAGCAGGTCAAGCACGCGTATATCCCGGATCTTTACGGCAAGGAGCGCAGAAAAAGCTCCCCCTCTCGGGAGGGGAAGCTGGGCGTCGAGGGGATGCCCCCTCAGATTTTGCTGGACGCGCTGCAGCGCGCGGGCGTCCGTTTTCTGGATGCGCGGGAGACCGCGTCCGCCGGCGAGCCCATCACCAAGGCGGATTTTTATGCCCGCGGGCTCAGCGGCGGCAGCGGCAGCCGGGAGGCCCGCGCCCGCCTGCTGCGGAAGCTGGAACTGCCGGAGCGGCTCACGGCGGACGGGCTGCTGGATGTACTCAATGTTTTGATGAGCCGGGAGGATTTCCTGGCGCTGGACCTTGCAGATCCTCCACAATCACCGGAATGATCCCGCCCAGCAGCAGACAGGCCTGGGCGATCTCCTGAAAGGACGCCGCCCGGAGCGCGATGGCGCCGACCCGCGCGGTATCTGTGTTCAGCAGCAGAAGCAGGGCGCAGAAGAGAAACAGACAGCTCAGCTGCAGGCTGCGCAGGAAGCATTCCCAGGCCAGGGAATTCATGCGCAGCATCCGTTGGATCACGTGTCGAATCATGGCTGAATCACCTCGGGGAGAGCATACCCCGGGGTGTTTGCTTTTGCAAGGAACAAATTCTTCCTTTTGCGAGAATTGAGTAAAACACTCCAAATCTCTTGACAGGGGATCAGGCACGTGGTATAGTAAAGACGCAAATTGAAGTGAAATACTCCAAAAACAGGAGGTGCCCTTATGCGTGCCAGCTTGAGCGCCCGAAAGGAACAGATCGTCGCCTTTGTCCGGCAGTATTACCTGCGGCACGACCGGCTGCCCAGCGAAAAGAACATTGTGGACGGCACGGGAATCCCCGCCGGCTCCGTGCACCGGTATCTGATCGAGCTGCGGGAGAGCGGGGAATTTCGTTATGACGGCGGCCGCCGCAGCGCCTGTCCCGAGGAGCTGCGTCATGTCAGCCCCAAAAACATCATGCCTGTGCTGGGCTCGGTGGCCTGCGGCCCCGGACAGGAGGAAGAAGAGCGATTCATCGAATATATCCATATGCCCGCCTGCATGGTGGGCAGGGGAGATTGCTTTGCGCTGATTGCCAAGGGTGAGAGCATGATCGGTGCCGGCGTCCACCCGGGGGATTATGTGATCGTCCGCCGGCAGCAGACGGCCCGCCCCGGCGATTTGATCATCGCCCTGGCGGAGGGGAAGAACAATCTGAAAAAGCTGATCCTGGACGAGGAGAATCGGAAATACATCCTCCGCTCCTGTAATCCGGATCGGGAGGCGTACCCGGATATCGCGGTGGACGAGCTGGAGATCCAGGGCGTGGCCATTGGGGTCTATCACAGCCTGGAGCAGGAGCCCTCCGCCGCGGAGCGGACATGAGGGGAAAGACGAAAATGAGAACGCAGCAGAATGTGCCCCCCAGACGGGTGTATGTGAAGGTCAATTCCGATTTTGACGCCACCGGCGCGGTGACGCCCCGGGCCATCATCTGGGCGGATGGGCGGACCTTCAAAATCGAGGCGGTACGGGATTTTCGTCCCGCCTCCGCGGTGGAGAGCGGCCGGGCGGGGGACTGCTATACGGTGCTGATCCACGGCGAGGAAAAGCAGCTGTTTTTTGAGCGCACCAGAACCATGTTCGGCGGCCGGCTGGGCCGTTGGTGGGTGGAGTGCGGCGCGGCCGGCGTGTCATAAGCTTTCGGGAGTACTTGCAAGAGAAGGGAGATGGGGACAATGGAACAGGAGCGGGTGTATATTGCCATAGACCTGAAATCCTTTTATGCCAGCGTGGAATGCGTGGAGCGGCATCTGGACCCATTGACCACCAACCTTGTGGTAGCGGACGCCTCCCGAACGGAAAAGACCATCTGTCTGGCGGTGACGCCTGCGCTGAAGGCCTATGGGATCTCCGGACGCGCCCGGCTCTTTGAAGTGGTGCAGCGGGTCGGAGAGGTGAACCGGGAGCGGCTTGCGGCGGCGATCCGCGGCGGACAGGTCCAGAAATCGGAGGACGGCCAATATCACTTTACATCCTCCTCCTTTGACGCCGAGGCGCTGGCCGCTGATCCTTCACTGGAGCTGGGCTACTGTGTGGCGCCGCCGCGGATGAAGCTGTACGAGGAGTACAGCACCCGCATCTTCGCCATTTACTCCAAGTATATTTCGCCGGAGGATATCATCGTCTACTCCATCGACGAGATCTTCGCGGATGCCACCCGTTACCTGCAGCGCTATGGCATGAGCGCCCGGGAGCTGGCCATGACCATGATCCGGGAGGTGCTGTATACCACCGGCGTTACCGCAACCGCCGGGATCGGGACCAATCTGTTTCTGGCGAAGGTGGCCATGGACATCGTGGCCAAGCATGTTCCCGCGGATCAGGACGGGGTCCGGATCGCAGAGCTGGACGAGCGGAGCTTCCGGGAGCTGCTGTGGTGTCACAGGCCCATTACGGACTTCTGGCGCGTCGGGCGGGGAACAGCGCGGCGGCTGGAAGCGCTGAGCTGCTATACCATGGGAGACGTGGCCCGGCTGAGCGAGGAGAACGAGGACGCGCTGTACCGGGCTTTCGGCATCAATGCCGAGCTGCTGATCGACCACGCCTGGGGCTGGGAGCCGACGACGGTGGCGTGGATCAAGCAATATCGCCCCCGCTCCAATTCCCTCAGCTCCGGGCAGGTGCTCAAGGAGCCCTACGACTGGGAAAAGGGGCGGCTCATCGTACGGGAGATGATGGAGCTCATGGCGCTGGAGCTGGTGCGAAAGCGCCTGGCGACCAGAAAAATCGAGCTGACCATCGGATATGACCGCACGAGCCTCCGGGTGCTGGTCCCGGGAAAAAGCCCGGCGGAGACCGTCTACGTCTCGGCAAAGACGGGGGAGCGCTATACCGGAAAGATCACCGCCGACCCCTACGGTCGGCCTCACCCCGCCCATGCCCACGGCACAGGGAATCTGGAACGCTACGGCAACAGCACCAGGCGTATGATGCAGGCCGTGCTGGAAATCTATGACCGGGTGGTGGACCCGGCGCTCACGATACGGCGGGTGAACATTGCCGCCGCCGACCTGATCGGGGAGGACGAGATCCCGCAGGAGGAGCCGGAGCAGATGGACCTGTTCACGGACTATGACGCCCGGGAGCGGGAGCTCTCCGCGGAGCGACAGGCGGACGAAAAGGAACGAAAGATCCAGCAGGCGACCATCCTGCTGCAGCAGAAATACGGAAAGAACGCCGTTCTCAAGGGCATGAACTTCCTGGAGGGCGGCACCACCATAGAGCGAAACGGCCAGATCGGCGGCCACCGTGCCGGCGAGGACGAGAGCAGAACGGGCCGAAAGCGGTCGGAGGGGGAGTGAAGACATGGAAGGACAGGACGCCAGAACCGTGTACGGGGATATCATCGATCTGCCCCATCACCGGTCGAAAACCCGCCGGCCCATGTCGCTCTATGACCGGGCGGCGCAGTTTTCCGCCTACGATGCTCTGGCGGGCTTTTACGATATGATCGCGGAGGAGGAGCGGACCACGGACGCGGCCCGGGATCTGGACGAGGACGCGCTGGAGCTGCTGAATCAAAAGCTGACGCTGATCGGGGAAGCGATAGCCCGCGGGGAGAAGCCGGAGGTCTGCTTCACGGTGTTTGTGCCGGATGCGCGCAAGGACGGCGGCAGCTATCAGGAACTTCGCGCCGTAGTCCGGCAGGTGGACATGGCAGAGCGCTGCGTGGTACTGGAGGAAAAAGCCGGACGCTCCGGGCGCCGGAGGCGGATTTCCATCTCTGATATCGCCGCCATTTCCGGGGAAGTGCCGGATCATCTGGACACCGCGACTTGAAAAGCGCAGCCGAGAGGAAGAACGCCTTTCGGCTGCGCTTTTGCGTCCGCACAGCGGCCTCTCCCCGCGGAAAAGGAAAGTTATGAATTTTTTGTGAAAACCGCAGACATCGACAGGGACTTGTGTTATATTACGAAAGATAAACAGCTTGAACAAATTGAGAGGATGGGGACAAAAGAAAAACGCCGAATTCCCGGAATCATCCGGGAGTCCAGCGTTTTGGCACCCACGAGGGGATTCGAACCTCCGACCTACCGCTTAGGAGGCGGTCGCTCTATCCTGCTGAGCTACGTGGGCGTACAGCCTGGTCATTCTACAGCAGTTTTTCGTTCCTGTCAAGTGAGGGAAGCATATGCTGAAACTGGTTTCAATCAAAAAAGACTATGAGGTCGGCGACTTTCAGGTACACGCCTTGAAGGGTGTGGACCTGGGCTTTCGCGCCCATGAATTTGTGGCGATCCTGGGGCATTCCGGCTGCGGTAAAACCACGCTGCTGAACATCATCGGCGGCCTGGATCAATACAGCGACGGCGACCTGATCATCAACGGCAAGTCCACCAAAAACTTCACCGACGGCGATTGGGACACCTATCGCAACCACGCCATCGGCTTTGTCTTTCAGTCCTATAATCTGATCCCGCACCAGACGGTACTGGCGAATGTGGAACTGGCCCTGACCATATCAGGTGTGCCTCACTCAGAACGCAGGAAGCGCGCGGAGGAGGCGCTGCGAAAGGTCGGACTCGGTGATCAGCTCCAGAAGAAGCCGAACCAGATGTCCGGCGGACAGATGCAGCGTGTGGCAATCGCGCGGGCTCTGGTAAACAACCCCGATATTCTTCTGGCGGACGAACCCACAGGGGCGCTGGACACGGAGACCTCCATACAGATCATGGAGCTTCTCAAGGAGATTGCCAAAGACCGGCTGATCATCATGGTAACCCACAACCCGGAACTGGCGGAGCAGTATGCCGGCAGGATTATCCGGCTGAAGGACGGCGTCATCACAGACGACAGCAACCCCATCACGGAGGATGCGGCCGAGAATCCGGACCGGCTTCGGCAGAAGCGGACCTCCATGAGCTTCTACACGGCGCTGTCGCTTTCGCTGAACAACCTGATGACCAAGAAGGCGAGGACGCTCCTAACAGCCTTCGCCGGGAGCATCGGCATCATCGGCATTGCGCTCATCATGTCTCTCTCCAACGGCATCCAGGGCTACATCGACAAGGTGCAGGAAGATACGCTCTCCTCCTACCCGGTGACCATCCAGGCCGAGTCCGTGGATATGACGGGGATGATGACTTCCCTGATGGGGATCCAGGCTGCGGATGCCAAAAATGCCCATGACAGGGATGCGATCTACTCCAGTACCATCATGTATGATCTGATGAACTCCATGGTGTCGGCGGAGAAGGAGACGAACAATCTCCGGGATTTCAAAGCATATCTGGAGCGAAACGGGGGCGGGATCCGGGACTATATCAGCTCGGTGCAGTACAGCTATGACCTGGATATGAATCTCTATTCCGAGGATCCCAACGGAGATATCGTCAAGGCGGATATCGTCGAACTCCTGCAGAATACCATGAGCTCTATCTACGGCGGAAACTACAGCAGCTTCTTCTCTTCCTACGGGCAGTTCTACTCGGTGGCCAACGTCTGGCAGGAGATGCTGCCCAGCGAGAACGACGGACTCATTAACCCTCTGCTCTACGACCAGTATGACGTCCTGTACGGGCGCTGGCCGGAGAGCTTTGACGAGGCCGTGCTGGTGGTGGATGAGAACAACGAGATCTCAGACCTTGTACTCTATGCGCTGGGGCTGAAATCCACTGCGAATGTGGCGGATGACATGCAGTCCTTCCTCAGCTCGGAGTCAGTGGAGAAGGAGCAGGAGAGCTGGAGCTATGAAGAAATCTGTCAGAAGAGCTTCCGCTACATCTTCCCGGCGGACACCGTGCAGATTGAGGACGGTGAAGTCATCGACCTTACGGAGGAGCAGTTCGGCCTGAAGACGCTGTTCCAGAACGGCCTGGAGGTCCGGCTGGTGGGTGTGATCCGCCAGAACGCGGATGCGCTCTCCGGCATGATGACCGGGGCCATCGGGTACACCCATGCGCTGGTGGAACACATCGTGGCGGAGGCGGAAAAGAAGGAGCTCGTCAGAGCACAGCTTCGCGATCCGGACACGGACATCTTCTCCGGCCTGCCCTTTCTGGATGATGAGAGCGAAGCGCTCACCAAGGACAGGAAGCGCCTGGCCGCTAAGGACTATATTGCAGCCGCCACGGAAGAGGAGCTGGCAGACGTATATGTAACTTATATGTGCGAGCCTTCAGATGAAACGCTGGAGGAGATGCTGGATGAGCAGCTGGACGGGACAACGCGGGCGGATGTTGAAAAGATGATCCTGGACTATTATCCCGAGTACCGCTCCATGCTGGAGGACCTGGATGACGACACCATGTTCGACTATATCCGGCAGATGATGTCACAGCAGATGAAGGAGCAGTATGCCGTCCAGATGCGTGCACTGTATCAGAATCTTTCCGACAGACAGCTGGCGGAGGATTTCGCGCTTCTCTCTCTGACGGAGGACGACTATCTCTGGATCTATGACAACGCCATGCCGCCGGTTTATGCGACCCAGACGCTGAAGCAGTCCCTGCACAGGCTGGGTTATGTCGATCTTGACAGCCCCTCAACCATCAACATCTATGCCTCTACCTTTGAAGACAAGGACAGCATCGCTGCCGCCATTGAGGAGTACAACAGAACGGTGTCCGAAGAGGACGAGATCAGCTACACGGATATGGTGGCGCTGCTGATGAGCTCCATCACGACGATTATCAACGTCATCAGCTATGTCCTGATCGCCTTTGTCGGGATCTCTCTGGTGGTCTCTTCCATTATGATCGGGATCATCACCTATATCTCCGTACTGGAGCGCACCAAGGAGATCGGTATTCTGCGGGCTATCGGCGCGTCCAAACGGGATGTCTCCCGGGTGTTCAACGCAGAGACCTTCATTGTAGGGCTCTCTGCGGGCCTGATGGGTATCCTGATCACAATGCTGCTGAATATCCCGATCAACATCATTGTCCATGACCTGACGGGGATCATGTCGCTGAATTCTTCACTCCCTCCGGCGGGGGCTGTGGGGCTTGTCCTCATCAGTGTGGTTCTCACCTATATCGCGGGTCTGATCCCTTCCGGAGTCGCGGCGAAGAAGGACCCGGTTATAGCACTGCGGACAGAATAGTTCCGGATCATTTGCAGAACGGAGTACAAGGAGTACAGTATGAAAAAACAGTTATTCAGATTCCTTTGCCTTTTGACGGCGGCGGTCTGCCTGCTGAGCGGCTGCTCGGTACTGGAAAACATGCCGAAGCCGCCAAAGGTGACGCCCTACCCGACGGAGAAGCCGGCTGAGACTGCACAGGCGCCTGTCGCGGAGCAGACTCCGGTTCCGGAGCCTTCCGTGGATCCTGCCCTTCATGAGGACGCAGACCGCGGGACGATTGTCCGGATAGAGCCGGAGGGCGCCGAGGCCTACGACCCCGAGAACGGAACGGTCTGCATCCTGCGGATGAAGTGGGACAGAGTGCGTGTGGACTCGGAGAGAAACCCTGACGCTGCGGAGAAGATTACGGAAGCGCTGGCGGCCCGGGAGGACGAGTGGTATACCGGGAGCGGCAGCGGGGAGTATAATGTATACGGTTACAACAATCTCCTGGCGGCGGCGGAGGACGACTATGCGCTGATGAAGGAATACGGCGGCGACGTCAGGGAATACGCTGCGGAGAGAAGAACCCGGGTGGTACGGGCTGACGAGAGGATCCTTGTGGTTCAGATCCAGACCTACTACTACCTGGGAGGCGCCCACGGCGGTTATGACACTGAGAGCCTCTGCTTTGACATGAAGACCGGAGAACTCATCCATCTGAACGTGCTGAGCAGCAATCCGGAGAACCTCCAGTCCCGGCTCGTGGAGGAGATGCTGCGTCTGGTGGAGGAAAACCCGGATTACTATGAAGGAAAGCTTGCGCTAACGGAACCGGCAGACTATGAAAGCGCCTTCCGTGCGCTGCTCCGAGACGGAAGTTGGTATCCCGGGACAGAAAGCTTCAGCCTGACTTCTCAGCTGTATGAACTGGGACCCTATGCGTCCGGAACGACGGACTTCCTCATCCCCTACGAGAGGATCTCTGACGTGCTGGACAGCCGGTGGCTCCCGGAAAAAGCCTCTGAGCAGGCAGAACTGAGCCTGCTGCCTGTGGCATCCGTGCCGGAGGGGAAGCTGGAGATTGTCGACAGCGTCTCAATGGGAGAAGACGGCATGGAAGTGCTGCTGTACTGCGAGGGATGCTGCCGTGATCTCTCACTGGAAACGGTCGAATGGATGGGAGATTATGTGCTCCCCGTGGAACAGCTCTGGTACTGCGGCTCCCTCAGGAACGCCGCACTCCAGTTGGGGCTGGTCTTTCCCGGGGATCTTCCGAGCCTGATGATCCGCTATACGGACAGCACCGGCGGGCACGAGCTGCTGGTCAGCCTCTCCGGGAAGGACGGCGGTCCGCTCCTGACAGAGCGAGGATAATTGGGCAGCAGAAACAGAATTCGGCAATCTGATGAATTCCCGTCCGGGCAGAGCTTTCCGCCTGGGCGGGCATTTTGTACAAGAACGGAAAAAGGAGGAGAGCGTTTTCAGAGGTATTTGCATAAAAATAAATATTTGCTTGACTTTAGTGAATAATATGCATATAATCAGCGCATAAAAATTATTATTAATCACTGGAGGGTTCCCGTTATGAATAAAGCCGATATCAAGAAAGTCGTTCTTGCCTACTCGGGCGGTCTGGATACTTCCATCATCATCCCCTGGCTGAAAGAGAACTATAACAACTGCGAGGTCATCGCCGTGTCCGGCAACGTCGGTCAGGCGGACGAGTTGGAAGGCCTTGAGGAGAAGGCGAAGAAGACCGGCGCATCCAAGCTCTATGTGCTGGATCTGACGGATGAATATGTCGACGACTATATTATTCCCTGCATGAAGGCGGGAGCGGTCTATGAGGACTACCTCCTCGGCACAAGCCATGCGCGGCCCTGCATTGCCAAGGGGCTGGTGGAGATCGCCCTGAAGGAGGGCGCGGACGCCATCGTGCACGGCTGCACCGGAAAAGGAAACGACCAGGTCCGGTTTGAGCTGGCAATCAAGCACTTTGCGCCGAACATGCCGATTATAGCTCCCTGGCGGGAATGGAGCATCAAGTCCCGCGATGAGGAAATTGACTATGCCGAGGCGCACAACGTGCCTCTGAAGATCAGCCGCGAGACCAACTCCTCCAAGGACAAGAACCTCTGGCATCTCTCTCATGAGGGACTGGACCTCGAAGACGTCGGGAATGAGCCGATGTACGAGAAGCCGGGCTTCCTGGAGATGGGCGTGTCTCCC
>ODAI010185811.1_pt1 | contig 12740 bp, 12 predicted proteins | sample 1539321 | NCBI WGS metagenome assembly ODAI01 (sample SAMN02144231, study PRJEB22623) | gut metagenome | biome: sheep rumen | host: Ovis aries | place: New Zealand | reverse complement strand
TTCAATGTACCAGCAAATACCACAACATCAACCAAAGTTGAACAACCAATTGTCTATGACTGCAATGGTGAGCCACATACGCTTACAATAAATCAGGATAAAGTGTATGAAGATTGGAGAAATACACCAGAATATCTATGTGAAAGTGGTAATTCATATGTCAGACAACAAAGATATACTGGCACAACATCAACTTCTATCAATACACCAACATCTGAATATAGGATTGGAAGCCTAATTCAAAGTGGAGATACAAGATGTCAAACAGTCATAACAAGATGGGTTGAAGCATCAGATTATATTTGTCAGAATGGCGATAAATGGAGTTATCAGAAGGAACAGACATCAGTTGACGATGGTGCAACTTGGACTGATACTGGAGTTACAAGATTGAAGGAACTGATTGAACAAGGTTCAACTGACTGCCAGGAACCAATAACCTACAAATGGGTGCTTACAGAACTGTGGCAGTGCGAATAAATAATAATATGTTTACTAAAAGATTATATCATGTGCGATTGTGAAGGAAATAACTATCAAATCAATATGGGATGCTGTGTTCCGGTGGTAGCAAACCCAAATATTTATTACACAAAATCCGAGATTGATGAGAAAATAAGCGGTATTACAACCGATGGGATTTCAGAGGAAAAAGCCCAAGAATTGATTGATGATTCTTTGGAAGACTACTATACCAAAGATGAGATTGATGCTGCCTTTGACTCTGTAAACGATGAACTGGATGGCAAGTTGGATGCATCAGCCTATACTCCAACTGACTTGACTGACTATGCGACAAAGGAGTGGGTTGAAGATAAGGGTTATCTAACTGAACACCAACATTTGAAGACAATTAACAACATCAGTTTGATTGGTGATGGCGATATTCAAATTGGTACTGGTGGCACAACTGATTTATCAAATTATTACACCAAATCAGAAACAAATAATTTGCTTGATGGCAAGTTGGATGTTACTGCATATACCCCAACTGACTTAAGCAACTATTATAACAAGACAGAGGTTAATAATTTATTGTCAAATAAGGCAAATGCAAGCGATTTGAGCGCATTAAGCACAACCGTTGGGCAGTTGTCCACCTCACTTGAAAATAAGGCTGACAAGAGCGAAATTCCAAGTCTTAATGGCTATGCCACAGAGCAATGGGTTCAGAATCAAGGTTATTTAACCCAACATCAGAGTTTGGCTGGTTATGCCACTGAACAATGGGTTCAAAATCAAGGTTATTTGACGCAACACCAAAGCCTTGACAACTATTATCCAAAGAGCGTTGTTGATTCCTTGATTAGTGGGCTTCAAGCACAGATTGACGAGTTAACGACTGCATTGTCAGAGTGCTGCACTGGTCAGACTGGCGAAACGCAAGCAAGGATTGGTGCTGTTATATACTCAAGTGCTGCAAATGCAATAATGGATGTTGGTTCATCTGGCGAAATTGAAAGAATTGTGATTGAAAGTGGTGGCACTTACTATCCTTCTGCAATTGGTAATGATACTTTCCCAATGCCAAAGGCTGGTAACAACAGAGCAAACATCTATTTGGTAAGTGGGACAACCACACTTGGTGCAACATCAAAGTGGAGAAGCAGCGCAGTAAATTATAACTTCTCTGGCGCGACTGACGTTACAAGGATTGGTCAGGATTGTTTCAAGGACAGTCCATACTTGCAAACGTTGACATTGCCTTCAAGTGTAACAAGCATTGCAGACCATGCGTTTGATAATTGTCCTTCGCTTACAAGACTGAATATATTGGCTGAAACGCCTCCAACATTGGAGTATTATGCACAAGGTTATGATGCCATAAAGACATTGATGACTGGTAACGCAAATGTTGTGGTTTATGTTCCTTCAACAGCACTGTCAGCATATAGAAGTGCAACTGGATGGTCAGCATATTCGTCAAGGATTCAAGCAATAAGTTAGTATGATGCCATATTGCTCACGAATCATCGATTCGTGAGCATTGGCATTGAAAAAGGTTAAAAATAAATATGTTTATAAAAGATAAAATATAGAATTATGATATACCCAGATTGCGATATGAAACGTTGGAGTCATTGCGATAATTCTGTAGTTTTGGCTAATGCTGACTATTATTACACCAAAGAACAAGTTGATAAGAAATTTGACGATTTCGATGGTGTGACTGAGGAAGAGGTTCAGGATATGATAAGCACTTCCATCAGGACAAAGGCAGACAAGGCTGATGTTAATGCCCTTTCTGGTCAAGTACAAGCCAATACAGATGCAATTGACAACACTTATACAAAGCAAGAGACAAACGCTGCTGTAACGGCAGCAACAACGCCTATCAACAATACCATTACGGCACATACTGCTGATACATCAATCCATGTAACATCAGCAGAGAAGACTTATTGGAATAATAAACTTGATGCAAGTGCTTATACCCCAACAGACCTTTCAAACTACTATACAAAGGGTCAAACTGATGGCTTGCTTGATGAGAAACTGGATGTAACTGCATATACTCCAACTGACCTCAGTAACTACTACACAAAGCAAGAAACAAATGAGGTTGTTAATGGTGCTGTGAGTGGCAAGGCTGACACATCTGCTGTCACTCAGGAAGTTTCAAGTGCTGTAGCCCCATTGTTCGGTGCTGTTGAGTATGATTCACAAACTCAAAGAATCAATTTCAAGCATGATGCAACTGGACAGACCATTGCATATGTTGATGCAACAGACTTTATCAAGGATGGTATGGTGAGCAATGTTGAGATAATCAATGGAAACTTAGTTATCACCTTTAACAGTGATGCTGGCAAACAACCAATCTCAATCCCATTGACTGATATATTCAATCCTGCAAATTACTATACAACGGCACAGACACAGAGTTATGTAAGTGGGTTCACATATGACAAGGCAACCATTGACCAAAAGGTGGCAGAAGGTGGCACATTCGACCCAGACCTATACTATGACAAGACTGCAACTGATGCCTTGCTTGCTGCAAAGGCAGACACTGCAACAACCTACACCAAGACAGAGGTTGATTCTGCATTAAGTGGAAAGGCTGATACCAGTGCTGTAACTGCTGTAAACGATGCTTTAACAGCGCATACTGCAAACACCACAATCCATGTGACATCAGCAGAGAAGGCCACTTGGAACAACAAATCTGATTTCAGTGGTGACTATAATGACCTTACAAATAAACCTACCATTCCAACAGTACCTACAAACGTAAGTGACTTTACAAACGATGCTGGATATATAACCAATGCTGATATTACTGGCAAGGCTGACACAACTGCTGTGACACAAGTGAACGATGCTTTAACTGCTCACACAGCAAATACCACAATCCATGTAACATCAGCAGAGAAAGCAGAATGGGATGGTAAGGCAGAGGTTATTGAGTTGACCCAAGCACAATACGATGCATTGGTTACAAAAGACCCTGATGTGTTATATGTCATCAGTGATGCAGCACCAGCAGAGGTGATTATAACAACCAGAATCACAAGTTCATCAACCAATGGTGAGGCTGCTTCTGCAAAGGCTGTATATGACCAAATGGGAGGTTTGAAACTTGTATCTCTGACACAAGCACAATATGATGCATTATCAACAAAGGATGCTTCAACGATATACTTTATAAACGGATAAGGAGGTGAGAGATGGCAAATACAATTAAGATTGGAAGTATTGAAGCCGATGCAATAAAGATTGGAACATCAACCGTTTCAAAGGTGTATGTTGGCACTGAATTGGTTTATCCGTCTGAAAACTTACCATATGATGCACAAGTTGAATACATTGAATCAAACGGAACACAGTATATCAACACTGGCGTTTATTTGGACACAACTAATTTTGAGGTTGGGTATGATATGCTTGGCAATCAATTGAAATGGGGCTTTACTCATCAAGGCAGTAGTAATGGAACTTGGATAACGGTAGAATCTGTAAATGCATTTTTTGGTAATTTTTCCAATAGAACCACTATATCAACTAACAATACTGAAAATGTAATAAAATATGAATCTACAAGTGGTATAACTGTAAATGGTAATTTTTCTGGAAAAACATTTGGACTTGGAACTGATTCTATATCATCAAGACCTTTATTCATTTTTGCTATGTATGACTTTAGAAATGGTATAGATTATGGTACAACCAAACTAAAGAGTTTCTACCTTAAGAACAATGGAACGCTTGTGGTTGATATGATACCAGTAAGAAAGGATGGAGTAGGCTATATGTATGATAGGGTCAGTGGACAGTTATTTGGAAACGATGGAACTGGTGACTTTATAATTGGTTCTGACGTTCAATAATTTAAATGTTATCGACAAGATTCTATTTGAGATTGAAAATGCATAATGATTATATTACATTATTAAAAGATGATTTATAAGAATAATAAGACAATAAATGAGTGGTACTTCAACGATGCCGAACTCATCAAGGTTTACAAGAACGGTGCAATCTGCTACTACAAGATGGTACTGGGTGAAACACCACATCAAGAGCCTTGCTTTGCAGTTGTCGAGGATATTACCCAATATTCAGACACAGAGTTTATTGACGTATATGACAAAGCAACTGAAAAGTGGTACAAGTTGAACAACCTTGACCAGTATGAGGAATATGGTATCTATGGAGATGGCAGGAACATCACCTACTATGAGGGCAAACTTACCATTGATAATGGCTATGAATATGAATGGGACGGTTCAGCATGGGTTAACCTTGGTGAGGTAACTGGAAGCACAGTTCCAGATAACTATGTCATTCCGTTCGATGATTCCACTGTCAAGAATATTTGTGTAACCAACTGGGGTGGAAATGTTGTTGCTGGAGAAATCACCTATGGCGAGGCAAAGGCTGTTACATCTCTTGGTAGTGTATTTAAAGGTAATAGCACAATAAGAAAGTTTAATGAGTTGGCATATTTTCATGGGCTTACATCATTGGCTAATGGTGAATTTCAATCTTGCACAAACTTGACTGATATTGTAATACCGCCAAATGTAACAACTCTTGGCAATTCAAGTAATCAAAACTATGTGCCTTTTAAAGGATGTTCATTACTTAGCGGACTTACAATACTAAGTTCTTCCGAAGCAATATACATAGACCAGATATGGGGTGATAATTCATATTGGCAGAATACTTCTCATAGGAATGTTCCTATGATATTTCCAAACAGACCTATTACACTTGGATGGACTTTCGGATATGCTGACAACCTTGAAAATGCATATTTCCAATATTCTACACCACCAGCAAACCTTGCAAATGCTGATATTGCAAGAGCAACAAAGTTGAAGAATACATATGTTCCAATAGGTTCTTATTCAGCATATAATGCAGTATTGAGTTCATTTAATAAGACTGTTATTGAATATGACTTCGAAACGGACTCTCTTGGTCTTCTCGACAAGGAAAAGGAGTGGATAGCGAAGACACAATCTGTCATTGTATATCCCAAATACTACACAGAAAAGGATGAGCCAGAGAACAATGTTGTATTTGCCAATATGGAGGAGGCTCTTGCTTATGAATGTCCTTGGGTTGGAATGAAGGCAACGATTGACGGAGTCGGATATGTCTTCAGTGGTGATTCACAAAGCGGATATGAGTGGGTTGAGAGAACTTCAGAACTTCCAGATGTGCCATTCATACTGAACTATAACGCCAAAAATTATGTTGATTCAACTCACAGTATCACAAAGACTGAGGGACAGTTGAGAGATTCAGATGCTGTGTGCAACTATGGTTATCATATCGTTGACCATTCAGCAGACGGTTATATAACAGTCACTGGTGATACAAGAATGATTATATCTGGAACACCATATATGAACAGAAACAACACCCAGACTGGTTGCACAATGACCATCGTTTCAAAGGTGAAGACAACAAACGCTAATAACAGTTATTCAATCCTGACAAACAGAAATAATAATATGAACTGGATGTGGAGATACCCATCAAACGGTATATTCCTGCATGGTAGTTCATCTTATAATAACCCAAAATACCTTGTATCAACAACGGGGCAACCAATAACGGCATCCATAAGGATAAGTTATGATGGTAGTGTCAAACAACAGTTGAATGACTGGACAAATAATGGAAGTTATAGTGGAGCATTCCAGTATGGTTCTGAAAGCACTGGAAACAGTGCCATGTTCTGTGACTATACAACCAGTAACTCAGAGTTCTGGAATGGTGATTTCTATTGGGTCTATATGTCATTCAATGTCTTAACTGATGAAGAGATTCAACAGGTAATCGACTACAACGAGAACCTATAATAATAAAAGGTGGTGATTAACTCTCCACCTTTTTTATTTACATTTTTTACTCTTTTCTTAATATTTATAATTAAATGATTCGTATATGAAAATATGTACTATTGTTTTATGCAAGAATGAAATGGATATTCTGCCATTTGTCAGGAAATATTGGGAAAGAATAAGTACTGATGTTATTGTCTATGATAATGGAAGCACAGATGGCTCACTTGAATACTTGTCATCTATTCCATATGTCACCATAAGGCATTTTGATTCAGATGGTCATAATGACATCATTCATAAGAATGTAAAAGAACAAGCATATCTGGAGTATAAGAATGATTATGACATCATCATTATTACCGACATGGATGAGGTGTTCTTTTTTGATGATTTTAAGGCTGTTTCAGAGGCTTTTATCGATGGGGGCTACAATATTCTTATGACACCAATTATATCGCTCTGTGAAGACTTTAAGCCACCTTTCATCGAAGATAAATACCTTCATCAACTTTGCCATAAGTTCTATAGGCAAAGAATGAACCATATGAAGGGTTTTGATGACTTTTCAAAACTGTCAATCTTCAATACAAAGGTAACTGACAAGGTTGAAATGAGCGTTGGGCAACACTATGTGAAGACATCACCAGATATGAAGATAATGCTTTCAAACAATGGCTTCAATTTGCATATTGATAAAGGGTTTGGGCTTGACTATAAGTACAAGGTAAGACAAAGAATGTATGCAAACCTTTCAGATACCAACAAGCGTTATGGGATGGCAATTGAATATGCTGATTCGTATGAGAAACTTGAAAGGGAATATAAGAATAATCAGGAAAATAGTTTTGACATCAATGAAACTTACGGTAGTATCAATTTGTCTTAATAACAAGGAAGGTTTGGAAAAGACAATTCAGAGCGTTATCAATCAGACATTCTTTGATAAGATTGAATATGTCATTATTGATGGTGGCTCAACAGATGGAAGCAAGGAGGTTATTGAACAATATCAGGATATGTTGGCATATTGGTGTTCTGAACCAGATGGTGGTATCTTCCCAGCCATGAATAAAAGCATTGAACATTGCAATGGTGAATATACCCTATATCTCAACAGTGGTGACATCTTGAACAATAACAATGTCATTGAACTGGTATATGATGAGTTGGATAGGGATATTGTTTATGGGAATGAATATAAGGTTGGAAAGAAAAAAACGCTTGCAAGATTTCCAGATAAACTAACTGAGGCATTCTTCAAAAGGTCTGCCCTACCACATCAATCAACGTTTATAAGGACTGAATTATTGAAAGAACATAACTATTCAACTGATTGGAAGGTGCTGGGTGATTGGTCTTGGTTAAGGGAAAGGATAATGGTTGACAAGGTGAGTTATAAGCATCTTAATTTTCCAATTTCAGATTATGATTTGAATGGATTTTCAACAATCAATCAGAAATTATTCTTTGCTGAAAGGGATGAATATTATAAACAATCCATTTAAGGCTTATAGAAGGCGCTGGTGACGTTAAAATAAGAATGGTGGGAGCATAACTACCCACCATTTTTTAATCGCTCCTGAAGCATTTCTAATAGTTGTTCCAAGATGGCTTCATTTTTTCTTAATTGCTCCCTTTCATATTCGATGATTTCATCAGGCTGTCCTTCTTCAATAAGTTGTTCAATGGTGTCTTCGCCAATTTCAATCCACTTTCGTTGAAGTTCTATTTGTTGTTTTATATCCATATTTATACCAGTTGTTTAAGTTCCTCAGCAAATCTTATTCTTTCATCCTGAGCCATATTTCTTAGGATGAATGGCGTTATGTCATTTACCAACTTTTGAAAGTCAGTATAACCACCAGTTAATGCAATGGTTGGAAACTCCTTGACATCAACATCCCAGCCATATTCGTCATTCTTTACGATGTCAATAAGCAGACACTCATTCTCACTTTGCCAATGTAATTCCATACTGTTTAATGTTTAAGTTAATAATGGCACAAAGGTACAAATAAAATACGAATAATATGTTCATTAAAAGAAAAATATTAAGAAATAATGGAAAAAAATACAAAGAAACGAGGAAGGCCAGTTGGCAGTTTGAACAAGCCAAAGTCAAATGGCAGTGTATTCTTGACCAAATTCGAAAAACAGATTGAAGGAAGCGCATTAACCAGAAAAAATGCTCTTGGATGGGTGAACTGGGGTTTGAAGAATAACTACCCCAATCTGTTGCTTGACCTTTATAATCAGTCACCAACTCATAGGGCTTGCATCAACTTTGGCGTTCAGAGTATCATTGGCAATGGCGTTGACCTTGATGCAATGCAAATGGATGGAACTCAGGTAATTCCAAACTATGCTGAAACATGGGATGACATTATCAAGAACATTTCCCTTGATTACCTGATATATGGCTCATTTGCCCTTCAAATCATCAAGAACAATGACAATAAGACCTTCTCATTCTGGCACATGCCACTTGATAAGGTAAGATGGTCGGAATACGATGAAGATGGACAGATAACGTCATATTGGATTTGCAACGATTGGACAGCAACTGGACAATATCCTCCATTCCAAATCGATGCATTTGATATGAGGGATGAAAGCGTTATTGAAAGGGGAAAGCCATATCTCTATGTATATAGGCAGTATTCTCCAGCAATGACATATTACACACAACCACACTATCAAGCAGGTATTAAGGCAATTCAAAGTGAAATAGAATATGTCAACTATGACCTAAAGACAACTGTCAATGGCTTTGTTCCAAGTGGTATGTTGGTAATGAATGAGGTTGAGACTGATGAGGAAAGACAAGCAATCATCAACAATGTAACAAGGATGTTTCAGGGTTCGGATAATGCCAACTCTGTTATGGTGACTTTCAGGAACAATGTTGACGAAACCAAGCCAGAGTTTATCCCATTCTCAACAAATAGTGGAAACATCAATCTCTATGATTCAGCAAACCAAAGAACTGTCAGCAGAATATTGGCAGCACATCAGATTCCAAATGCATCTTTGGTTGGTATGCCTGATGTTGGACAAACTGGTTTTGCAAGTGAGGCTGACAAACTTGAAACAGCATATCAGTTGTATAACAAACTGACTGGTAATAGTAACAGAATGGCAGTCATTAAAACAGTTAATCAGATGCTCAGAATGCAAGGCGTTGATGTTGAGGTTATCATGAAGCCATTGTCATTCAAGGACTTTGACGATGATGCAAACGTACCAGAGAGAACTGAATCAACTGATGTTGATAACAACGATAGCAATAACATTGAAGAAGAAAAGAAAGTGGAGGAATAATATATGTTACAGAACACAATCATAAACGAAAAATGGCTTAAGGAGTTTAGCCCAATACCTTTGAACTATAACATGAAGGAACTCCACAACTATGTGAAGTTGGCAGAAGCAATATGGCTTGTTCCAATCATAGGTGACGATTTCTACAATGAATTACTGGAACAAGTGGCAGAAGACAATCTTTCAGATGAAAACTCAACAGCATTGGTTGAAGCGATATACCCATATTTGGGCTTTGCTGTGGCTTATGAAGCATTGCCAGTACTGTGGGCACATATCAGTGAAGTTGGCATCACAAAGGGCAAATCAGACAATTCAGACAGTCTGGATTTGAAGGATATGACTTATGTCAGCCAACATTTAAGGACTCAGGTTGAAGCAAGAAAGGACTATTGCAAGAAATGGCTATGCGAAAGGAACGAGTCTTTCCCATTGCTTAATTGCTGCGCTTGTGGTTGCAGTTGTTGCAGTGACAACGCCAAATTAAATACGCCAAATCCTTATAAACAGATATATACAACCAATAGGAAGTGTGCTGATTTGATTTAATGCAAAAGATAATGCTCGTGAGCAATCAATTGCTCACGAGCATTTGATTAAGAAGCCAATCTTGTATCTTTTGTTTCCTTAATGATTTTTTTCTTGTCAAAAGGAATTTCGACACTTTTTTCAACTTCCCGACCCCAAGTGATTTTGCCAACAACGGTGCATATTTTGATATTTGAAATATCTTTCACATCAAGCATTACTTTGAAAATTGGTTCGTCAATTCTATTAACGCCTTCTTCGCCTTCGTAACGCTTTTTATATCTAGACAAATCAATGTTCTTAGTTTTTTTGAAACCAGAATAAAAGGTTTCTCCACTTTGGCCTTCTTCGTACCATCGTCTTGATTCAACTAAGTCGGCATGTTTATAAAATTCGTCTTGCTCAATAAGGAAAGGAAGAACAAACTTTTTACAGTACTTTGCTGAATTATTTTCCCTGCTTGGTTCGTTAAGCATTTTCATTTGAAAGTTGTCAATGCCCTTGAAGAAATCAGTTCCTACCTTTGATTCAAACCATTCTTGCGGAGAAATTGCCCATTTGTCATAGTAGTCTGATTCTCTTTTCTCATAGTCATATCTTTTTCCTACTGGATGCCATTGAGTTTTCTCAATAGAGCCTTTCTTTAGATTCTTAAGATATTCCTTTGAATGGTCTTTCTCGTCATATTCATACACCTTTGCAGTTCTAATACGGGTTAAAGGTGTCTTCGCAGCATACTCTTCATCATTGCCTTTGAATAAGTTGGTATAGAAATTCAGTAAAGCGTCTTTATGGCTTTTTTTAATACAAACCATCGTATCTTTATAACCAGCAGGTTCTTTCTTCGTACCTCGTTTTCTATATCCGCATATACGACCCAATATGCCTTGTTCAGTTGTAGCAATTCCAGTTTCGTCTGACCTTGTGAAGTCATATATGACTCCAATTAAATCTTTGACATCGTTATCTATTCTGACACCCATTCGCAAAGCACCTTTCACAACTATCATCAGGTATTTCTTTTTCTTTCTTGAACGACCAAATTTTGTGCGACCATTGCCGTTTAAGCAATAATTGGAAATTCTGTCTTCCATTTTTTCATAGTCGATAGTTCCATTAGACGAATTTATTTCAAATGGGTCGAAATATTGCTCAATTATACGTTTATACAAACTGTCATAATCTTTATTGATTCTGGCTATAATGCATTTCACTTTGCCCTTTTCTTCTTCGATTTTTCTAAGATGATTAAACCACAATTGAAGAAATTTCTCAGTTCTTTCAATGTCTTTGCTGAATACATCCTTTTTAATGTCAACTGGGCAATAGGTGAAATCCCACAATCCCTTATATCCCTTGCCAGGCTTATAGAACACATATTGCTTTGTATGAGCCAAATCACTTTCAGCCTCATCATATGGCGTTGCAGAATTGCTAATCATATAGACGTTTTTTCTGATAAGGTCTGAGTCATTTCTTAATGACAGCCCATGTTTCGTTAGCCATGTTGGTAAAGCATTTTTGAAAGCACCAGTAGCACATTGAGATTCGTCAATAAAAATCATTGCGTTCTCAATCTCAACAACATCTTTTTTCTGCTTGTTTTCTTTCTGCATATCACTGCGCTTAAGAATTTCAATTTGTAAACCATCACAAGCCATTTCTGGTACAGTTGCAGCACAGCCTTTATTTATATCATCCGTTGTTTGGTCTTTTACTTTAAGTCCATTATCTCCAGTGATATAGTAAATCTTATTGATATTCAGATAGTCCTTATATAGTTTCTCTTTATAAATAATGCTTATAAGAGATACAAATACTCCAGTCTTTCCAGATTGCGTACAACCCTTAACTACAACATAATTGCGCCTTGGTCTGCTGTTGCTGAATGTCGTTAAAATTTCAAATGCGCAATCAATCTGATTATTGTAAGGTTCTTTCTTTTTTCTCTCGCTATTTCTATATTCATCAAAATTGCCTGCTTCTCTTAAAATCTCCAGTCTTTTTTCAATTGGGGTAATTTTAATTCGTTTTGCCATTTTTTTCTTTGTTTATAGTTAAACATTTTTTCAATCATCGTGAACGATGATTGAAATTTATAAAACATTTAATTGATTCTTAAAAATGGGCACTGCACCACTTTCACAAGCATCAGTGCCTGATATGAAAACAATCGAAATAATTTATCTATCAACTAACCTTTTTCAAAATTTTATCGATGAATTTGATTTGCTTTTTGCTGTCTTCATCCCCCATGCTCTCAAATTGTTCTCTGTCTTGTTGCAAGAGAACCTTCAGGTCTAACGCCTCTCTTTCTGTTAATGTAATCGCTTTCATAATTTCTAATTATTTAAAATTTTCTATTACCCAGATATGATGGTCAATTAGTTCCTTTGCCATCTTCCTTAACTTATAGTCGCTTTCATCATCATGAATGTAGCCAAAGTTTAACTCTTCATAGGTAATGCCACTATGATTGCCAACAGCAGCATTCTTCGGAAAGCAACAATGTGCAAGACTTGGCTTTAATCCACCATATACCTCACCATCTTTGGTAATTTCAATGGCTCTGTCCCACTTGTTAGCCTT
>ODAI013457862.1_pt1 | contig 12742 bp, 12 predicted proteins | sample 1539321 | NCBI WGS metagenome assembly ODAI01 (sample SAMN02144231, study PRJEB22623) | gut metagenome | biome: sheep rumen | host: Ovis aries | place: New Zealand | reverse complement strand
GTAGTGTTCGGGGTCGCCGACAAAGTGACCTTCGATGCGGTAGGTCTTGGCCTCAATGAAGGTGGGACCCTCGCCGCGGCGAGCTCTCGCCACGGCCTCGACGGCGGCCTGGTACACCTCAAATACGTTCTGGCCGTCGACGATCACGCCGGGCATGTTGTAGCCCTTGGCGCGGTCGGAGATGTTCTCGACCGCGGTGGTGGTGCGATAGGGGGTGGTGGAGGCCCAGCAGTTCATCTCGTTGACGAAGATGACCGGGAGCTTCCACGCGGCGGCCACGTTTGCGGCCTCGTGGAAGGTGCCGCGGTTGGAGGCGCCGTCGCCGAAGAAGACCACGGACACCGTATCGTTCTTCAGGATCATCTTGTTGGCCAGGGCCGCGCCGGTGGCCAGGTTATAGCCGCCGCCCACAACACCGTTGGCGCCCAGCATGCCCACGGAGAAATCCGCGATGTGCATGCTGCCGCCCTTGCCATGGCACAGGCCATCCTTCTTGCCGAAGATCTCCGCCATCATGCGGTTCACGTCAGCGCCCTTGGCGATGCAGTGGCCGTGGCCGCGGTGGGTGCTCTCGATCAGGTCGGTGTCCCGGAGGGCAGCGCAGATGCCCGTGCCGATGGCCTCCTCGCCGATGTACAGGTGCACAAATCCGGGGATCTCGCCGTTGAGGAAGTCCCTCTTCACGGATTCCTCGAAGCAGCGGATGGTGCACATGGTCTCATAGAACTTTTTCGCTTGTTCCCTGGTAATGGATTCAGGCAATGTTCTCACACCTTTCTGAAAAATTGTGATATCGCTACATGTTTTGGACGCGTTTTATTTCTGCCGCGGGCTCAGGAGATAGACTTCCATATCCGGGTCCAGCTCCCGCAGCATCTGAACGTCCTCGATCTCGCCGAGGACAATATCAGCCGTAAGCAGCACCTTGGTCCCCTGGACCAGGTGACCTCCGTAGGCATTGCCGTATTTATCGCTCATGTTGATATGCACGTGCATATTGATGCGTCCCTCCGCGTCGCTGCAGATGACGCCGCTGGCCCCGGTCAGCTCAATGGGCCCGTCCAGATAGAGGGTCCTGCCGTAACCGTAGCCGCATTTTTTATCGGAAACAGCCTCAACATCGCAGTAATACACCCCGTTGAGACTGCCGATCGCGCTGATGATCACGCCGTTGTGGATGCCATGCTTCTCGCAGGCGGCAAGCATGCCGTCCAGCAGATCGGTTCCGGGCTTCATGCGCAGCACGACCACCCGTCCCATTCTGCCCTCCGCGGAAGTGAACTGATCCTTCATGGAGAAAGTCCTCCTGTTCGGTATGCTGGTCCTACCAGACCGGGCTGGGAATATGCCCTGCGGGAAGATCCCGCAGGGCATATGGACTTGATGGGAAAATTACTTGCCGGTGAAGACAGCGATCAGAGCGTCCATGCTGGCCTGGTCGAAGCCGTAGGTGGAAACGCACTCAGCGCCCCAGCGCTCAGCCACGGTGGCGGAAGCTTCCTGGAAAGCCTTGACCTCATCCTCGGTCAGGTAGGTGAAGGTCACGCCCTCGGCGGTCCACTTGTCAATGACTTCCTGGTCGCCCTTGCGCTCCAGCTCGCGCTGCTGGGCAGCGGCCCAGGCGCCGGCCTCGTCCACCAGAGCCTGCAGCTCGGCGGGCAGGGAGTCGTACAGATCCTGGTTCATGCAGAAGAAGATGCAGTCGTACACGCCGGTCCAGTAGGTGCAGAACTTGTTGACGTCGGAGATGGAGCCGCCGTCAGCGGTGGGCAGGGGGTTCTCCTGGCCGTCGTAGGTGCCCTGCTGCAGGCCGGTGTAAACCTCGCCCCAGTTGGCGATCTGCCAGTTGGCGCCCCAGTCGCCGTAAGCAAAGGTCAGAACAGCGGTGTTGGGGATACGGATCTTCATGTCAGCCATGTCGGCGGGAGTGTGGATTTCCTTCTTGCTGTTGGTCACATGACGGAAGCCGTTCTCCGCAATGCCCAGCAGGTGCAGGCCCTGACCCTCAACGATGGGGGCAAGAGCCTTGTAGCCGGCGCCATCGCCGCCCAGCAGAGCGTCAACGTCGTCAGTGGACTCGAAAATGAAGGGCAGGGAGACCACATTCAGTCTCTGGTCGAAACCGGACATGATCAGGTTGGAGTGGGCGCACAGATCGATGGAGCCATCGATGGTGGCCTGGATGCCTTCCTGCTGGTTGCCGGAGGTCAGCTGGTCCTGCGCGTAGACAGTGACAGTGACCTTGCCGCCGGTGCGGTCGGACAGGTACTTGCCAAACTGACGGCCCATGTCAGCCCAGCAGGTATTGTCGGTAGCGGAGCAGGCGAACTTCCAGTCGTAGCTCTGGTCGAGCTCGATGACGCCGTCAGCGGGGGCCTCGGCAGCGGCCTCTTCGGCGGGAGCCTCGGCAGCGGGAGTCTCGGTCTTCTGTTCGGCTTCGCCGCAGGCAGCCAGGGCGAAGATCATGCACAGAGCCAAAACAAGTGCAAGCAGCTTTTTCATAGTTTTCCTCCTATAAAAATGTGTTTATCTGCATCACACCGCAGTGTGAAAACAGCGGATGGGGATTCAGCGGCCCAGAACGACCAGGCTGAACCAGGGAACATAGGTGACCAGCAGCAGCGCGATCACGCAGGAGATGATCATGGGCCACACAGCCTTGGAAATGGTGGCGATGGTGACGTGGGTCTTGTCCCGCAGATCCTTCATCTTCTCGGCAAGGCCGATGGAGACGAAGAGGTTCACGCCCACGGGAGGCGTCACCTGACCGATGGCCAGGTTCACTGTGGAGATGATGCCGAAGTGAACCAGGTCGATGCCCAGCTCCTCGGCAACGGGGGCCATGATGGGGATAAAGATGTACATGGCGGAGTTGGCGTCCACAAAGCAGCCGGCGATGAGGAAGATGATGTTCACGATGATGAGGAACACATACTTGTTGCCGGAAACCCGCAGCAGCAGCGCCTGGGCCGCGGTGGAAATGCCGTGGACCGTGCAGACGTAGGAGAAGACGGCGGCGGTGCCGATGATGAGCATGATGGAGCCGGTGGTCTTGCCGGAGTCCACCATGATCTTGATGAAGTTCTTGACCTTGATCTCCCGGTAGATGAAGATGCCCACGATCAGGGCGTAGACCACGGAGACAGCCGCGGCTTCGGTCGGAGTGAAGATGCCGCCGTAAATACCGCCCAGGATGATCACCGGAACCAGGAAGCCCCACAGAGCCTGCAGGAAGGTCTTCCCCCGGTGGCGCCAGGTGGAGCGCTGGCGGGAAGCCTGGATGCCCTTTCTGTGCACCTCTACCACGACCACGGCGATCAGCGCGAGGCCCATCATGATGCCGGGGATGATACCGGCCATGAACATGTCGCCCACGCCCACGCCGGTGATGGAGGCGTAGACCACGAAGGCGATGGAGGGCGGGATCACGATGGCGATGGAGGAGGCCGCCGCCATCAGCGCCGAGGCGAAGGGCGCGGAGAAGCCGCCGGAATTGACCATGGCGGGGATCAGGATGATGCCCAGGGCCGCCACGGTGGCCGGACCGGAGCCGGAAATGGCACCGAAGAACATGGCCACGATGACGCAGACGATGGCGATGCCGCCCCGCTGGTGGCCGACGCAGTCGTCAATAAAACTGACCAGGCGCTTGGAGCTGCCCGCCTCGGCCATCACGTTGCCGGAAAACACGAAGAACGGGATCGCCAGCAGCAGGAACTTGGCCATGCCGTTATAGACGTTGGTGGGCATCACGGACAGCTTGTCATGTCCGAAGATCATGGCGAAGACAGAGGACAGGCCCAGGCTCACCGCAATGGGAGCATTCAGGAGCAGCAGAATGAAGAAGCTGCCAAAAAGGATAAAGTTGATCATGCGGCAGAATCCTCCTTCTTCTCTTTGTACTGCTGCATGCAGCCTGCCTGCTCGCTGAGGATGTCCAACAGATACTCCACGGTATGCAGGATCAGCAGCACACAGCCGACGGGGATGGCCAGCATGAACAGGCCCTCGGGGATCAGCAGAGAGGCCGTCAGCTTCGGGTTCGCCTCAAAGAGCTTCAGAGCAACGACCTTTTCCCATCCGGTCCAGCCCAGAACACAGTAAAAGGCGATGTTCACGACGGTGAAGATCACGGCCATGATCTTCTTGCCAAGCTTTCCCACACTGTCAAACACCAGCGACAGACTGATGAGTCCGCCTTCCCTGGCGCAGAGGGCGCAGCCGCACATGATCATCAGCACAAAGATGTTCACCGTCAGCTCCTCCGTGTAGGCCAGCTTGCTGTGGAACACGTAGCGGGCCATGACGTTGGCGAAGGCGACCACGGTGATCACAACGCCGATGATGACCTGCAGGGCGGATTCCACATAGCCCAACGCATTCATGATTTTCTTGAAAACTTTCATAGCACCATTCCTTTCCGGAGGATTCCCTCCGCCTCGCGGCGGATCAGCAAAGGCGGTTTGGACCTCTGGTCCTACCAACTTGATTCTACTCCTTTCTGTTTTACCGTGCAAGAGCAAGCGTCCCGGCAAAAAGGCGAAAATTGCATTCAAAATTTGTAGGAATAGCACAAATAGCACGATTCAGATCGGAAAAACCGGTCTTCTTTCGGCGAGATTACCAATAGTTTAACAATCTATGGTCGATGGTCCGACCAAAAAGGGATTGCCATGCCGCGAAAAATACGCTACAATATCGATAAAGAACAAAGCCCCGGGGACGGGGCGGATAGGAGCGGCGCATGAAAACGGTGGAGGCCCAGGGACTGGGCGAATATCAGATCAGCGGCGCGCGGGAGGCCGAGGCGGCCGCCGCGTTCGAGGAAGGCTACCGGGCCGCCTGCAGCCAGAGCGGCGATGGGGATTCCATGCTCTGGGAGCTGGCCGGGCTGCGGCGGAGGATCATGGAGGAATACAATGTGTCCGTCACCCTCGTCTGAGCCGGCGGAAGCTCCCCTCCCCCGGCGCCAGCTCTACTGCCTGGGCGACAGTCTGACCTTCGGCTACGGGGTCTCTCCCCGGGAGCGTTGGCTGAATCTGACAAGCCGGGACTGCGCCTGGCGTCTGATGAACCGGGGCGTCTGCGGCGACACCACCGGCGGGATGCTGGTGCGCCTGCGGGAGCTGCTGTGTGCCGGGCGAAAGCCGGAGGCGGTACTGCTCATGGGCGGCACCAACGACATTTTTTATTCCGGCAGCGCAGCCGGAGCCCGGGCCAACACCGGCGCCATGATCCAGCAGCTTTTGACCGCCGGAGTCCTGCCCCTGGTGGGCATCCCCATGTCCATCGTGCCGGACTGGCACCCGGAGGACTGGGGCGCTGTGGTGGATTTTGACGGCGCCCGGGAGCTGCTTGCGTCCTACGGGAATTGGCTGGACGCCTATTGCCGGGCCTTTCACGTGTTTACGGTGGATTTTCGTCCCCTGTTTCTGGACGCGGCGGGCAGGGCGCGCCGGGAGCTCTATCTGGACGGGCTGCATCCCAACCGGGAGGGGCACCGCCTGATGGCGGAGCTGCTGTGCCGCAGGCTGACGGAGCTGGAAGGAGCGCTTTCTGTATGAAGGCCCTGTGTTATCTGAATCTTGACACCACGGACGCCGCCTGGAACCTGGCGGCGGAGCAGTATGTGTTTGACTCTCTCCCCCGGGACCGGAGCTATTTTATGCTCTGGCAGAACCGCAGCGCGGTCATCATCGGCAAGCACCAGGACACGCTGGCTGAAATCAACCGCCCCTATGTGGAGGAGCAGGGCATCCAGGTGGTGCGGCGGCTCTCCGGCGGCGGCGCGGTCTACCACGACCTGGGCAATCTGAACTATACCATCATCACCGACTCCGGCCGTACGGACACTCTGGATATGAGCCTTTTCTGCCAGCCGGTGCTGCGGGTGCTGCGGGATCTGGGCGTACCGGCGGAGCTCACCGGGCGCAACGACATGACGCTGGAGGGCAAAAAGTTCTCCGGCAGCGCCCAATACCTGCGCCGGGGGCGGATTCAGCACCACGGCACGCTGCTGTTCGACTCGGATCTGGACAGGGTGCAGCAGGCGCTGCGGGTGGACCCGGAGAAGATCCGCTCCAAGGGGCTTCCCTCGGTGCGCAGCCGGGTCACCAATCTGCGGCCCTATCTGCCGGAGGGCCTCACCCTCCCCCGCTTCCGGGAGATCCTTTTGGAGGAGATCCTGCGGCAAACGCCGGGAGAGCCCTATGTGTTTTCGGCGGAGGACCTGGCCGGGATCGAGGAGCTGGCCCGGAGCCGCTATCGCAGCTGGGACTGGAACGTGGGGGTCTCCCCCGCTTCCTCGCTGATCCGCCGGCGGCGCTTTGAGGGCGTCGGCACGGTGGAGGCGCGGCTGCAGATCGAACACGGGCGGATCGCCGGCCTGCGCTTTGTGGGCGACTATTTCAGCGCCGAGGAACCGGAGGCGCTGGTGGCCTTGCTTCTCGGCCTGCCGCCGGAGCGGAGGGCCCTGGGCGAGGTCCTGGCGGGAGTGGACGTCTCCCGTTTCTTTCTGGGCATGGAATCCGGGCAGCTGCTGGAGCTGCTCTGCGAATAAGTGGAAAGGCAGCGTGATCGCAATGGCTATGCGCTTTGACAAAATTCAGCACTCCGCTCCCACGGTTCCGGAGTTGGTATTGGACAGTCTCATCGGCGCCATCGAAGCCGGGAAGCTGGAGGTCGGCTCGGAGCTGCCCCCGGAACGGGAGCTGGCCGACGCGCTGGGGATCTCCCGCAACTCGCTGCGGGAATGTCTGTCCATCATGAGCTTTATGGGCATCGTGGAAAACCGGGGGAATCGGAAGGTGCTGGTGAAAAACGCGGACTACTTCCGCAAGGCCCGCTCTCTTCTGGAGCTCTCCTACTCGCCGGACACCTTTGACGACTTCATGGAGTTTCGCCGGACCAACGAACGGGAAATCGCCCGTCTTGCCTGTCAGCGGGCCACGGAGGAGGATCTGGATCGTCTGCGCTGCTCGGTGGAGCGGCTGGAGTCGGACGCCACCGATTATCTGGCGGACGTGGAATTTCACGTGACCCTGGCCTCCGCCAGCCACAACACCATTTTCGCCGCCATGCTGGACTATGTGAACAGCCTGATCCTGGAGCTGCGGATGCGCTTTTTTGAGCGGGAGGACTATCACGGCAAGACCGCGGAGGCCCACCGGCGCATCTACGAGGCCGTGCGCGCCCGGGACGAGGAGCTGGCCGCCTATGAGATGGGGCGGCACCTGAAAATCATCGAGCACTACGATGAGCAAACCAAGCGGGGGGAGGACTGAGCATGCAGAAAACCATGCGGGGCATCGTGAAGGCCGCGGCAGGGCCGGGCCTGGAATTTCGGACCGATCTGCCGGTGCCGGAAATCGGAGAGGATGAGGTGCTGATGAAGATCCGCTGCGCCTCGATCTGCGGCACGGATCTGGGCATCTACAACTGGGGCGACTGGGCCAGACGGCGCATGACGGTTTTTCCCCGGATCATCGGGCATGAGACCACCGGGGAGATCGTGGCGGTCGGCAGCCGGGTCAAGGATCGCTTTGTCGGCCAGCGGGTCTCCGTGGAGACCCATATGTGGGACGGGACCTGTCCCCACTGTCTGGCCGGACGCCGCCACGTCTGCCAGAACATGACCCTCTACGGTATCCAGACCGACGGCGCCTTCGCGGAATACTCCAAGGTCCGGGCCGACGTCACCTATGTGCTGGCGGACGAGCTCAGCGACGAGCAGGGCTGCGTCTTCGAGCCCATGGGCTCCGGCGTCCACGGCGTGGAGGAGGCCGACGTGGCCGGGAAAACCGTGCTGGTGGCCGGCTGCGGCGCCATCGGGCTCACGGTGGTGGCCGCCTGCCGGGTCTTCAAGGCCAAGACCATCATCGCCTGCGACCTCTATGACGAAAAGCTGGAGGCCGCCCGGGCCATGGGCGCGGACGTGACCATCAACAGCCGCCGGGAGGATCTGGTGGCCCGGGGGCTGGAGCTGACCCACGGACTGGGCGTGGAGGCCGCCATCGACGTGACGGGCAGCCCGGCCGCGCTGAACAGCTCCCTCAAATGCGTGATGGCCATGGGCTGTCTGGTCAGCGTGGGTCTGCCGGGAGAGCCGGTGACCATGGATATGACCGAGGACCTGTTTTATCGCCAGATCCACCTGTCCGGCATCTGCGGGCGGCGCATCTGGGAGACCTGGGACGACTTTACCACCGTGCTGAAGGACCCGATCTACGACATGAAACGGGTGATCGGCGGCCAGTTCGCCCTGGAGGACTTCGAGGCGGGCTTTGCGAAGATGCGCAGCGGCGCGCCGGGGAAAATGTTCCTCTATCCCTGAATCCATGTTCCTCTATCCCTGAATAAGCGAAAAGTCCCCGCCGGGTCACGAACCCGGCGGGGATTGTCATGTTTCTTCTTATTTCACCAGATAGGCCGCGGCGACGGGGCTTGCCAGCAGCAAAAGCACGGGGATCGCGCTCCAGAGAGGCAGGGTCCCCAGCCAGAAGAGCAGGCCCGGGATCACAAGTCCTGCCAGCATCCAGCTGAGACCGGCAACCCGGTGGACCAGCTGCCAGCGCCGCTCCGACAGGCGGACGCGCTGGAAGCGGAAGGCAATGCGCGCATCCCTGGGGCAGTCGAAGAAGCGCCCGCCCAGCAAAAGCAGCAGCACGCCCAGCAGGCAGGGCAGGAAAAAGGCCGCGTTTCTGGCTTCTCCCGCGGCTCCCAGGGTCCAGTATCCGGAGAGCAGCAGCGTGATGGGCGCAATGGTCCAGCGCCCCAGCAGCCGAACCGGCGTGGGCGGGATTTTCTCCAGGCGCTGATGCAGCCAGAGCTGCCCGTGGGCGATCCCGTTCAGGACGCAGCCCAGCCCGGGCACGCCGAAGGCCAGCACGGCCCTGGGCATGGAGTCGTCCTGCCCCGAGGGGCCGACCAGGCCCGTTTCCACGATCTCCGGGATCTTCTCCCAGAGCCGCAGGCCCAGCAGCATGGGCAGCAGGCAGCAAAGCGTGGTGGCCAGCATGGCGGCCAGAGCCTTCTCCGGGCTCACATGCTGGCCGAAGCGCTGGCTTGCCGCCCGCTCCTGCTGGCGTGTCATTCCCTGTGCAGTTTTTCTTTTTGCAGCACTCATGGACCCAAGTATACCCGCTTCCCCGCCGTTTGTAAAGAGCAAAAGTCCCGGAGAGATTTGCGCCCCGGCCGCCGCTGTGTTACAATACGAAAAAAAGAGGGAGGAATGACGGATGAGAATCTGCGTTTACGGCGCTTCTGCCTCGGAGCTGGCGCCGGAATATCTGGAAGCCGCCCGGGAGCTGGGTGCGCGGCTGGCCCGGGGCGGGCATACGCTGATCTTCGGCGGCGGGGCCCACGGACTCATGGGCGCCTGCGCCCGGGGAGCGGCCGCTGAGGGCGGCGAGATCATCGGCGTCGCCCCGCGCTTCTTTGACGAGCCGGGCATCCTTTATACGGGCTGCACCCGTTTTCTGTTCACCGAAACCATGGCCGAGCGCAAGACCGCCATGGCCCGGGAGGCCGAGGCTTTCATCGCCCTGCCGGGAGGCATCGGCACCTTTGAGGAATTCTTCGAAACGCTGACCCTCAAGCAGCTGGGACGTCACAACAAGCCCATGGCGCTGCTGAACACCCTGGACTACTACGCACCCCTTACCGCCATGCTGGGGCGGGCGGAGGCGGACGGCTTTCTCGCCCGGGGCTGCTTCGGGCTCTACGCGCTCTGCGCCAGCCCCCGGGAAGCGCTGGACCACGTGCTGCGGGGCGAAGCGTCTGCCTCCGCTCCCCGCTCGCTGGCAGATTATGCCCGATAAGGCCCCATTTTGGACCAATTCCACTCCAAAATCCCGTCCGGAGCCAAAAACTCCCCCTGTCAGTCTTGCAATCCTGTACGGGATTTGATAGAATCATTTAATAAGAAAAAGATAAATGAGTGGGAAGCTATGGAAACATTGGGATGGAAAATACCATTTGCGCGGCCGGAGTATCCGGACGCGCTGAAAGCCGCGGGTTTTGGGCCGCTGCTTTCAGCGGTCCTGGCGCTCCGGGGCATCCGCACGCCGGAGCAGGCTCATGCCCTGCTGGACGGCGGAGAGACATGCCTGCACGATCCGATGCAGATGCAGGGCATGCCAGCCGCAGTGGAGCGGGTGCGCCGCGCCATTCAGGCCGGGGAAGCCGTGGCCGTTTACGGCGACTATGACGTGGACGGCATCACCGCCACCTGCCTGCTCACCGACTATCTGCGCAGCAAGGGACTGCGCTGCATGGGCTATATCCCCGACCGGAACGAGGAAGGCTACGGGCTCAACTGTGCCGCGCTGGACAGTCTGCACGCCGAAGGGGTGAGCCTGCTGATCACGGTGGACTGCGGCATCACCGCGGTAGAGGAAGCGGAGTACACCAAGACCATCGGCATGGACATGATCGTCACCGATCACCACGAGTGCAAGCCCGGCGTGCTGCCGGACGCGCTGGCCGTTATCGACTGCAAGCAGGAGGGGAACCGCTATCCCAACCCCAATCTCTGCGGCGTGGGCGTGGCGCTGAAGCTGGTCTGTGCCGTGGAGGGAGAGAGCGCCGGGCCGCTGGACCGCTACGCGGACCTGGTGGCTGTGGGCACGGTGGCGGACGTGATGCCCCTGGTGGGCGAGAACCGCTATCTGGTGATCCGGGGACTGGAGAAGCTGTCCAAGGAGCCCCGGCCTGGCTTTGCCGCCATGCTGCGAGAGACCGGCGTGGACCCCGCCCGGATCACCGCCTCCTCCATCGGCTTCAGCCTGGCTCCCCGTCTCAACGCCGCCGGTCGCCTTGGTCAGGCTACCAAGGCAGCCGACCTGCTGATGTGCCGGGACCCGGAGCAGGCCTCCGTCCTGGCGGCCGAGCTCTGCGAGCTGAATCGCCAGCGCCAGAGCATCGAAACGGAAATCTGGTACGACGCGCTCTCCCGCCTGGAGCGGGAGAAGCCCGACGGGCCCATCGTCCTGGCCAGTGAGAACTGGCACCAGGGCGTGATCGGCATTGCGGCCTCCCGTCTGGCCGAACAGTATTCTCTGCCCGCGATCATGGTCTGTCTCAACGGCGACCACGGCAAGGGCTCCTGCCGCAGCTACGGCGGCTTTAATCTTTTCGAAGCCCTCTCCGCCTGCTCCGGGCATCTGCTGGGCTTCGGCGGCCACGCTCTGGCCGCGGGAATGACCATTCGCCGCTCGGAGCTTCCCGCCTTCCGAAAGGCTCTGCGGGACTACTACCGGGCCAACAAGCCCGCTCCCCTGCCGGAGGTGGACTGCGATCTGCTGATCCGGGACCCCGGCCTGCTGACGCTGGAAAACGTCCGGGAGCTGGACCGGCTGGAGCCCTACGGCAGCGCCAATCCCAAGCCCGTGTTCTGTCTGAGCCGGGTGCTGCTGGAGGCGGCGGACCAGGTGGGCGGCGGACGGCACCTGAAGGTCCGGGTGCGGGTCGGCTCTGCGCTCCTGGACGGGATTTTCTTTTCCCATAACGCCCACGACCTGGGCGTTGCCGCGGGGGATCGGGTGGACCTGGCCTTTACCCCCCAGGTCAATGACTTTCGCGGGCACAGCTCGGTGCAGCTCGTGCTCAGCGCTCTGCGCCGCCATGACGGGCGGGAGCTCTGCCGCCGCATCCTGGAGCGGGACAGCAGCGTCGCCTACGCGGCGGCGGCCTTCTGCCCCCGCCGGGCGGACTTTGTGCAGATCTGGCGGGAGAATCAGGGCAGCATCTCCCTTCCCGGCGATCTGGACGGCATCCTTTCCCGCTGTCCCAAGGGCATGGAGCAGGAGCGCTTCTGCCTGTGCCTGATGGTGCTGCTGGAGGTGGGGCTGCTGGAAAGCCCCGATGGGCGCATCTACGGCGCCAAAAGCTGCAGCATCCAGGGAAAGGCGGATCTGAACGCCGCCGGGATCATGCAGCGCCTGTTCCGCGAAGCGGAGGATCTCAAGAGCTGAGCCTATTCTGATCAGGGAGTATTGTGATGAACGAGACGCCGAAACAAGCGCACACCCCGCTGGACCCGGACGCGCTTTATGCCGCGCTGGAGGAAAAGATCCAGAGCTCAGGCCACCCCATGGACCTGGGCCGCATCCGCGCGGCCTACGACACGGCAAAGCTGGCCCACGCCGGCCAGCTCCGGAAGGACGGCTCCCCCTATGTGACCCATTGCGTGGCCGCCGCCGACATCTCCGTGGATCTGGGGCTGGACGAGGATTCCGTCATCGCGGCGCTGCTGCACGACGTGATCGAGGACACCACCCTCACCCACGCGGACATCGCCCATCAGTTCGGCGTGGCCGTGGCGGATATCGTGGAGGGCGTCACCAAGCTGACCCGGGTGCAGTACACCAGCAAGGAAGACGAGCAGATGGAGAACCTGCGCAAGATGCTCATGGCCATGGCCAAGGACATCCGCGTGATCCTCATCAAAATCGCCGACCGGCTGCACAACATGCGCACCATGGACTATCAGACGCCGGAGAAGCAGCGCACCAAATCCCTGGAAACGATGGAGATTTACGCCCCCATCGCCCACCGCCTCGGCATGCAGCAGGCCAAGTGGGAGCTGGAGGATCTGTCCCTGCGCTACCTGGACCCTGCCGGCTACAAGGAAATCACCGACACGCTGAACGCCCGGATGCCGGAGCTGGAGGCCTTCATGCGCTCTGTGGAGGAGAAGATCCAGGCCCGGCTGAAGGCCGAGGAGATCAGCGCCTCCATCTTC
>ODAI011805934.1_pt1 | contig 12742 bp, 7 predicted proteins | sample 1539321 | NCBI WGS metagenome assembly ODAI01 (sample SAMN02144231, study PRJEB22623) | gut metagenome | biome: sheep rumen | host: Ovis aries | place: New Zealand | reverse complement strand
TGGCACACAAGGGCGAAGTACAGGGCAGCTATAACTTTTGGTTCTACGACCCGGAAGAGGAGCATGACCCAAGGGCACACTTCCCATTACTCATCTTCCTTCACGGTAAAAGTCTTTGTGGCACAAACCTTGACAGAGTAAAGAGATACGGACCAATACATGCTGTTGCTAAGGGAGCTAACATAGATAGCTATATCATGGCACCACAGAACCCGGGAGGTGCATGGAATCCTGAGAAACTGATGAAGATTGTGGAATGGGCAAAGGAACATTATGCTATCGACGAATCAAGAATATATGTTTACGGTATGAGCCTTGGCGGTTACGGCACAATCGACTTTGCAGCTGCCTATCCTGACAAGATTGCAAGTGCAATGGCAATATGTGGTGGTGCAAGCACCAAGAACCTTGCAGGACTCTCAAAAGTTCCTCTATGGATTGTACACGGAACGGCTGACCGTGCTGTTCCTATCGCACAATCTGACAAGGTTGCAGCAGCAATCAAGGCAACAGGTGATGACTCACGACTCATATATACACGACTCAAAGGTGTTGACCATGGTCGTCCTGCACGATTATTCTATATGAACCAGACATACGACTGGCTCTTCTCACATAGTCTCAATGATGAGGGAAGACCTGTAAACAGAGACTTCGAAATAACAACAGAATTGCTCAACTCTGCTTATCAGGATTTAGGCAAAGGAGAACGAATAGACGAAGAATCGTACAAATAGATGCGAGGAATGTGTGATGTTCTTCTTGTTCCTATGTAACATGTTACAAAAGTTTAAGATAAAAAATAAATATTTTTTATTCTTGATATTCTATATGTTGTGAAGAAATGAAATGTTGCTTTGTGCAAAAATGATATATATACAAGTCTAATTCACTTGCTTTTGATGCGAAAAGAGTGTATCTTTGCAGTGTCAAAATAAGGATGACAATATATGATTGTTATATCGTTATTAGACGTTAATATATGTTTGGTCGTTTTTCATAAAATAATTAGTTTTAAGGGTATTAAAAATAGGTGAACAATATGGTGTGCGGATCGCGAGATTAGCACACCTACTTTTTTATATACATATACTCTATTGGTGTTTTCTTACATATCTTTATTTGCTGAATATCTCGTTCAGGATATGAGCCAAGCGGAGACCGCCGTAGAGGAACTGGCGTTCGACGACAGGTGTCCATGTTCGGACGTATTCGAATGAGAGGTTCTTGTCTGTTGGCGTACCTCTGTAGATGTTCTCGGCATAGGCGTGTGACTGGCGTGCCCAATCGTGGAGTGTGCCAGATGTTATGGAAGATATTGAGTCTGCATCCTCGATATCAAGTTCCTCTGCCCATTCAGTATGACTCCAATCGTGTGATTTCGATGTCAGGGCACCATCCCACATGGAGTGGAGGGATTGTTCTTTGTTGAAGAACTTGACCTTTATTGTGTTGCCGCCTAAGTCCTCTGGATAGCCAAGGTGCATAGGTTGGTGTAGGTCACCCATGAGATGTACGAGGAACTTGAGAGCCAACTGGCGTTCCTCTCGTGTGAGTGTGTTACCTTTTAGCCCTTCTATCTGAGCAGTTATGGCTGTTATTATGTTGCCCTTCTCTGAATGAGGATAATCGGTTACGTCCTTGCCTTCCTCTATGTCGAAGTAATGCCATGTCTTGCTATAGCGGTATTCTGGCATGTTGCTTGCATCGTCCATCCAAGGAGCCCAATAGATGATTGTCTTGCCATCGAGAAGTTCCTTAATCTGTTTCTGTGCTTCGCCCGTAAGGTGACGCTGGGCGATAGCAGCAGTAACGTCGTGACCTTTCTTGTCCCATGAGAAGGATGGGAGTGCGCAAGATAATGAGGCAACAACTACGAATATTGTCTTTATAATTTTCATTTGTAATAAAAGTTTTGGTGATTTGTAATACTATGGGTTTATAATTTTGCCTGCAAATTTAGTGCTTATCGTACAAACGGAATGTTACAATAGTGCATTTTTTGTATTATACTTTCTGTAAGGATAAAATAATCGTGTGATTGAGATGTGCACTTTTGTTTTTTGGATTAAAATATGATTACTTCACAAAAGATTTGCCTACCTTTGCATCATAATAAAAAGAGATTATCAATAATAAAACATATATTCACAGAATGAAACGTATATTCGCGGCTTTACTCACAGTCCTTTCGTTTGTTGTATGTTCGGCACAGTTGGCACAGCCTATCAAGGTTACCAGCTCAATAAAGGAAACAAGCGCAACGGAGGCAATAATCACTTTCAAGGCTAAGATTGATGGTGGCTGGCACATGTATTCCACTCAGGTGGTTCAGGATGGTCCTACACCAACAACTATAAATATCGATAAGATATCTGGTGCAAAGCTTGACGGTTCGCTGAAGCCTGCAACGTCTCCAATCAAGCATTACGAGGAGATGTTCGGTGCTGAGGTCTTTTTCTTCGAGAACTCTGCCACATTCACTCAGAAGGTTATCCTTACTGGCGGCAAGTACGAGATAGAAGGTTATTTGCAGTATGGCGGTTGTAACGATGAAAGTTGCATTCCTCCAACATCCACAGATTTCAAGTTTAGTGGCGAGAGCAAGGCTGCCAAGAAGGCTGAGGACGTTGCTCCGAAGTTGGAAGAGGCTGCTGTGGTAACTGAGGAAACGACCGAAACAGATACTGTCGCAACGGAACAGGTTGTTGAAGCAACTGCTCCGACTGACGACCTTTGGGCACCTGTAATAGACAAGTTGACTGCCTTTGACGAGGGTGGCAATGCAAATGCCACAGCCAATCCGCTTTGGTACATCTTCGTTCTTGGCTTCATCGGAGGACTCGTGGCTCTCGTCACTCCATGTGTATGGCCAATCATTCCGATGACCGTAAGCTTCTTCCTCAAGAAGGGTACGACAAAGAAGTCACCACCAGAGGAGCTGGCAGCCGCAAAGAAGCGTGGCGTTCGTGATGCTATAATATATGGTCTTAGTATTGTCGTGATATATGTCTCACTTGGACTTATCGTAACAGGTGCTTTCGGAGCAAGTGCTCTCAATTCGCTTGCAACGAATGCTGTGTTCAACATCATCTTCTTTCTCATGCTTCTTCTCTTTGGAGCAAGCTTCATTGGAGGATTTGAGCTTACACTTCCATCAAGCTGGACAAATGCCGTGGATAGCAAGGCAAACACTACAAGTGGTCTCCTCAGCATCTTCCTCATGGCATTCACGCTTGTGCTTGTGTCATTCTCATGCACCGGACCTATCATCGGATTCCTCCTTGTCGAGATGGTGACAAGCAGTATCATAGGTCCTACTGTCGGAATGCTCGGGTTTGCAGTAGCTCTTGCGCTTCCTTTCACACTTTTCGCCCTTTTCCCAACGATGTTGAAGTCTGCTCCAAAGAGCGGTAACTGGATGAACAACGTGAAGGTTACGCTCGGTTTCGTCGAACTTGCCTTCTCACTCAAGTTTTTCTCTGTGGCAGACCTTGCATACGGATGGGGACTCCTCGACCGTGAGACATTCCTCGCTCTCTGGATTGCCTTATTTGCGCTTCTCGGAGCATATCTCATTGGTTGGATACGTTTCCCACATGACGAGGATGAATATGATGACGAGGGTAACGTGATTGTCAATCACAAGACGAGCATCCCACGTTTCTTCATGTCGCTTGTGTCATTTGCATTCGCTATATACATGGTTCCAGGTCTCTGGGGCGCACCTCTCAAGGCAGTAAGCGCATTTGCTCCACCAATGAAGACACAGGACTTCAACCTCATGAAGGAGCAGGAAGTCAAGCCTATGTTCATGGATTACGAAGAGGGAATGCGCTACGCCAAGGCTCACAACATGCCTGTCATGATTGACTTCACAGGCTATGGATGTGTAAACTGCCGTAAGATGGAGGCTGCTGTTTTTGTTGATCCAACCGTGGCTGACATCATGACAAATGACTATGTGCTTATCCAGCTCTATGTGGATGATAAGACATCCCTCCCAGAGCCTGTAGAGGTAATGGACAATGGTAACACACGCAAGCTCCGTACCGTTGGTGACAAGTGGAGCTATCTCCAGTCAAGCAAGTTCGGAGCAACGGCACAGCCATTCTATGTGCTCATAGATGCTGACGGTAATCCGCTCAACAAGTCATACTCATACGACGAGGATGTGGATAAGTTTATCAAGTGGCTGAGGGTAATTAAGAATTAAGATTTGGGGAGTGAAAAGTGAAGAGTGAAAAGTGAAAAATCAATTTTACTCTTTGACTTTAATTAGTAATTAATAGTTAGTAATTAGCAATTAGTAATTAGTAATGACAAGCACCGTCAGCAGTTCTTAGCCGAACGGCTATTACTCATTATTCATTGCTAATTGCTCATTAACTTCACCGAACGGAAATTACTCATTTCTCATTGATAATTACTCATTATTTATTCTCTTCGTGAGAACTAAAAAACTCAAAAACTTACAAACTTAAAAACTTATAAAAAAGAATACTCTATCTAATTGCCCTAAGGATAACAGAGCCTTATTTTAGGATAATTTATTGAATCTGTAAAAAGATTATTTCTGGATAAATGAAATTTAGAGCCTATATAAGTATTTTATTGTCTTTGTTTGTGTCCGAGATGTACGGACAACTTTTAAGGGAACAGAATTTTGTTCAACGGTCGTCAACCGCATCATCCGTAACGAGGAGTATGCGTTATGATAATCGTTTGACTACACCATGGACAGAGCTGGTTGACAGCATATCTGTTCTTGGCGAATACCCTCGTCCTATCATGGAGCGTGAGGACTGGATGAGTCTGAATGGATATTGGGACTATGCCATCTGCGATAGCGGAATGGTCTGTCCTGATACTTATGATGGCAGGATACTTGTCCCATTCTGTGTTGAGTCATATCTCTCTGGGGTGGAAAAGCCTGTTACAAAGGATAGTGAACTATGGTATCATCGTACGTTTACCATACCTGAGGAGTGGGCTGGTAAGCATATTATCCTTAACTTCGGAGCGGTTGATTGGCGTGCTGATGTATGGGTTAATGACCGTCATCTTGCTTGCCATAAGGGAGGCTTCACTTCGTTCAGCATAGATATTACAGATGCCTTGTGCGATTCCGTGCAAGAACTTGTTGTTCGTGTCTGGGACCCAACAGACGAGGGCTATCAATTACGTGGCAAGCAGTCGCTTGAGCCTCATACAATCTATTATACTGCTGTTACTGGTATTTGGCAGACTGTCTGGATTGAACCTGTTATGCAGGAACATATCAGTCGTGTGACAACATTCCCAGACTATGACAATGCTCAGGTGCGTCTTCTTGCCAATACTGAGGGTGACATGACAGATTGCTCTCTCCGTGTACGTGTACTCTATGACGATGAGGTGGTGGCAACGGCATTTGGTGATGCTATTGACACTCTAACCATTCAGATGCCCGAGGATTTCCTTTCATGGACACCTGACAACCCTTGGCTCTATGACATTCAGGTTGAGCTGGTAAGGGATGATGACGTACTTGATGAGGTAAAGAGTTACACAGCTATGCGTAAGTTCTCATGTGGCAAGGATAAGAGTGGACGTAAGAACCTGTTGCTCAACGATATTCCTGTCTTTCAGTTCGGTCCGCTTGACCAAGGCTATTTCCCTGACGGATTATATACAGCACCTACGGATGAGGCTATGTTGAACGACCTCCAGAAGATTAAAAGATGTGGTTTCAATATGGTTCGTAAACATCTGAAGATAGAGCCGGCAAGATGGTACACCTATTGCGACCGCATGGGTATCATCGTATGGCAGGACATACCAAGTGGTGACTCTGCCATCGCCGTTGACAATAATTTGCCGTCAAAAGTGCCTTACAACCTGCGTTCAGAAGAATCTGCTCAGGATTATATGAGTGAGTTGGACGAGATTATGACTCAGTTGATGCCATATCCATGTATCAGTACGTGGGTGCTTTTCAACGAGGGAGTGGGGCAGTTCAATACTCAGGAGATTGCTCAGTGGACAAAGGAGCGTGACCCTTCACGATATGTCAATGCAGCCAGTGGAGGCAACTATCATTATACAGGCGATATGCTCGACTCGCATCATTATCCGTCACCATTCATCTGTCAGTCAAGCCGTAACTATGCGTTGGTCATTGGTGAGTTTGGCGGATTGGGATTGACTATGTCTGGTCATGCATGGAAGAACACAACAGGTTGGGCATATATTGATTTCACTTCACGCAGCCAGTTGCAGAAATATTACGAGATATACACTTCATATCTTTATGTCCTCAAATATCAAGGTTTATGTGCCGCCGTATATACTCAGCTTACTGACGTGGAGATAGAGACCAATGGGCTTATGACCTACGACCGCGAGATAATGAAGATTGACGAAGACTGGATGAATGGTATTAACCAATTCATTATCAACTCTTCGTTTGATCATATCGACTTGGCTGGCGTACGCTGAATATGTGTGTAGTTTGAAATAATCAATTCAAGCTTTGTTTGAAGTTCTTGGAAATTTAGTGAAGTCAGAAATGAAACACGGAGTTCAGAGGAATCAGAGGTTAGTAAATTAACAATTATCAGTTATGCGAAGTGGTCTCATTGACTGTATAGATGTAGTTAATTTCTGGTATTCACAATTTCTAATTCCTAACTCCTAATTACTAATTTAATCACCCTGTATGTTTCATCAAGTTTGAGTTAGTGCACATAAAAATTTCAAAGTCCATATATAAAAGTTCCAATATCCATGAATAAAAGTTTGTTTTATCATTGACAAATATTGTTCTCATGCCTTTGAATATTCGTTCAGTGGCTTTGAATATTCGTTCAAAGCCAATGAATAATCGTTCAAAGGCTATGAACGAATGTTCAAAGCCCGCTGAACGATTTTCTATCATAGTGTAGTAAACTTTTTCTTATGGTGTTTCGAATTATTTACCACTATGCGTGTAGTTTTTGTGTAGGGTATGTATCGTATCAATCTAATCATCCCGCAATCGAGACGTTGCTAACAGTATAAACTCAAAAAACTCGCAATCGCAGTTGCCTGCGGTTGCGAGTTTCGTTTATTTATTGCAACAGCATTAATTATTTTAATGGGAAATATACTGCTTTTGGTACAATCTTGAAGTTGTATGCTGGTGCATCATTGCGACTCATCATTATGTATGATGGATTATCCAGATTATCTGTTTCCAAATCAAATGTACCATTCAAGAGACTAACGATATTTCCGTAAGCAGGTACGTTTGATAAGTACCAGCCTGCATCTCCTGTATCATATTTTGAATTATATGTAAGTTTAATCTGATTGTTAGATATCTTGCTAAACTCAAATGCAAATCCTCCGCCGTAATATCCACCATCATTACCACTACTGAAGTAGAGTACTAAGTTGCCATTACCATCTGCTTCAAAAGCGAAGTATCTGATTTCTTCACCTATTGCTGCTGATCCTGGTACGACTGAACTGAAGAACTTGTATGCATTTTCTGACATCAAATCTCCGCTGAAATACCATGTACCTTCATACAGAGTCTCGTAAAGTGGAGTTATAATCTTGAAGATTTTGATGTTTTCGTTGTTTGTCGCAACGTATTCATCAGCTCCTGCCTCATATTTGAAACCTTCGATTGTGTACTTCTCGTTAATCTTAAATGGTTCCTTAAATTCAATACCTTTTTCGGTAATAATGAATGGGATGTTAGTTACATTATCCTTAGAATCAGTGTAAGAGAACATACGATATCCGCTTTTTACAAAGATAAGAGTATCGGCTTCGTCCACCATATAAACACCAAACTTCTTGTTAGAAATCATGCTTCTTTCTACAGAGAGTATAGCATTGATATCGTCAGCCCAATTCTCTACAGAACTTGTTGCAGGAACCATCTGAAGTTCAATACCAGTCTTCTTACCTTTAAGAATAACCTTGTCTTTTGAGATTGAAATAATCTGGAATTCAAGGTCACCTTTAAGTCCTGTACCAGCACTGCCAATATTGAACTTATTTACTGGGTCGGAGAATACTTGAATGTATGGATTGTACTCGTCAAATGAGAGAATGATACCCTGACTCTGGTGGATATTGTAGTGAGTTGTAATCTGTGAATATGAATTGTTGATTGCTGGTGACAATTCGCTACCAGCTGTAACAGTCATATCATTGTTAAACTTCAGGTATGTATTGTAACCGCCAAAACCAGTTGTATTAGATGGGTCTGCGTAAAAACTGAGTACCCATCCGTTTTCTGCGGACTGAAGAATCTTGTTGTCATTCTCGATGGCTTCAGTGACTCTCTTTGCAGATGTTTTGTCGAAGATATCTTCTACTTCTCCTGTACATGACGCAAGGCCAAGTACAAGAGCGAAAAGAAGTAAGTTATATATCTTTTTCATATTAATCTATTATTTTGCTGATTTGAGATTAAGTGACTTCAATGACTCTTCGGAACTTTTCTCAAGAATCTTAGCACGAAGTTCATCTATGTCAATTTTCCAATTGTTCTTGAAGTATGCTCTGACGAGTTCAAGCTTAGCAAGAATCTTTTTCTTTGCTTTTTCGTCTTTCATCTGAACGTACTTGTACTTGTATGAAACAGTTAAGCCTGTCTTAGTCTTAGGAGCAGGATAGTACATTGGAATTTGTTTTCCTTCTTCGTCCAATATAGGATTACCCTCTGCGTCTTTTTCAACCATTAAATGGAAAGACTGTGCTGTGGCAGTTACTGGGTATTGTGTTCCTCCGTAATTGAAGTATGCCATTGCTTTGCCATTTTCAATCTTATATGAAATGCCACCTTTGACCTGCTCTTCATACATTGGAATATACTTTCCTTCAGATGTTAAATATACAGGATTTCCAGATTCGTCAGTAAGAAATACGATGTTACCTTCTTCGTCTTTTTCTATAACTGTTTCATCTTTGTAGAGTTTATTTCCGTTCACATCTGTTTCTGGAATTCTGTTACCTTTCTCGTCAAGTTCATATAATGGATTGCCCTTTGCATCTGTCTCAACAATTGGTTTTCCAAGTTTATCCAACTCATAGATAGGAGTTCCGTTTGTATCAGTAAGTAACTTTGTTGCCTTTTCAAGAATCTGGTTCCAAGCCTTGTCAGATGATGTTACGTATGTAGAATACATTTCTGCAAAATCTTCGTTGTATTCCTTTGTTGAATAGCCAGAAACGAATCCTCTTGCAGCAGCTTCCTCATCTGATATGTTGTTCCAGTCTGGTCCGCTATAGTCTCCTTCTGATATACCACGATATTCTGTCGTATATACCTTCTTCTGTGTGAGAATGTGACAGAACTCATGGTGCATAGTGTGGAAGTACCAGTAGTTCAAGTCAAGTGGTGTCGTGTAATGGTCACGATAAAAATCATCACTGTTGATATAAATTTTATCTGGATTCAACTCATTCACACGGAAGAGTGTTACCTTGATACCACCTTCAGCTTGTCCTAACTTGATTTTTCCCTGATCTGTGTATTCTGGTGAACCTACAAATACGAATTTGCGGAAACAGTTTTCCTTAAGGAAGTTCTCTCCTGCCACTTCAGTATAAGCGTCTATCCATACGTGCTTCATCAACTTGGCAAGCGCAAGAGACTTGTCAGTTGAAGGAGGAGTGACATTGTACTCGATGTCAGTCTCGTTATCCTTATAATAATAATCGAGAGTGATGTTATATGGCTTGGTGAAATTATCCCAAATCCAATTGTCAAAGTCGCTCTTTGCAGATTCTGGTGCATCTACAAAGATACTCTCTGAGCTGATTTCATCCTTGTTACAAGAGTATGTCGTGAACATAACTCCCGCAAGTAATGCATATAATTTAATATTTTTCATTTTTTTTCAATAATTTAAAAAACATTAACGAGGATTCTGCTCGAGTCCAGCTTCTATTACGTCTGTTGGCAACATGATAGCGCCACGGAGGTCACCAGCCTTGAACACAAGGTCTTTTTCACCATCTAAATTGTGAGTAAACTCAATACCATAACGCTTAATATCCTGGAATCGAAGACCATTTCTAAATGTTTCGTAACGACGTAACTGAAGAACGGTAGTAAGCATATTGATATGAGTTTCATCTCGAAGTGTGAATCCCTGTGGATGTAACTCTTTCTTTGGTGTTCTGTCAGTACCATCTTCCTTAGTAGGAGTAACTGCGCAATATTTAACATTGTTCCAGAATGAGTTAATGTTCTCAACAGTGAGTGTAGGGCGCTTCTTTGTTCCATAAGTAGCAGAACAGTGAACGAGAAGGTAGTTGTTCAAATCAACAAGTGCATCATCATAATTACCAAGGTTGATGTTTGCCTCTGCTCTTACAAGTGCTGTCTCATCACCAGTGAATGCCATTTCAACAATGTGTGGATAACCAGTCTGGTTTACTTTATCCTTGACTTCAAAGTACTCATAAACAGAGCCTGTGAAAACTGTCTGGTCACTACCATACAACATGTGAGACTCGTAAAGAGTGTTGTCTGAAGAGTTGTAGCCTGCATTCCATGGAGTTTCAGCCCAGAATGTCTCTCTTGTAGTGATTGTACGGTTGTGAGCAAATCTTGTATATCTATCATCTGCCATCATTCTACCCATTATTGAGTATTTTGTTACAAGCAGGAAGTTAGCTGCTTCTGTGCTTGCGATATAAGCATTGGAGTGATTTGAATAGTTACCAAGGCTCTTATATCCTGCAAGTCCTGTTCTCATGTTAGAAATTGGATTAGTTCCGAGAGCAACTGTTGCGTATTCAACAGCCTTATCCCACTTCTGATAATAGAGATTGAAACGAGCTGCAAAAGCGTATGCCGCACGCTTGTTGAAGTGGTATGCAGGAACCTTAAGATAAGAATCGTCCAAGAGAGGAAGAGCAGCTTCAATATCTGCATTGATCATTGCATAAGTATTCTCAAGTGTACCACGGGAATCTACACTTATACCAGACTGTGTTGGATAAGGAATACCGAGATACTCGTTTGCCTTTGTTGGGTCGTATGCCATACAGAAGCAATTAGCCAAACAGAATACTGAGTAGGCACGACAGAGAAGAGCCTCTGCTTTAAGAGGAAGTGTTTGCTCATTCTCACCTAAAGCGCTGATACCGTCAAGTGCTGCATTGGCAGTTGCAATTGCCATGTAGTGAGCTTCCCAAACACTCTTAGGGTCATCATTACCAGTTGTCGTAACCTGGTTGAAACGATATATTTCCTCTTGGTTGTCTCCGGTTTTGAATTGTGCTCCATTATCGGCTACGTTGTCTGAACTGTATTCAGTGAGGACTGCAATCGTTTTGTTTGGATATGCCGTAGTAAGTAACTTCTGTACTTTTTCTACAGAATTCACTTCAGCTCTGTCGTCTGGCAACTTGTCCAAGAAATTGTCACAAGATGTGAGAGAGAATGCCAATGACATTGCACAGAGTGAAACATATTTTGATATTTTATTGTTCATTTCTTTGTTTATTTAGAATTATACATTCTCATTAAAATTGAACATCATAGTTACGGATTAGATACCGAACTTCAATGTGAATGTGAACTGACGTGGCATAGGCATTGCAACACCACCAGTATTAAAGAATTCAGGATCCTGACCATTAAGGTTCTTATCAGCATAGATAAGGAAGAGGTTTGTAGCCTGAAGCTTCATGCTGAGGTTGCTGATGCCGAGATTGCTAATCATAGACTGTGGGAAGTCGTATGACAAAGAAATCTCCTTCATACGGATGAAGTCACCCTTTGCAGTACGAGCAGAACACCAGTTGTAAGCGTTATATGCTCTGTTGAGCTTAGAATCCTGCTGGTCTGTACGGAGGTCTGCAATTGCAGGGATGTTAGTATATTTCTCATCACCAGCAATAGTCCAACGGTTCTTGAACTCCTTTGGAGTAGCATCCATATCGTCATAGCTCTTGTGGAAACGTGGGTCAAGACGAACTACATTTCCAAATGAGTATGTAGCGAATACGTTGAGACGGAATCCCTTGTAAGAGAATGTGTTTCCGAGGGAACCTGTGATTGTTGGGTCTGTTGGACCTTCGTAAACAAGGTGATCATAAACACGGCTCTGGAAGTCAATGTTAGAAACTGTAAGTTCACCCTTTTCATTGATGAATGTTGGCATACCACTCTCATTCAAGCCTCTGAAGTCAATAGAGAAGAGTGAACGAACTGGATATCCCTCCATTGTAAATCCTGTTCCAGAAACGAAGTCCCTTATAATATTTGTGGTCTTGAGTTTTGTAACCTCAGTCTTTGCATGAGTAAAGATGAAATCAGTAGTCCATTTGAAGTTACTGTTCAAGATGTTCTTTGATGAGATTGAGAGTTCCTGTCCGCTTGACTTCAAAGATGCAACGTTGAGGTATGGATCTACATCACCTGTTGTACCATTTGCATAAGCCTTACCGATAAGGTCATAGTTGTTACGGAAGAACACGTCTGCAGTAACGCTAAGTCTGTTGTTAAGGAAGCCGAGGTCAACACCAAAGTTCAACTCATGCTTCTTCTCGTATGTAAGGTTTGGATTACCAATTTGAGAAAGTTCAAGTGCAGTTTCATTATCTATGGTAAATGGACGCCAGACATTTGTTGATTCTATAATAGGAGCAGAGTTATTAACTGCTGGCTTTTCTCCTGTAAGAGAGTAAGAAACCTTGAATGTAGCGTGAGAGAGCTTCTGCTTGAATACATCCTCAAACCATGATT
>ODAI012500039.1_pt1 | contig 12743 bp, 26 predicted proteins | sample 1539321 | NCBI WGS metagenome assembly ODAI01 (sample SAMN02144231, study PRJEB22623) | gut metagenome | biome: sheep rumen | host: Ovis aries | place: New Zealand | reverse complement strand
TGCATCTGATAACCACTATTTGTTTATTCATCAGTTCCTCCTTCTTCCTTGTCGTGTTCCTTCTTGAGTTCGCAATTCTCGCAGTCTCCATAACAGTCTTCCTCGGAGCAGTCCTCGAAGAGTTGGTCGAACTCTTCTCCGTCTTCGCATCCACATTCGGGACAGATAGGATAATTCTCAAAGTGCTTCCAATACGGACTCGAATCTATGAGGACTGACTTCGTGGGAGCATCTTCGGGGTCGTACACATAATCACAGTTACAACATTTGATTCTAATATTCATCGAGATTCACCTCTCCTTCTGGAATGAACGGATAGACGGCAGACAGAGCTTTGTTCCGTAGTTCATAGACTTGGGTCTTCTCATAGTGATAGTCCTTGCCGATGTCCTTCCAAGACTTTCTGTTGATGTACCATGCCTTGAGGATTCCTCGGAAGAGAGCATTGTCGACTTGACGGATGACCGCATCGGTTCTCTGTATCTCTCGGAGATATTCCTCAATCTGCCTGTCTATCTCTGCGGACAGGATGGTATATTCTATGAACTTGCTCTCGGAAGTGTTCGAGTCGGTCTTGTTCGGGATGTGGTTTGCATCATAGACACCGACTCCCCACTCGTTCAGCTTGTCACGAAGTGCGACATCCTCTCCTATCTCCTTATCCTTTCCCCACATCCTCGAAAGCCAAATGTGGGAATAGAGTTCATTTGTCTTCATGGTCTGTCTCCTAACTCTTCCCATTGAACGAAGATTGATGCCTTCTCTCCATAGGTCTTTCTGACTCGCAGATCCACAATGAAGGAATCGTCCTTGAAGAACCCTTCCTTGACCATTTGGTCGATGAAAGCCTTCGGATAGTTGTCGACATCCGGCTTCGTGACCTTCCATGTCCCCCACAACCTCTTCGGGGAAGTGATGCTGAAGACAAACCACAGATTGAGACGAATCGGCTGCTCTGACGGTTCCTTGGGTCTGTGAGGTCTCAAAGCATAGGCGAAGGTCTGTTCAAGGCTTGAGAGCTTCTTGTCCTTGAAGTAGTGTCCTGTCCTTGAGTTGAACCTCTTCTGTTGTGCCGTTCCCTTGGGAAGACCGCCCTCGAATGTCAAAAGGAATTCATTCTTCATTTGTTACACCTCGAACGGAAGTTGACTCGGGTCGATGGGTTCGTCCTTCTTGACGAAGTTCTCTGGAATCTCCCTCTTCGGAGCGGGAATCTCCTTGGACGGAGCGGTCGGGGCCTTCTCTGCTTCCGACTTCCTCAAGAGTACGAATCCGACTTCGTATGCTACGATGACAACCTCGTTGACCTTCGTTCCGTCCTGTTTCTCATAGGACTCTGTCTGAAGTCTGCCCGAGACCTCTATCGGGTCGCCCTTGTGGAAATACTTCGAGATGAATTCTGCCGAAGACTTCCAAGCCTTCAGATTGAAGAAGTCGGTTGTCTTGTCCTTGTCGTTCCTCTGGACGGCAATCCTTGTCGAAATGAATGTAGTTCCGCCCGATGTCTTTTTGAGTTCGGGTTCATATACTAATCTGCCTGTGATGTTGATTGAGTTCATCCTCTTTCTCCTTTATCTGTTTTTCGTGAATGACCTTGAGTGATACAAGGTCTCCTATGAGTTCGTCCTTCGTTCCCTTGCCGAACCATATCTTGTCGAGAAGGATCTTGTATCTCTCGTCAAAGTCCATTTGGGAACACTCCCTTCATCCGTTCTTCCATTTCTGGATTCTTGTCGTAGAAGTCACCGAGTGCATCCTCGTTCGGTTCGCATCCGAACCCTATCCACTCGCAGAAGGCATCAAGCCATTCATTCAACTTCTCGTCCTCGATGGGTTCTGCTCCAGAGATGGAAGTCAGCCGTGCCGGACTCTTGGGTTCTTCCGCATAAGCGACCGAAGCTCTGACGATGTTCTTTCTGATGTCTGCGGGATTCGGAAAGAACGGAGAGGTCTCCATGTGGAGTCTGGCTGCCTTGTAGACCGCTTCTGCCGAAAACGCACCAAGAGTCAGTTCCCAAGAGTCAACAAGTGTCTTCGCATCCGAAGGACTGATTCTCTTCTGATAGTTCTTTGACAGAATCTTCAATAGGTTTGCTATCTCTTCTCGGTTCATATCAGACCTTCCTTTCTCTCTTCTCTAATCAGCTTGTCGAATGGGTCTTCTTCTTGGATGGGACCTGTCCTCGGTCTGTCCTTCTTCTGTCGCTTCTCCCAAGTGATGACGGCTGACTTCCAATCCTTCATCGGGTTCTTGCCGACCTTCCATCCCTTGGACTGATAGAAAGCAACAAAGGCTTCGGGATCTATGGAGTTGTTTCTCTCGGAACAATAAGCGGAAACCTCTTCGACTGTCGGAGGAACAAATACTTTCTTTTTACCTTTAGTACTTGTTATATTTAGTACTTGTTTATTATTAGTATTTGTTATGTGTTCAATTTCTCCATATGTGGACGAACCATAATGTGGTTCAGCCATAATATGGTTTTCACCACATATGGATAAATTAGAATGTGGACATTCGTATATGTCCCACTCGCAAGAAGTGAAGATACCTTTCTCCGTTCTCGGTCTTCTCTTCTTGATATAACCCGCCTTGTTCAGTTCTTGAACTCTGGAGTTGATTGTTCCCAATGACAGACCGAGACAGGAAGCAAGACCCTTCATGCTGAACTTCCAATCGTCTTTGCATGAAAGCATATAGAGCAGAAGGATCTTCGCTCCGTCCGACAAAGCAGAATCAGACAGAATCTCGTTCGAGATTATCGTATAGTTGTCTGTGTGTTCTGCTCTGTAAATCATCCTGTTATCAGTCCCTTCGTGTACTCGATTGCGTTCTTGAAGTCCTCGTCCGTGCTTGAGTTGTCGATTCCGCAAGTCTGACAGATGGCTTTCCCATCAAGACCGAAGTCAACGAACAGGGACAAGAGAGCTTGTCTTGGTGTTAAATTGTCGTACTTGGAGAAGTCCGGCATAGAGTCCGCATCCTTCGTGTCATCCAACAGGAGCAGACCAGAGAGAGCATACTTTCTCGCATAAGACGAGGCAGCCCCTGTGATTTGAGCATCGTCCATTCCTTTTTTTGTGAACACTTCTCTCGCCCATCCGACCGAACAGATTTCTTCTTCTGACTCGACATCGAGGATTGAAGCAACCGCCTTGACATAGACCCTGTCGAGGACTCCGACAACATCGTCAGAGATTCGGAACGCAACCTTGTTCTTCTTCTCGAACGGCTTCACGGCTTCAAGGATGCCCTCTGCGTTCCTATAATTGAAGTCACCGAACTTGTTGTGGAGATTCTTCGGGGCCTTGAGTTCAACTTGGATCTTCTGAAGCTTCTCTTTGAGATTCATCTTCTCGTCTGCCATAATCACAACCTCCCAAGACACTTCAACATGGATTCACCGAAAGCTATTGCCGAGTTCGCCATCTCAAGGAACAGTTCATCCATCGTGACAGGGTCGGTCTCGGGAGCAGAAGGAGTCTCGATGAAGTCGGCTGCCTTTGCCTTCTTCTCTTCCCTCTTGGCTTCCTTCGCCATCTTCTCAAGCGGGAGGATAGATTCTGTCTTCTTCTGCTTCCTCTCGTCTCTAATCAGCTTGACGAGCTTTTTTGAGAATGTGGTCATCTTGCGACCACCGAACTTCACATGATGACCGACACCTTCGACTCCGTTGTCATAATCGGGTTCAATGCCCCATTCCCTCGCAAGTCTGTGAAGCTTGTTCTTCTTCCATGAGTCGGGAACTGTGACTCCCTCTCTCTTGCAATAACCTACACAGTCCTTCAACTGATAGAGTTCCTTTGTATCAAAGTAGTTCTTTGCTCCGTTTGTTCTGCACATGATTTCTTCCTCCTTGTTATTTGATTCTTAATGATTCGGTTCTCTCAAGATGTGCGACACCCGAAAGGTCAACACCGCCATCTATGTCTTCCTTGAGAAGCTTCTTGTCTATCTTGGGTTCTTGTGGGATGAGGTATCTTTCGGGGATGAGGGACAGTTCGCAGTCCACTTTGACCGAAGCCGGATTCAACTGTTTGGAGACCTTGAATGTCCCACATTCGAGCTTTGTCTCCCCGACTTCTCCGAGTGACCACTCCATGGCTGCCTTCATCCTCTCCTTCGTGTCCTCAAGGTGCTTCCTCTTGAGAGAGAGTCTCTGCTCTTCCATCTTCAGTCCGTCAATGTCGGACTCCAGATTCTTGATGAACTGACAATAGTGTTCAAGCTTAATCTTCAGTTCTTCCTTGCTGACCTCCAATGCTCCCTTGAGTGCTTCGGGGTCAACATCTCCTTCTTCCATCATCTGATTGATGAATCTAATGTCATCCGTGAGTTCGTAAATTGATGCCATGATTAGTTCTTCCTTTCTTCCTCTTCGGGAAAATGTATTTTTGTGACGGCAATCGGGAATTCTTCAATCTCCGATGCCCAAATGGGTTTGCAACCCGCAGACTGATAAGCAAGAGGGAATCCTCCGATTCCGTCAAAGAGTGATGCCATTGTTGGATCTTCGACTCCGTCCGCTTTCAACTGTTCGACCATCCTGTCAGCTAACCAACACCAAAAGCCTTTTCGGTTGTTCGCATAACCTACGGCAAGGGAATTTCCGAGTGCTTTGTATCTTGGTGCATCCGATGGCTTGTGCTTCTTGCCTTGTGTGTCCGTCCAAGTCCCGATGTCAGTCCACCCATCGGGGAAGCCTTGAAGTCTTTCACATTCAAGAGGGGTCAGTCTTCTGACAACTGTCTTTCTATTCATGTCCTTGCCCCCCCGAGTGTTCCGCCCGATTTACGGAGCGAAGCAGCCGTGTCGGACTCGTTGTAGTCTCCAAAATGGTCTTCGGTCAGAAGGAGCATCGGCACATTACCACCGCCTGTTCCCATCCTTCCGTTTAAGGTCTGAACGATGCCTTCATCGTTGACCTTGCATCGAGAATCAGCCGGATGATTCTCGATGACCAACATTCCGCCTTGGTTACAATTCGGGTTTCCGCATTTTGAGTGTGTAATTTGCTGAATCAGAGCTTCTTTCAACGGCTTCGGGAGTTCCTTTCCCCTCTTCTCCGCCCTGTTCAAGATCCCTTGACAGGCTTTTTCGCTCAAAGAGTATTTCGGGAGCGGATTCACCTCTAAAATCTGCCACAAGGCACAATCTACGCCTTCTTTGGGGAACTCCCCAAAACTGACTGTCGTGTATTTTCCAAGAGAGAGACCATCCGTCTCCCAAAACGCACCCCACTCCGCTCCAACTCTGTCCTTCCGCAAGTCGAGGAACATCGGAGTCGGGGTCGACAATGTGGATGACCTCTTCGAGGATGGTTCGGAAGTCCTCTCCATCATTGGAAGAGAGAACTCCTGTGACATTCTCGAAAACGAGAAACCGAGGTCTGACAGGCTGATTTGTTCTCCTTGATTCATCGTGCATCTCCTTAATGATTCTGATTGATTCCATGAAGAGTCCTGACCTCTCTCCAGAGAGTCCGGCTCTCTTTCCCGCAATCGACAAGTCTTGACAGGGAGACCCCGCAGTTATGATGTCGACAAGCGGAACTTTGTGTCCGTCTATCTTCTGAATGTCTCCGTAGTGCTTCATCAGAAACCCCCGAACTTCACATTCTGACCGACTGTCGGGTCGTGGATCTCGACCACTCGGACACTCTTGGTCTTCAGCTCGTCTCGTTCAGCCGTGACCTTCTCCAACTCGTCCTTGAGTTGGTTCTTCTCTCTGACGATTCCCGATGCCCCAAAACAGGCAAAGATGAATCCGAGACCGAAGCCAAGCATCGAACCGATGAGAAGAATCAGAATCTTGATTGCTATGTCGTTCATTCGTGCTTCATCCTCCTTCCACAAGTCGGACAGTAAATCGTCATCGTGTATCTGTTCTTGTGTCCGCATCTCGAACAGATATAGACATAGTGGGTCTTGTCGACCTTGATGCGATTCCATATTGCCGTTCCTTCCATTTCAGACCTCCTTTCAGTCTTTGATAATCCAAACCTTCACTCCGCTCTGATTGTTGAAGGTCTTGGACTCTGCTTCGGATGTCGTGAAAATGTCGATGTCATAGCCGTTAATGGCTGACCCTGTGTCATCTGCTCGGAAGATGATTCCCTCATAGCCTTCGATGATGAGATAAGATCCAAGGGGAATGACCTTCGGGTCGACCGCAACTGTGTGGCAAGTCGGGTCATCCGTGACCTTTCGTCCCGATGCCGTGATTCCGAGGTCGTTTCCGCATTGTTCGACTGTGGCTGCGTACATCGTGATGTAGAATTCACCGACATATTCCAAGGGCGGAAGACATTCGGGTTCGACTGTGTCGATGAAGCTCTGAATCCCTTCCAAGCCATCAAGGACTCTTCTTGCCTGTTCCCTGTTCTGCTCCACTTCAAAAGCGAAGGAAACATCGGGGGTCTCGACCTTGACATCCGGCTTGTGATAGTTCAGTTTTACAAGTTCTTCTTCGGGTTCATCGAATACCATCGGAAGTGCGGTCACAATGAAACCTATTCCGAAGAGAGTTGCGATTGCCATTCCATTGATAATTCTTTCGTACATTTCAGACTTCCTTTTGTTTGAACACTTCATCAAATGCTCCCTTCCATGCTCGGTTCACATCCTCAAGTTCCTTGTAGTTGATGGGATATGAATTCAAGATCCGCATCGAAACATTTGCTGAAATTGCTTTCTTCTCGGCTCTGGTGAAGGTCTTCTTTCCGTCTAAACAATCCCTTGCCCTCTGTCTGCTCATACATCCCGCATGAGCAAGTTGGGTCAGATTGTCAAAATATCGTCCGAGGGACGGATAGAGACCCGATGAAGCCGTCATGTCTTCTGCGATTGAGATTTCTCAACCGCATCGTCAAAAAAATAGACATCAATCTCGTTGAAGGGAATGTTCAAGAGTCGGACGGCTTTCATCATGTCAGAACCCGACCACTCTGTTTCTCCCTTTAGAAGTCGGCAGACCTTGCTTCTGTTGATGCCCGAAGCTTGAGCGAATGACTTTTGGTCTCCGTACTTCTCGACAATTCGAGATTTCAGTCTTTCCGTTTTGTATGCCATTGTGACCTCCTTTCTTGGTTGAGTTATCTCAACACGATTTCATTTTAACAATCGGTTGAGAAAATACAACCCCCTAAGAATTGTATTTTTGCAACTGTCACAAATCTGTCATATAATGACCTCGAAGGAAGGTCTAAATAATATGGAAGAAATCAAAGATAGATTGAAGAAAGCATTGGAAATCCGACAGTTGAAACCCGCAGAACTTGCACGGAAGAGCGGAATCGACAAGGGTTCACTATCAAGGTATCTCAAAGGAGACTATCTCCCGAAGCAGACCAAAATCGGAGCGATGGCAAAGGCATTGAATGTCTCCCCCTCTTGGTTGATGGGTTTTGATGTCACAATGGACGGAGACTTGCTTCCGTCCGAGATTCAGCTTGACAAACTAACCGAAGAGAACCGCACAAGGATTCTCGCATACTATCAAGCTTTGATTGACTCACAGGAGGTCAAGTGATGCCAACTCCAAAATGGGACGGAAGACGATGGAGAATCCAAGTCCGGCACGAAGGTAGACGAGTGTCTTTCTCTTCGTCCATCTCTGGAGCAAAAGGTCGGAGGGACTGTCAGAGAAAGTACGATAATTGGTACTATGGCGAAGCGACAGGAGAGAAGACTGTCGGTCGTGTTGCTTCCGAGTATTTGGAAGATTTGAAAGCTCGTTGTGGGGAGAACTCCGCTTCTGTTCAGCAGAATAGTCGGTATATTGCCCTCTATGTCCTCCCTATGCTCTCCGAAAGGAAAATATGTAAAGTTACCCTCCGAGAATGGCAGAAGGTAATCAACGAAGCCACAGGACGAAACAAGGCACTATCCGAGAAGACTTTGCAGAATCTTCGTGGAATCATCATGGCAATCATCAAATTCGGATATGAAGACTATCAATGCGAGATGCCGAGAGGGAAGCTTTACATCCCGAAGGGACATTCCAAGAACGAGAAGGAGATCCTTCAGAGAGACGAGGTCAAACGACTTCTCGAACCCTCCGAACTGTTTTACTATCCGCTCTTCAAGTTCCTTCTGCTGACAGGGATGCGACCTTCCGAAGCCTTGGGTCTTCAGATAGGAGACTATGACGGAGAGACTGTGACCATCAGAAGAGCGGTCAACGCACAAGGCTTCATCACCGAAGGCAAGAACAAGAACGCACGAAGGATGATTCCTCTCGGGAATATGGCAAAGGAAGTCCTCGATGAGACGATTTCTCGAAATGAGAAGTTGAACCTTCGGACAGAGTGGATCTTCTGCTCCAAGGATGGTTCAAAGGGGAATCAAAGCACGATGCGGAATCAATGGCTGACCCTCAAGAATGAAAGGGGCCTGTCGGGAACAGTCTATTCCCTCCGACACACCTTCATCTCCTTCATGAAGAATGTCATGCCCGAACAGATGATAAAGGACATCGTGGGACATTCAAAGTCCTTCGACTCGTTCTCGGTCTATGGTCACATTCTGGACAATGAAAAGGAACAGGCAGCCGACATCATAGACCTGACTTTTGGTCAGAGTGTCACCCAAATGTCACCCAAGGAGAAAGTAAAAACCCCGAAAGCCTTGTGACTCTTGGGGTTTACTTGGTGGAGATGATGGGAGTCGAACCCATCTGTGTATGTCCACCCATAGTCAAAATGTCCGTAAAACAGGGGTTTGTCCCCGATTTGTCCCCGATTTGTCCCCGAGTCATGGACAAAGTGTCACCCAAAATGTCACCCAATAAAAAAAGACCCCCAACCGAAGTCGGGGGTCTCTTGGAAAGGGATATGTAACCGCAGAGGGGTACATCTATTTTGTATAGGCTTTCGCCTTGGACTGTGTGACTTTGCCGTACAGTCCATCGGTCTTGCATCCGAGGATTGACTGACAGACCTTTACCGCATTGATGGTCTCGTTGCCGACTTCTCCGTCAGTTCCGTACTTGGGGAGACATCCTTCGGAGATCCACAGGAGAACCTTCTGCATCTTCACGACTTCTTTCCCCTTGTCTCCCTTCTTGAAATATCCTCTTGAAGGAAGTGTCGGGAACTCTCCTGTGTAGTGAGAAGGGACGGAAGGATTCACTTCGTCAGCAAACCTTGGAGTGATGAATCCTCGAATGTATTTGCCGTTGATGTTGACTGTCCTTGTCCCGACCGCCTGTTTCTTGTTGCCTTCAATGACGATGAAGGAAGAAGCACCAACAGAAGAAACAATTCCTGTGTGGTCGTGTCCTGTCACATCTTCTGGAGGATTGCCGTCATCTCCCCAATCGTAGATGATGACATCTCCGTTCCTTGGGATGTAGGAATCCTTCTCGACCCAAATTCCCGCCTTCTTCGCCTTCTCAATCAGCGAATGGGGACCTGTTCCGCATGAGTAATCGACAGGAACACCGATTCCGTCCTTGAGGACATTGTCGGTCTCTTCTGCGACCGCTCCGACAAACATGGCACACCACTTCGAGTCGACAGAACCCTGTCTTCCCTTGTCACAAGCCTTGTTGTAGTCCTTGACTATCTGCTTATGACCCGATGAACCTTTCTTCGTTCCTATCCATTCGGAAGCTCGAATGACAAAGTCTTCTCTTTTACCCATTGTCAATCTCCTTCTTCTTCGCATACTGAATGGACGAGATCCCGAGCAAAGCACAAGCAAAAGTTGTGATGGCTGCCATCGTTGCTCCGATGGGTTCAACGAGAGGAAGATTCCAAATGTGACCGACTGTCAGCCACAAAGCCGTTAGTGCCGGAAGTCCGACTGTGGAGATCCACTTCAAAATGTCGTAGGTCTTGTTGTTCATAGTTTGCCCTCCTTTGTTAATCTCTCGAATGTTTCCTTGATATGCTTGTTAGCTATCATCGTGTAGGAGTTCTTGAAGTCTGGATGTGTTTCGCAGTATTTGTCGTATGTGTCGCAGTCGTCCAACTGTTGGCGGAAGTATTCCGCAGAGTGTTCGATTCCATTCTTCAGTTCATCGGAGAACCGCAGAATATGAGTCCGTGCGAGGATGGCTTGATTTTCGTCTATCTTCTCCGAAAGGTCATCAATCTTCTTCTCGATGTCTTTCGACTTGTCCTTCCTTGAGAAGAACAAGGAGATGAGGAACTGAAAGAACGAGAAGACCGCCCCCGAAGCAAGGACGGCAACCCAAATCTCTGTCATGTCATCAGACCTCCGTCAAGGTGTACTCGACTGTCATGCTCTGCGATGCGTTCTTCGTGACAGGAGAGTCGAGATTCCACTTGGTCGCAAGGTACAACTTGCAAACAGAGACGGAGTTCACGGCATCCACCAAACCAACATGGGGAGAACTGATTCCATCAATCGGGAGAAGATCCATCTTTGTTGCTTGTTTCACTTCGTCAGAAATCTGGAATGTCTTGTCTCCGTTGATGAGGAACGAACGATGGGCGATTATCTCTCCCATGTTTGTGAACCTCTCTCCGATTCTGTGATAGCCGTCAGTATTGCTTCTATAACCGAACTGTGAAAAGTGGGTTACATCAACAGAACCTTGGTTCGCATCGTTGGTCAAGTCGACCCAATGAATCTTGTTCGGAGTGTATTCGCTATTTGAATATCCGTATACATACAGACGATTGTTGAAGACCATAGCCTTGGTCGGTCTATAATCATAGAGCGACTCGGCATACTGTTGCCATAAATAGAACTTCCAAAGCTTCACAGTAGTATCGGCAAAAGTGATTTCTCTGTGTGTTGCAGTCTGGTTGGCGAAGTTGGAGAGGTCGACTGTATCGACATAGACAACCCTCCCTCCCTCTGTTGGTATTCCGAAGAGATAGAGAAGGTCGTTGTCAAAGTCGAACCAATAGTAGAGGTCGCCATTGTAGCTTCTGCCGTAGGACTCTGCGAGAGTGACTGTGATGCTTTCCGTGTAATCAGTAATCGGAGCAAGAGAACCGCCTTGGAGCTTGAACTTCGTACAGTTGATAGGAGTCTTGTAAACCTTGACAGTTGTGTTCCCTGTGAGTGCGAGTGTATATGCAACATTGTTGTTAATTGCAAGAATCGCATTGGAGTTGTCCCCATAAGGGAATGACATTGAATTGCATCCAACATCGGCAAAAGGGTTCAAGCTCTGAAGACAAGTCGGGTTTGCTCCATCCGAACGAGAACCGCAACCGAAGCTTCCGACATCCGAGTGAGTCAGTCCGAGAGAAGAAATCTGACCATTTCCCGCATTGGTTCCCCATTCCCACACCATCTTCGTAGAACCTCTTGTGAGAACTGTTGCTGAATCATCGGGATTTCCTCTCGTTGTGTCATCGTTCTGTGATGTGAGAGGGGTCTGTCCGGCATGAGCGGTCACAGGGTTTGTCGTATAGGCGGGGATTCCGTATTTTGTCGGGGCGTTGTCCAAAGCAGAAGCAAAGACTAGAACTCCACCGAGATATGTTTTGTAGAGATCCGCAAAGGAATTGTAGTTCACAAGTCCTCCGTAGTTGTTCCCGAAGATGTCCGACAGGGCATTAGTGACGAGATTGTGCTTCTCGAAGACTTCCGTCTTGCCGTTGTGAACATTCTTGAGAGTCATCTTGACATCACCCTTCAAGATGGGGAAATCCCTCCCTTTGAAGTCGAGGGACTTCAGTCTGTCAGTTACATTCATTTGTCTTTCCTCCTATTTGAAGTTGAAATGAAGAAGCGACCCCGAAGAGTCACTTGTTGATGGTCGTGTGTGATTCTGTTCAATTCCTATTTTGCCGAATTAGTCGTTTATTTCTACTTTAACTCGTGTTTAACTCAACCCCACTTTTTATTATTAAGTGCTATTCCAATAACAACAATTAGAATAAAGAACAATACACCCGTCCAATCATATTTAATCTTGCGTATCTTAATCATTCCGCACCGCCTTTCCAATGAAATAATCTATAAAATTTGAAGTGCAATATCCAAAAAGGAATTAAAAACAATTCGGGTTTTCTCACACCAACTGAATTATTAAAGCCTTCTATGTTTACTCTTTTTTCGTAACACAAAATCTGAATGCCTTTGTAGCCTTTTATTGTGTTCTTTTGGCATAATTCAATAACTGTAATGTAATCGCCATAGTTTTGTTCATAAGTAAAAAGGGTATTTGACCTGTATGTTAATTTATATTTCATTCTTCTGTACCGCCTTTCTAAACATCAAACCCGTTGTGTTTGAGATACAAGCAAACAATAGGCGTAAAAAGCCTATACTTTGCAAGGTAAACAAACAATATCGCTATGCGAGATTTAACTCTAATTCTTATCCGTTGCTTTCGTGGCATTTCTGATAATATCTCGTTCCATAACTCGTTAAATGTCATTTGTTACCGCCTTTCTGTTTCAAAACCTCGAAAACATTTTGAAATATGCCTTGAAAATTTTGAAAGTTATTTCAAATTGTTATGTTCTGTAATACAAGCAAGTAATATTACAAGTAACATTAGTAAATTGTTGGTCATTCAATAATCGAATAGTCCTTGCACCTTGTAACATAGCACAAAGAACACCGCCCGAAGTCTGTTGATTTATGATAACCCCGATTATTACGGCATTTGCGTCATCACCCGTGAAATAACTTGAAATATCAATGTCTTTGTAATAATGAGGTGTCCACGCTACACCCGTAGCCCCTGTTATGCTTATTGATTTAAGGCGTAACATAGTCATTTTACTTGCGTTAACCTCATTCACCGCCCC
>ODAI010189870.1_pt1 | contig 12744 bp, 17 predicted proteins | sample 1539321 | NCBI WGS metagenome assembly ODAI01 (sample SAMN02144231, study PRJEB22623) | gut metagenome | biome: sheep rumen | host: Ovis aries | place: New Zealand | reverse complement strand
CGTGACCTCTCATTTTTACCGCAGTATGGATATGGCCGAAAAAATGGGCTCCAAGAAAGCCGCCGCTCTGATTACTCGCCTGCGTTCCAATTACACGGACGACCAGAAAGAAAAACTCTAGCGACTGGTATTTGATATTTCCCGACCATCAAAAACGAACGATAATATGCTCAACTACTTATTAAAACTCTTCCAAGATTACGATTTCCCCGGCCATAACCTGATGAATTATCTCTCGTTCAGGGCGATGCTTGCTGCCGTCATCAGCATGCTCATCGCCTTTCTGGCGGGAGGCCGTATCATCGAATGGCTCCGCAAGCACCAGATTGGAGAAACGGTACGCGATCTGGGACTCGAAGGCCAAGACCAAAAGAAGGGAACGCCCACGATGGGTGGGCTTATCATCATAACCGCTTTGCTGGGCTCAGTGCTACTTGTATGCCGCCTGGACAGCATCTACACCATACTGCTGCTCATTACCACAGTCTGGTGTGGAGGCATCGGCTTTGCCGATGACTACATTAAAGTCTTTAAGCACAACAAGAACGGGCTTAGTGAAAAGGCAAAGCTTTTACTTCAGTTCGGACTTGGGCTCGTAGTGGCCCTGACGATTTGCCTCAGTCCCGACATCCCTACCGACAAACTGATCACCACCATTCCTTTTGTCAAGGCCCATGAATTCGACTATTCCTGGCTCTCTCCATTCAAGGGGCAGCTCGGTGTGTACTGTTCCTGGGGCATTTACATGCTGATGATTATCGTCGTCGTCCTTGCCTGCAGCAACGGAGCCAACCTGACTGACGGTCTGGACGGACTTGCAACGGGCACTTCAGCCACGATAGGCGTAGTTGTCGGAGTAATGGCGTGGCTGAGCGGTGATGTCTTCGATGCGGAGTATCTCAACATCATGTACATTCCCGGCACCGGCGAAGTCGCAGTCTTCATGGCAGCTTTCGTAGGTGCTCTCATCGGGTTTCTTTGGTATAATACCCACCCGGCATTGGTGTTCATGGGCGACACGGGGAGTTTGACCATCGGTGGTATCATCGGCGTCAGCTCCGTGCTTATCCGGAAAGAACTTATTTTGCCGCTTCTTTGCGGAATCTTCTTCGTGGAATGCCTCTCGGTATTGATTCAGAGATGCCATTTTAAATATACCAAACACAAGTACGGGAAAGGTCGCAGGGTATTCCTCATGACCCCCATTCACCACCATTACGAGAAGAAAGGTCTTCCAGAACCAAGAATTGTGACACGTTTCTGGATTGTTGGAATCATACTTGCATTGATGACCCTTGCGCTCCTCAAAATCAGATAAGCAAAACCAAATTCCATGGAAAAAGAATACGAACTCTTTGGGAAGAACATCCTCCTTCCGGAGAACCCTAGTTTCGACGCTCATGTCTCTAACTTGAACGAATTGTTTCAAACATATGCCAAATATCTTAAGGATGAGGGCGAAGTCTTGAAAACCATGGCCTACAACCTTGTTTGCCGGAGACACTATATCGGCGCAAATGGAGATGTAAGCTATTGTACAATAACGGCCCTGGGAATTGAACATACCTTCAATGCTTCTGAAAAGGAACTCGCATACTATAAGGAATCGGCAAAAGAGGTAGACCGCCTTTTCATGGAGTATGCCCCTCAGGAAGAAGACGAAAAGAAGGTTCTGCCTTTTTTCCTCCTGTCTCTTGCAGATAACTTTGAGATTGATACTATCAACTATAACATTGAGAGAGCAAATGACTTTATTGAATCCCCTTCAGGAAAAATGGCCATGTTCAAGTATCTTGACGAAGCCCTCGATGCCATGGAAATATGGGCGCAAAGGGGATTTGATGAGAAAGAGCCGCGCCCATGTTTCGGCCCATACAGGGATTACCATCGCCAAGAGCAAGTCATCACGACACTGAATCGTTTGTATGATGCAATCAGACTTGCGCCACAACGTTTGGCGTCCGACAAACGATATAGAGAGATTGATCTGCGAATAGCGCGTTTTGGCTACATCCTTACCTCCGCGCCGGTTGGATTCTACAATTACAGCCAGGACTCGCTTTGTCTCCGAGATGCCGTATTCTGTAGCAATTTTGAGCAATATCGCCTCCAAAGATATCTCGTGGAGTTTGATACAATCTGTGAAAACATCCATGACAAAAGGTTCGCAACAGGAATCAAACAAAGGCTTGATTATTTACTAAGTGGTGCAGGCAATCTCGCAAACACAGGTAGCGATGTCACAAGGTCCACTGTAGCCAAATACCTTTTGGACCTCGCATTTAAGCTTGAAGATACAGAACGGTATGACTATGCACGTAAGGCCTTTCACAAACTTACTGCGGTCTTAAAGCGAAGCAACCGCTGGATGTCCAATCAAGTAGAGCTGCAAGGAATCGCTTCCATCGGTTATAAAGCCATGTGTGAGTGTTGTCGATAATAAAAAAAACAGCGTATCTTTATACGGGGAAGCGCTAAACATATTTACTCATTCATCATCGCAGAATCATGAGTACCGATAAAAAAACCTCATTAATATCACTCGTACAAGACGTCTTGAAACGACATAATTGTCTCTTTGATGTTATTAACGAAAACACCATTCATCTCGATTCGTTCGACAGTATGAGTCCCATCTTTGAAATAACAGGTAGTAGAGTGGCTCTTACTTGCCCAGTAGCATATTACGAGACAGAAGAGCAATGTAATGCAATACTGAAAATATGTGAAGAGAATAGACAGTTGCTTGATGATTCAAGTTTTGGTCCCTTCTCGGATGAGAATGACAATCCTCTGCGTCAATATTTGCCCGAGGATGCCAGATTTGAAAACCTATGCGAGCAACGATTAATCAATGTCTCGTCAGTATTTAGTCGAGATTCAATTATTGAGAGTCCCGAAACTTTTTATTCTGTCGTATCCTCGATGCCTAGGTATCCAAAGGCTTTATACGGAAAGATCAGCCCGGCCATTTATGGCAGAATGCCGAAAACAATTGTGAAATCCACAGAGGCAAGAGCATTCTTTTACAGTTCAATGTTATTACAATATCGTGGCGAAGAAGCCAGTTCCTGGAGGATGGTGGATTATAACGACATTAGGACCACTATTCGACATAGCGATTTCCTATACTTCTATCCATCTTTAACTTACGACTCATACGAGGGCCTCGTAAAAGAAATTGAGAAGTCATTTAGAAAAGATATTTCAACGAATGAACCCTTTCAGATGGTCGTATCTCTAACTCTCCCACAAAAGTTCTTTTCAGAAAGCTTCAAGTCACAGAATCCATATACTCTCCGAGAAAAGTTTAGAGCAACCCATATACTCTTCAACATCTATAAAGCTGATGACGGGCATCCGTTCACAGCAGAGACAATACTTCTAAAGATGAACAAGTAATAGTATGGAAGAATTACACTATACCTCAAAACGCATATATCTGGGCGAAGAAGATGTTGAAGTTCATGAACGGGGAGTATTCGTTAATGACGAGAGTAACGATGGCAAGCCTTACCTCTCATATGAGATCTGTGTTGAAAATATCTGCCGATACAAGAAGGCCGTGATCCTGAATATTCAATTTAAATTTCTCGGTACGCCTGAAAACGGGGCTTTCTTTATCCATGATTTGTTTGTCAATGAGATAGCCATTTCGAGGAAGAAAGAGGATCAAGATAAAGATTATCGTTGGGAGTATGAGGTATGTGCGACAAAGGAGATGCTCCCCTTTGTCCGGAAGACCATAAGAAAGCAACTTAAGGACGCTGGACTGGACCACCACTTCAAATGCCGGATAAACTTTATCCGAGCATTTGCTCAGAAACTTAAAGACGAAGAGCATTACGTGTTAAGCGTAAAAGAGATGACAAGGCCTTCGGCCGAGAACTATCTTCCCGAGGTCTTTGCTCACGAATTGTTTGGTCTAAAAAAGGAAGATTATTCTGAGATGCTTTCCGGAGCGGAGAAGGTTATTGTCTGCGAAGTGTCTCCAGAGGGCTCTGCCTACGATGTTTACAAACGGATGAGATATGCTATAGACTCTCTGGAAGATAAAAGCAAAGATGTTCTATACTATATTGAGGCTGGGAACTTATTGAAAGCCAGGATCATCAACCCTGATGTTAGCACATTGATAAATCATATGAGTGAGCGCTACAAAGTTATAAGAAGTATCTGGGGCACGAATACGGAAGAGGCAAAACCTATACCAAGGCGGTGGCTGTTGTATTATTTCGTAGATAATACATACCGAAAAAAAGAATAATAGTAAAGAGAATCGGGCCAAACATGAAAGACGAAAACCTCAAATACGGATTTGGGCACTGGATGAGTCTCCAAAATTTGGGAAAGGCAATAGAAGCCCATATGGTTGAAGTTCCAGGAGGAATTGCCACTATCGGAGATAGGGTTTTCCAAGTTGGAACCTTTAAAATATCCAAGTCACCCGTGACAGAGTTGTGCTGGGGGAAAGTTATGGGGAACGACACTCAACTCTCTCGAAGGTATGTCACAGATGTTTCATTTACTGAGATTTCTGACTTTCTGCAGCGCATAAGGGTTCCATGGAAAGGACATGGCTACTTGACAATACCGACAGAGGCGCAGCTTCTTTTGGCGCAGGACGGTATCATTCGCCCTTGTAGGAAACATAAGGAAATCTGTCTTACGCAATTTAGGGAGCCCGATGACATATGGGGACATCACTTCTTTGACAATCTTCCCAAGGAGGAGCCTTTCGATTTAGTAGTAAGACAGGGCAATAATCGCCACCCCCTGTCATACAAACAAACTGACAAGGACACGGGATTCCGCCTGGCACTGGTAGATTATTATATGACACGGCGGCAAATTTCTTACGCTATCATAAGTGCGCTTGAGTTTAGCGAATACCGTTCGAGCTATACAAAATCAAAAGATGGCAGTGAGTGCCGCATTAACTTTGAATACTCCGGGAACGAAGCTAAGGTTCGTCCTTTCAACCCAGAAAACGGTTGCGTGATGATGTTCCCGGACCAAATCAAAGATGATACCATCGTCGTTTCAACCGATGTCATTCGGCTACCGCAAGAAATGGATCCCGACGACATCCGGAAGAGAATTGTGGAGATGAATGCTCAAGATAAGAATACTGGGATTCGCTACGAAGTCCCTTTCCTATATCACGAAGGTTCAGGGATTAACAAAGCCGTATTGGTCATCAAAGAGTTCCGGGCGATTTGTGAAGATAATGTGATAAAGTCTTTACCGATAGTGATCGAAGAAGTCCTTAACGCCACTGGCGAATTTAAGGGGCGCTTTTTTCGCTGCAATTAATAACGTACACTATATTAACACAATAAAGATACATGAACACTGATGAAATAGTCGCTTTCTTTGTGGAAGAAGTGGCGCCCAGATACAACAGTCTGCAGGATCAAGAAAAGAAAATCTATTACGCCATCCTGCAATCGCTTCCTCCAGCCCTTTTCGAGGAGGTCGCTTTAAAACTGTCAAGTGAGATTCGGATTCCCTGGGACTTGAGGGGGTTCATTAACTGGATGCGGAAAGAGCAGCCCAAGAAAGAAGAGCGGCCCAATGAGCCAATTTCTACACTTCTCCGCTGGTATCGGGACAAGGGTAGCAAGAAGGTCAGCTATGCATATGCTCGTTTGGTCAAAAGGTTCGACGCGCAGAGTTTTGCAGACCAGAAAAAGATTATCAGTGCATTCTTGGTGGGTGGAAAGAAATCCTCCGAGTGGGCTGCAACGAAGTTGCGCCGTAACTGGATTCCCGGATTTGAGGAAGAGATAGAGGCTGCGTGGAATGAATACAAGGGCCCGTCAATGGCGCTAACAATCATGTATATGATGCCGGAAGAGTTCGTAACGAAAGAACAAAATGAACTGGTAGAAGCTGCTTGTCTTCCGGACGCGTATGCAATACTCTGCGGGAGGCTTGGCAGGACGCCCGGGTTCACTATTGACGAAAGCAGGTTGAGCATTCTTGACTGGTTCTACGTGGTGGGAAAACTTGGCCTGTCCGAGAAGATTCCTGAGATAAATGGAAAGTTCAACCAGTATATCCTCAATCTGAACGCTGATGACTACGTTGGCTACAAGAACACGGAGGGATATAGTTTGGTCTATATTCTGGGGATGAGTCGTATCATTTGGGCCATGAAACAGTTGAACTATACAGATGGGCTGATATGGTTGGAGAGACTGGAGAGACGTGCTGTAAATCACTCCAAAGAATTTGAAACAAGCAAGACTTGGGCTTCTTCCGCCTTGGAATATCTTAAATCTTTATTGGGGCGCAAAAATATCAAATTACACTCTGACAACTGATTGTCTTGATTGACCAACTAATGATTATATAATTCGTTGATTCGAGAAATTGCCCTTATGGTCAACGCATTCTCATAAGTATCATCTGGCTTCTCAATTATTCGTTGAGCTTTTATTGCTGCGCTGAAGACGGCTCGGATTTTTATAAGCTCACATTTGCTACGGTCTCGACTGTTAATCTTGCCCGTCGTTAAATAATTCGCACCATAACAACAATTACATACTGGTGACAAATAACAATTGTCAAAGCATTCATTATCAATAAACAACTCTGCATCGGAATAATTAATACCCTCCAGCGCCTTTAATTGTTCCTTACTAAAAGTCATCGGTGTGAAAAAAGTACACGGGTAGATTTTTCCGTCTGTGTCAAACGCAGCCATTGTTTCACCACAGCCACACCACTTGTTACGTTCTTTCGCCTCGCATTTGTATATAGCCATGTTTAAGAGAGGAACAACTTCATATTGTGGATTCTTAATATAGAATTCTGCAAGTAACTCTAGCTGTTTGAAAACAGTTTGGACCAGGTTCTCATCCTTCCAATCTAAACCCTCGGCGAAGTTAGTTCCAGTAATGGGGAAGCCTAACGAGTGAATATATGTTATATCGCGATATAACTCTGGCGCAGTCTCCTTAGAGATTGTCATTTTGACGGTTTGACGAGGCCAGCACTCTCTAAAGAAATCTAAGTCAATTCTATCAAAGGAGGAGCATCTGTTTTTGTCGTGACTCTCTTTAGTCCCATCAAGGCTTAAACTCACCCAAAACCTATCTTTATGCTCTCTCAACCATTCGGATATTTCCCCATGAATAAGAGTTCCATTACTAGTCGCGAAGAAAATATATTTATTTTTCCAATCCTGCGACCATACCCACTCACACACCTCTTTTATTGTTTGGAATTCGAGAAAAGGCTCACCACCAAAAAAGTCAATCTCAACCTCGTCATACTCAGGCGAGTTTAAATATTGAGCAACAATACTTTTAGCTTTGTCAATTCGTATTCGTTTTGCCGTTTTACTTTGCTCATAACAATATGAGCATCTTAGGTTACACTGGTTTGTAACGACTATAGAAAGATGGAACTTTTTCATAACAAAAAAGAGCTCCGAAGAGCTCAAAATTCTAAAGTCTGTGTCCCGCAGCTGTACCCTCACAACCACCTACACAGTCTCCGCGACAACTACCATCACTACAATAAGACCATGCTTTCTTCGGAGCATGTTCTTTAGCAAGTTTAGTCATATCGTCACCTATGGGTAGGATGCTTAAAGCATTCAATGCTTGCCGGTTGAGTAATCTTGTTTGCATATAATTTGATGTGTTAGCGTAAAAAACTACCAATTATGACCAGAGGCAGTACCTTCGCAACCGCCCACACAATCTCCCCGGCAACTGCCATCACTGCACGAAGAGCCATAACTTCCCCTAGCGGTACCTTCGCACCCCCCCACGCAATCACCACGGCAACTTCCATCGCTGCATTCTGAACCGTAATTACCTCGCGTCGAACCTTCACACCCACCGACACAATCTCCGCGGCAACTACCATCACTGCAGTAAGAGTATGCTAAAAACTTATTTGGCTTCTCATCTCTCGAAAAATCTCTTCCGATTGACAAAGTCCCCAAAAAATGTATGGAGTTTGTGTTTAATAAGTGCGTTCGCATAATACTGTGCTTTTATTTTTGCAAATATAAACAAAAATAATTACAAAAAAAATACGGGTAGTTTATTTTATCTTCAATATCGCGACAACTCAATTGAATAGTAGATAAGCTTAAAAATATTGATTACCCACATAATCACAGATGTAAGCAAAGTCCATAAAACAAACCAGATAATTTTGAAAACAAAGCCGCCTGCCGTTCCTTGAAATGACATCCCTTTATCCGCATCGGTTGAAGAAGAAAAAAGCACACTCCAAGGCGCGGCTGAGAGCCCTAAAGTACAAACGGCAATTAATGCTTTTTTTCGCTTTTCCTTTAACTCATAGTAATTTGGCATATAGTATCTGATTTAATAATTAGAATTCGTACACAACCCTGTAGTAGAACTCCTCATCTTTTTCTTTTTTCCAAGTACGACCATCTCTCATATAAACTGCAACAACTTGATCATGCTTCTCAGTAGATGAAACATAGTCATCAATACAAACGCGCTCTCCATATACTGAGTCTAAAGTTTCATTTATAATGTCTCTCACTGCACTCAATTGTTGAAGTTCTTGAATAGCTGGAATATAATAATCGTGCGTAAACCCATTAAGATAGAGCGACAGAAGAATAGGGTAATCATTCTCTCGTCCCATGGAAACAACAATTCTTTTATTCTCTTTGCCGCTAATTTCAGACACACAAATGTCTTGTTTATCCGGGCACTTACACCAGACGCCTTCACCCTCATGGACAGCAACGATTTTTCCATGATAACTACCATCGGATATTACAAATACAACACCTGTATGGCGACCATCATTATAATAATCACCTATACGATACGGCGCACTTGTGCGATTATAAAATTATATCAGTGTCCACTAATATTTTGGACGACTAGATAACCCAAACGAACCTAGTCTGGATAATAACGACCGCGATGCTCTCTAAAAATGCTTGCTGCGAGTTCGGGGTCAGAACAGTCATCCTCAATGCAGATTCGCCAGCATTTATCCCAGTCAAAGCGGGAACATGTGCCCCAATAGTCCCTAAACCAGATCTTATTGCTGTCACCATAGTCATGATACATCTTTTGATAGATGTGCTCCTTTGCATCATTGTAATCTTCCTCAGTAGGAAATACATAAGTGCTTCTAGACATAATTGTAAAATTTTAGGGTTGATTAAAAAAGAGAGAGCGTTTATTAATACTAATACTTGTCAGTATATGGCGTGTTTTCAACGCCGTTAGAAAGCAAACGATTCACAAAGCGGTCTAAAGGTCTACGAAGTATAGATTTAAACCACATACTTCTACCAAACCATTTTACCATAGAAGGACTCACAAGGTAATACAGTCGGATGAATAATCTTCCAAACAATGTCCGGTCTAGTGTATTGTCGCGATATCTGCGGAGTGTCCATACCTCAGGACAGTCATATGAGCCATAAACCGCAGTCGCAATATAACATCCGCCATTAGACGAAGAGGAAGTAGTCGGTCTTGAGCCCGAAGAGGAACTCCTTGAAGCGTTTCTAATCGGCTCATCAATCGTCGCAAAACCGTCATGGAATATGTATGTCTCATTGAATTGGTAAGGTATGACCAGTCTCCCATTTTTATCTATAAACCCCCATTTCTCGTTCCCTGTTTTGTTCTCTTTTTTTACTGCGACAGGGAATTCACTGCCTAAACTCTCAATCTTGAAACCACTATATTTGACTTCTCCGTTTAGATCAAGTAATTTTTCAACATTAGGATAACTATAATTGCGCCAGACGTAGCAGCCTCGCTCGAATGAAATTTTATTACCACGTGGAATAGAGAAAAGAACTTTGCCTTGCTTGTTTATAAAACTATTCCCCATAGCGCAAGTTCCGCCATGAAAACTATAACAGCAAAGTGGCTCATCAAACACACAAGGAATAGCTAGATTCCCCTTCATATCGATGAATCCCAATTTTCCGGTTTTTCTATCAGTTACAGCGCATAAGCCCTCGCTAAAAGCAAAAACATCTTTATACTTAGAGCAATCTATTAGGGTACAATTATCCAGATTATAAAAATACTTATGTTCGCCTAGATCAATGAGAACCATATTATCGTAGGACATAAACCTGCTGGCATAATCGTCTTTGCTGTTAATAGATACTGGGAGAATCACATTCCCGTTTCTTACATCAATATATCCATGTTTATCTCCAATATAAGCCGCTTGAATGGGGAACGCATCTCCATAGAATGAGTTATACTCTATGGGAACCATCACTTCTCCTTGAATATTAATGAAGCCCCGCTTGCTCCCTTTTGTCACCTCCGCTACACCGAGACGGAAACTGGAAACATAATCATATTTACCAGCAGGTATAACGATGTTACCGTTTTGATCAATAACACAATACCCTTTTTCATAACTGAGCCAAACCGTGGCAAAGCCTTCACTGAATTCAAAAGGCACAAGAGCTTTTTGGGTAAATAATAGATTGCCATTCAGGTCGACGCAGCAGTACTCCCTATTGTCATCATTGCCTATATTATAACAAACCTTGCCATCATGTGGTAAAGGGACTGCATCATACTCATTAAACTGAAGAGGTACGAGTACTTTTCCTACTTTGTTAATTAACCCATATTTCCCATCTTTCATTACTATAGCCGCATCATTCTCAAAATGCCCAACACTATCATAAATACAGGGAATGACGATTTTTCCAGAAGTATCAATAAACCCAAATTTTCCATTTACTTGGACAAAGCATCGTCCCTGACCGTTGTCAAACCAACCTGCTTTAGATGCAGAATAAATGACCTGCCCCTTTGTATTAATGATATATTGCATAGTAAATAGTGATTAATCGCGGATAATTAATTATGTGTAAACTTAAACCCCGTAAATATACTAAATATCTTGTGTATATTCGCATTGAAAAAGGGGCCACTTTGGAAAAGTCCGCCAGAAAAGTGAATGTTTTTGCAAAATAATTGTAAGCGGGCCAAAGGGAAATGCAAGTTACGAACCTGAAAAAACATAAATATCTGAACTTTTTTCCCGAGCTACCACCCGTCCAACACCTCTTTTACTGCACTTGCCGGCAGCACACCGCTTCGACACCCACCTTGCAGGTAAGGCGGAAGTTGTTGACGCCGGTGCGCCGGACGCGGTTCAGGGCCTGCTCCAGCTCCAGCAGGCGGCAGGCCAGTTTGTTATGCCCGTCGGTGAGGCGCTCGTTGGTTTCCCGTAGGTCGTGCCGGATTACCACCAGACTGCAAATGATGTACAGGATTGCCACGAGGCAAAGCAGGGCAATCACGGAGAAAACGACAAATGCTATCTCATGTTGCTGGACACTGACCATCAGCTACTCCAGCTCGTATAGAACGTAATTCATAGGGAGTCAGTTAAGGCGTTTGGCTTCGTTGATGTCCTTGGGCGCGAAGGTGAGGGTCAGGTTCCTGGCTCCTCCTTTTTCATAGAAATAGACGCGGAACACCTGGCCGCGGGTGAGGGAGATCTTGTCGAAGGTGAAGACGAGTTTGCCAGTGGTTTCCGGGGCCACGGTTCCAAGGCCATAGACCTGTTTGGGAAACTGGGCTTTCTCGTATTGGAGGCCGCGTTTGGTGCGGCGCTTGCTTTCCACGGCGAAGCGCGGATTCGACAACTCGCGGATTATGGATGAGCCGTTTTTGATGGAAGAATAATGATGACCTATCTGCTTCCTTTCTTAAAAGAACGAGCGGCCCCAAATCTATAGGACCGCTCCAATAACAATCGGCAAATGTTGCAGCGAACGAAAGACTAACGCTGCTTCTGGACAAGAGATTCTACAACGTGGCTGCGCTCGTTCTGATAGTCGTCCCAAGCACCCGATCCGGAGGGAGAACCGGAACCAGAACCGGAAGAAGACGGGCCAGTGTGAGCAGAAGTTCCGTCGGGATAGTTAACAGTGATGGAGGGCTCGTCGTACGTAATGTGATTGAACCAAGACATAATGTAATTGATTTATGGGTTAAACAATAATTGATTTGAGTTACCTCTATAGACGGAAAACTTGACTGGAATTTGCAGAATGTGTCGTGCAACTGTAACCAGTTGACGAGTCTGGATGTGTCGAACAATACTGAGCTGGTAAGTTTGGCGTGCTACTCTGCTACTCTTAGAGACTTATATTTGGCAAAAGGGCAGACTATAGAGAATTTTGATTATAACAAAAGAACAACGACGATACACTACAAATAGTGGCATAGCATCATCGGCCCATAAAAACCAATAGGGCCGGCTCCGATGGAGAGTCAGCCTTATTGCTGTTGGGCCCTTAAAGGTATTACTTATTCGCCATTACGGCGATAACAATCAGGGCAATGAAGATAATGATGATCCACTTGATGAGTTTCTTGAAGAAGCCACCGATTCCACCAGAACCAACGGATTCTGAGCCACCGTTTTGGCTTGCCAAATACTCATTCTTGCATTTTTGGGAGCAGAAAACTTTTCCCGTAATAAAGCCGGTGTAATACTTGCGGTCATCATCGCGCATGCGTTTTCCGCACCAATCGCAGTTTTGTACCATGGTTAATTGATTTGATCACAAAGATAGTAAAAAAATTATAAGGATATTCTTGATTCAGAACGATATGCAAAATAGGCTTTTCATTATAGTGAGCCCCTCTTTTTTTGTCCCGCACAACACCCCACCAAAACAAACGTTTTTTTTTTTTTTTTTTTGTTTTTTTCTTGCGGGGCGGCTGCGTCTCT
>ODAI014713330.1_pt1 | contig 12745 bp, 13 predicted proteins | sample 1539321 | NCBI WGS metagenome assembly ODAI01 (sample SAMN02144231, study PRJEB22623) | gut metagenome | biome: sheep rumen | host: Ovis aries | place: New Zealand | reverse complement strand
TCTGAAAGGAAACGTTCCTATGTCAGTAAATTTAACGATGAAAGAAAGTTCCTATATTTCCCAGGTCATCTACCGCATCAATTTATGTGATTCTTTTTCCGACCTTTCCCGCATCCTTCTTTCACAGATCAAAACAATTATCCCCTTCAGCAAAGCAATGGCCTTAAAAGTCAGCTCACATAATGATGAATTTATCTATGAAGAGCCCTACTTTACCGGCCCGGAAGGAGAAAGTTTTGATGAATCCCGTTTTGTAGAAGGCAACTACCGCTCAATCTGGTGGGAGTATATGGAGGCTCCCTGGAGCAGCGTGTTCCGGGCAACTGACTCCCGTGACGAAGAAGAATGGAGCAACTCCGCACTTTATAAAGAAATCTATAAACCGCAGAAACTCTACTATGCTCTTCAGGCAACCTTCGTTCATAACGATATTAAACTTGGCATGATCGGACTCTACCGAAAAAAAGAAGATGGGGATTTTACAGAGAAAGAAATGTTCTTCTTAGAACTTCTGAAAGCACATATTGAACTGAAGCTCTATCGTCTCGTCACCAGATATCGTGGCTTTAAAGTTGACCCGACTGCTCCAGGCTTTTCTGTTCCGAAAGCTCTGCTCAATGATTATTCCTTGACACGTAAAGAAGAAGAGATCATTAATATGATGCTGAATGGCGCAGATGATCCGGTAATCATGGAAGAACTGTGCATTACCAAATCCACTCTGGAGAAACATATCCATAATATATATAAAAAAACCGGTGTGAGAAACCGCATAGGCCTGTTCGGAATCTTCCGAAGTTGAGCAAAACAGACCGGCTCTTTCAGAACCGGTCTGCTATCTTTCAGATTATCAATATATTTTTTATACCGGATATCCACGGTCACCATACTGAATGGTAACCCATTTCTTTTCTGTAAACTCATCAATGGAAAATGCACTGTCTTCCCTTCCCATGCCGCTACTCTTTACGCCACCGAACGGTGCCCGTCTTGATCCCATGACCGTGGAATCATTGACGTGGATCATTCCGGCCTCGATCTGCGGCGCAATCGATAATGCTTTCGATAAGTCATTCGTAAGTAAGGCTGCAGACAGTCCATACTCGTTATTATTACAAAGTGCAAGCGCCTCGTTTTCATCACTTGCCTTGACAACAACAATAACAGGACCGAAACACTCCTCATAAAAGATGCGCATATCAGCGCTAACATCAGCTACAACGGTAGGCGCATAGTACGGTCCTTCGTGGGTACCACCGGTAAGGACTTTTGCCCCTTTTCCTACTGCATCCTGAATTAATTCATCAATAAAAATACATTTTTCCTCGTGAATCAGCGGTCCGATGATAGTATCCGGATTTTCAGGTGGTCCAAGCTTAACTTCTTCTGCTTTCGTTTTTAATGCACTGCAAAAGACATCATAAACCGGCTCTTCTACAATAACTCTGCTGCCGGCCATACAGATCTGTCCCTGATGGAAAAATCCACTGAAAGCACATATCGTAACTGCCTTATCGATATCATAGTCCTTTAACACAATGACCGGGTTTTTTCCGCCCATCTCAAGCGCACACTTGGTTAAATGTTCCGCCGCTTTTACGGCAATTTTTTTGCCTGCTGCCGTAGAGCCGGTAAATGCAACCATCTTTACTCTTTTATCTGAAATCACCTTTTCAGCCAGACTGCTGCTCATTGGGAGGACACTGAGGACGCCTTTCGGGAGGCCCGCTGCCTCTAAGCACTCCGCGATCATCAGTCCTGTGACCGGTGTATCACTGGATGGCTTTAAGAGAAAGGCATTCCCTGCAGCTATTGCCGGTGCAACTTTATTCAGCGCAAGCAGCACCGGATAATTAAACGGCGCAATTCCCAGGACTATACCAAGTGGTTGCGGAACGAATGCCGAAACCTGTCCCGGAATATCTGCCGGATATAGTTTCCCATCAACCCTGCGGCATTCTCCGGCAGCTGTGCGGAAGATATTGATACACTCTTCCAATTCTCCCATTGTCTTCATAAATGCCGAACCGCTCTCATGGATCAGCCTTTCAGCAAATTGTTCCATATGTGCAGCCAGATAGTCGGCTGCTTTCAAAAGGACCGCCTCTCTTACTTCCGGAAGCAAAGCGGCCCATTCCTTCTGCGCGGCTTCAGCCTTTTCAAGGGCGGTCTCAATTTCTACCTCTCCGGCAAAATGGACTTTTGCAAAAACGCTTCCATCAGAAGGATCAAAATCATCCCTGACGGTTCCGCTCTTTGTATCGATCCATTCGCCTGCCAAAAAAAGTTTATACTCCTGCATAATTCATGCTCCTTATTAAATGCCGGGCAGCGCAAACGAGTATTCTGGCTTGGATGCGTGCCCGGCAAAAGATGATTATTCCTGTTTCTGTTCTGCTGCCATTTTGATAAATTCCTCATCAGACATATGCGACGTATCCAAAGCCTTGATACCGTTTCTGTTCAGCAAAATCACAAAGATCATTCCGACCAGTGAGCAGGCTGCAAGTATCCAGTATGCATTTCCGAGGCCGACAGACAGATTTCCACCGGTACCCATCAGCCAGGAGACGATCAGGATTCCAAGCGTTCTTACCAGAGAGATGATCGTGGATATGATCTTGTTTGCGCCCGGGAAATCAAAACGTCCGAAGATCCAGATGATGCAGGATGTACACAGATTCGGAAGGCCTCCGAACAATACTGCAAAGAAGATAACTGTTGCGATAACTCCCCATTGGCTGAGCGCGCAGCTGGACCAGCCGGTCAAAGCTAACATGATCGTCCAAAGGATCGCGTAAAGGACCGTGGTCTTTTTTGTTCCCCATCTCTGATCAATAAGCCCCCAGACAATTGATCCGATAATTCCTAAGATCGTAGCTCCTGAATAGATAGCGGTTGCGGTATTCTGTGCAACACCTACTGCTGTCATACGAGGAATGATCATCATGACCACACCGAGTAAGCCCATATACAAAAGGCTGAATGCCAGGATCAGATACCAGGTCTGTTTTGTTTTTAATAACTCTTTCGTCGTATAGACACCGTCCGGCTGTTCTGCCAGAGCTTTTCTTTCCAATTCTGTGATCGGCTCATTATCAGGCAAACATCCAACATCTTCAGGGTTATTATGCGTAAAGAAAGTAACGATCAGCATAACAAGAGCAATGCCTGCTACCATCAGAAAACTTGGAAGGACCTGAACCGTTCCATCCGCTTTATTGGTCAATCCGTTCATGATCGGAACAAGAATACATCCGGACAGCGGCATTCCGATCGTTGCCCAGCCAAGGGCAATACCCTTCTTCCTCGGGAACCAGTTACTGATATAGGTCTGTGCCGAGCACATCGCTGCAGCCGTACCAAATGCACTCATCATTGCATATACGATTGCAAAGAGCGCAAGTGTCGGCATAAAGCCCGCGATTGCCCATGCGACACAGACAATGATCAGGTTTACGATCGTTACGATCTTCGGTCCTTTTTTCTGGATCCACATACCAAACAGTGCAATGACGACAGCACATACAATTGCACCCGGTGTGGAGATTGACATTAAGGTTGCATAATCCCAGCCATTGATCTGCACTAATGCCGGGAAAATAATGTTCATCGAGTCTGCTGCAATACCGGAGATCATAAAGAGAAAAATCGTATAAATTATGATTCCCCAGCCGCGTTTACCAAAATTACCAAAAACACTTGTTTTCATAACTCACTCTCCTCCTACTGCTTGTTCACCAAACGTGCAGTTTCCGGTTTATGACATCTCCAATGGGCGATCCGGATCTTTTTGAACTTTCCTTCCTCATTGAAGTCATAACAAACCCAGTTGGTTGTAATTACAACATCACCTTTCTTTAATTGATCAACTACCAGCGTCGTATCTTCTTTTGCCTGAAACTCCGTATATAGTTCCGCGACAAGATTTGTTCCGTCAAATAAGCAGAATCCAACTTCCATCAGTTCTAAAATGGTTTTATGCATTTCTTTATAAAACCCCAAAAATCCTTCGATTCCGTGAAGTGTCAACTCATACTGCCCGGTAATGTCATAGTTGTCGTTAAACTGGACCTCCAGATCGTCAGCAAAATACTCCGTCAGCTTGTCGTAATTCTGCATATTAAAATAATGCACATATTCTTCAAACTCTTCTCGGGTCACAGCAGTTCACCTCCTTTAACTGGCTTCTGAATAGTTCAGCAGCTTTGGTCGCGATAGTTCCGATCTCAAATTCGCGTGGGCATTTGCTCTGGCACTTTCCGCAATGGACGCATTCTTTCCCTGCCAGATTTTCAATCTCAAACTGCAGAGCGGAATACTCCGGCGCGTCGAACATTAAAGCTTCGTTATACAGTTCCGCAATCCGGGGGGCGTTAAAGCCCTCAGGACATGGCATACAGCATCTGCAGACTTCACACTGGATTTCTCTTTTTTTATAAAACGCATCTCTTGCTTTTTTTGCTGCAAGCTGGGCACGGACATAGTCTTTTCCCCTGTCTGATGTTTCTGAGATCTCCACAGCTTTTTGCACTTCCTCTGCGGTCAGTAGTTCCAGCAAAACAGAAGAAACTCCGGGGGCAAAGAATTCTGCGCAGATGGCATCTTTCAGACTCAGTTCTGAAAGAATACATCCGTTTTTCAATGCTCCGGTAACCACCGTGCCGAGATGAAAATCACCTGCTATTTTCAAAGAGCCCGAATTCCTCGGCAGTTCTATTGCACTCAATTCAATGGAGATTCCATCAAAGATTCCTTCCTGCAGGATCGGTTTCAGATAGAACCGGTCATCGGTATAGTGCATGCTGAGATTCTCCACTGCTCCGGTTTCTTTCAGCTCATCAGCCTTTTGTAACACACCGTTTCCCCTGATACGGTTCCACGCCGTCCGGTTCACTCCGTAAAGCTGAAGAAAGGTTACTTTTGTGATTCCATATGCTTCCATACAGCTCCGAAGTTGAACTGTTAATTCTTCTCCGCTTGTCAATTTCAGAACATTTGCCTTCACACATATGGAAACATCCGCATTATTCAGCAATGCCCCGTAAGCCTTCAGTAAAGCTTTGTCAGGACAAAGCTCCGGAAATCCCAGATCAATATAATTGATTCCGGATTCCAGTGCTTTTCCCAAAGCAGCTACAGCTTCGTCTTTCTTAAAATGTCCGGCCAGCGTCCGAAGTCCACAGAGCCCAAGACCTATCGCTGATATTTGTTTATTTCCGTACTGCCTAGAAACCAAAATCTTTTTCTCTTTCTGAATCAAGGATCGATCCGTCCTCATCTGTCTCAACCCATGGAGATGCATGACCGGAGTCTATATTGCAGACAATAAAACCAAATGGTCTGTCTACCCATCTTGTAATTTCCGGAAGGTGTGGCAGACCTTTCGGGCAAACATAAAGGCCCGGAGTTCTGCTGATGACGATGCGCTCGTCATCCCAGCCCATTCCAAGTTCCACTTCTGCACCGAAATCCAGAGGCTTATCCGGATCAAGGCTTACAAAAATAAGGATTTCCTCTTCCGGATGTACATGAACTTCGCCATGGCGATGCCACTTGCCCGGACTGTTATAAAAGCCCCAGGAGAAATTCAGATTGAAATCTTCCATATCGTTTCCGAAGATCCATACCATCTGATCAGCATTACCCGGTCCCATCTGAACGAAAGCACTGCGAAGAACGCCTTTGTTATCCATCAGCGCCTCATATCCCATACCGCTTCCGAAGGTTACGCCCTGTTCCTCCATCTCCGCCATCAGTTTCTCCGGATTCATGTCAGGATCATTCAGGATATTCTCCATATTCGTACGTAGCGGCTTGATCAGATGCGCATATTTTTCTCCAGGCACCGGATCCTTCAGATCTGCCGGAGCAATACATTCTGCCTGATAAGTGCCGTCTCCTTCGATGCCCATAGCGAAGTGTACAAAGGGACGTTCCACATTATTTACTTTTACCGGTCCATGCTGCAGTCCCGCCGGAATGCAGACAAAAGACGGCTCTGTGATCGTATAGACTTCTCTCTCTTCACCGAGTTCGATCGTCAGTTCTCCATGAAGCTGCAGGATGTCGTCCAGATCAAGTGACGCAAACACGAGGACTTCATTGTATGGATGGATAACTGCACCCTCAACCGGATGGAACTGTGTTGGCTTTGTAACAAAGGTATAGAAAAAGTTTCCTGCAAAGCCTTCCATTTCCGGGCCTTCTTTCCAAAGAAGCGGTTCCGGATATAACCCTTGAGGGCCTTCCCTCAGTTCAAAATATTTCTTCAGATAAGAACATTTTTTTGCCATAACTAATTCTCCTTTCTTACTACACTTGTAATGATTCATTTTGATTTTACGCAGAAGCCGCGTTTTGAAATACAAACTGAATTGATAAAAATTTGACTTTTTTTGATATTGGGAAAGTGCTATGATTTTTTTATGAACAGATAAATTTGAAGCGTATCTTCTTTTTCAGGGAGTAGGAAATGAAAACAGATCAACTCTTATCGCAACAGACCGCACGATCAACATTAAACGAAATCGTTGATATTCTGGAAACAATTTATAATACGGACAAAGCCCGCTGGGCATCGTTAAAGTTTGTCGATGCTTTTATGCTTGCGGCACATCCTCAGCGTCCGGGAGAATTATCCCCTTTCACGGACTCCATGGATTTTCTTGATATGGAAGATGACACTTTTTTCAGGACTTTGTATGATCTGCCGATCGCGATCACCGGCATGCCTGTTCAGGACTCCTCTTATGAAGTAAACGATTTCCATGCGTTCAGTGACGCAAATCTCTGGGCTTATGCGATTGCGCCCTTCCTTTATGAGCCTCCGCATGCCCATACCTACTTTGAGATCGACTGTATCATGAATGGAAGCTGTGACCTTGTATTCGAGGATTCTGCGCGAGTTTTAAAAGAAAACGATCTGATTATCATCACCCCCGGCTCCAAACATCAGGTGATTGCGAGGGACCGAAACTGCAGAGCAATCCGGCTTCTCGTAAAAAAGCAGTTTTTTAATGATAACTTTTTTGATATTCTTTCTTCGAACCAACTTCTCTCTGGTTTTTTTGCGGCGATCTTTCAGCAGTCGGATGATCCGAACTATTTGCTCTTTGACATTAGCGGAAATGACTATATCCGGAAAAATATCAAAGCAATTATGTATGAAACCTATATCTATGATGATTTTTCTGATCGTGCCGCTGTTGCCGGAATGAATATGATGTTCTGCCATCTTATGCGTAGCAATTCCAATTTTTATTTTTATAACAGCGAATCACGTCGTTCAGTCGCGGAGTTTCCGCAAATGCTGAAATATATGCGTATGAACTATAAAACGATCACATTAAAAGATCTTGCTAATACATTTCACTACAGTACCGCGCATATCAGCCGTTGCTTTAAGGAGTACACAGGTCAGAATTATATCGATATCATACATGAGATCCGTTTGGAAAAAGCGAAAGAATTGTTGGAAAACACCGCAATGAGCATTAGTGATATCACGGAGTTTATCGGGTTTTCTGCCCCAAGTTATCTATCCAGGGCATTTAAAAAGAAATACGGCTGCTCCCCGCAGTCGTACCGAAAAAAAAGCAGATAAAAAAACAATGCGGGAACTTTGTTATGAAGAAAATGAAAAGCACTCTTTCAAACAAGAGGGGGTTCCCGCAATGTTTTCAAGAAGAATATGAAATTCACTGATGTTTTGTTTTATTATTCGCCTGCCGGACAGTAGATCAGACAACGATCGCACTTCCAGGTTGGAGGGATCAGCATATCTCCCGGATCATAGCCTTTCCGGTCGATTTCCGCCTGCACTTCTGTTTTAGATGGATGAGGTGCTACTTCGAGGTCCATGCATCCTGCCTTGCATGCCATAAGATCCACATCAATATACCTGATCTGATGTCCATCCATTTCAAATGTGATCATATTCTCGGAAGCCAGAGCGGCCGTCGGACAGACAGTAAGACACTTTCCGCACGCCTCTTTTCCGACACAAAGGACCAGCTCATCCGAAAGCATCTCATCATACTCCAGTTCTGCCTGTGTCAGGATTGCACCCCAGCGGACACGCGGACCATACTCCGGCGTAATCACATAACCGGAGATTCCCATCTCACCAAGTCCTGCAGCGACAGCCGCCCGTCTCTGTGAAAAAGCGCTGTCGTGCTGGTAAGGTCCGGTTGCAGTCGGAACAGCAATGCCTCCCATTGTATTCTCAATATATTTTGCGGTTTCCAGTGTCAGATTTCCGACCTTCATATTTGGGATCAATGCAGCGCAATAGGTTCCGAATAAACCATGAAGATATTTTTTCCCTCTTCCATGGCACGGAATACGCTCTGTAACGCTCAGTCCACAAGACGGATTCCAATCACAACAACCGATTTTGCGCTCGGAAGAAGATCTTCTGGTCGTTTCCCGTCCGGTGCCCCCTCAAATCGGCTTGCAGGAGCAATTCCAACGAGCTTTGCCCCAGAATCCAATATGTATTTTTTCAATTCGTCAGTTTGTATCATTTTTTATACCTGCCTTCCAAAGACAGCGCCGGGATGTGAGCCTCAGCACGTCTGTCAGGAATGATTCTTATACCACGGAATACCGTACTTCTTGTACTCATCCATCATCCACATATTGCGTTTGGCAATCGTCGCATCCCCGTTCGGACCAAACACATATGCTCCAAAGATATAACCGCCACCCGGAGCAAAGGTATCAATATACTTCCGGATGCAGGCACGAACGTCCTCTTCCTTTGCATCCGAGAAATTCTGCGGATCATCCAAACTGTTGCAGCGGTTTAAGATCAGGCGGTTGCTGTATTTCTTCTTGATTCCTTCCAGATCATTCATCCACTGACAACAGTTCCACATGATGACATTGAAATCAAACCACTCTTCAATAAAGTCTTCACAATGTCCGCAGCAATGCATGTCGATCGGAATTCCAAGCTGATTGGCATGTTCACACATACGAACATGGAAGGGTTTGATCAAATCCCGATACACCTGCTTCGACATAAATGTACTTTGGGATGAAGCAATGTCATCTGTGATCGCATAAACATCTGGCTTATAAGCATCGATGCTTCGTTTAAAGAATTCATCCAGCCAGTCTGCTAGATACTCCATCAGGTTGTAAACCTCTTCCGGCTCCTCATACATGGCGATCAGACCTTCTGTCATGCCCATGAATTCCATTAGCAGCTGGAAGTATCCAACATGGGTTCCCAGTTCCACTGCGGTCTGGCTCCGGTCGACTCTTGCGAGGTCTTTCCGTGCCATCTCCTCAAAATCAAACTCATTGATATCTGGAAGCTTGATCACATTAGGCCAGTCGTGGATATCTTTCAGCAGGATCTGACTATGATCCGGCATTCCCTGACCACCGGTGCTCTCTGTCGTAATAAACTTTACTCCAAAGAAATCCGTACCTCCCATGCGCCCGATGTTAAAGATCTCCGGGCGGATGCAGATGATTCCTGGGGTAAACCACGGAGGATAAAAGGTATATGTGTCAATAGGGAGCCACTCCGGGATTTCCCCTTTTAAGACTTTCAGATAGTTTTCTTTCGGTGTCATGAAAACCTCCGTTGCTATCTTCTCTTACTTATCTTTATTCAACTCAATAAACGGTCTAGAACGGTACGACTCCCTGTGGAGTAATGATGTCCGCCGAATCGGTGAAGTTTACGATCAGAGTTCCTTCTCTATGTGTCCGCTCTTCCCAATATCCATCGACCGGTTTGTCTAATTCCACACCTTCTTCTTCGATCATCTTTTTACGGATCAGTTTCGGGTCAATATCGCGGATCCTGGTTCCTTCCCGGACTGCGATCTCAGCCGCAAGTGCAGCAGCCTGTCCGGTTCCCATTGATGGTGCTATAACACGGACTCCTCCGCAGGAGTCAAACTCAGCAGATACGCATCTACCTGCAAGAAGGAGATTGTCTACGCCGAGCGGCACAAGTGAACGGAACGGAATCTCGCAGTAATCTCTCGGGTTCGGTCTACATTGTACGCCTGCCGGTGCCCCGAAGCGATGCATTTCATGTCCTTCAAAGCGTTCATCGTGAATCGTAACCGTTGGCTCCTCTGGTTTTTCCATATGGATATGCCGCTTAAAGCCCTGCAAAGGACTGGTCGGATGATGCGTATCAAAGAATTCCGGAAATCTTACGATACCATCTTCAAATTTTCTTGCGCATGCAATATCTGATGCCTTAAATACATATTCTCCAATGATCCTTCTGGAATCCCGCACTCCATGCAAACTTCCGATACCGGATACCTTAGCTTTTTCAAAGCCCGGAATCCACTTATTAAAGAATTTTTCCAAAAACAGGATCTGCTGATGCTGCTCTACGATCTGACGGGTAAGATCCTCTACATCTGTGTTATGGTTGTAGAAACTGTGGCAGGTCATAATAGAAACATCGATCGAATCCTCCGGGAATCCCGGGATTGGATACATCAATGCAGATGGGAATACAAAGTAAGGAAGATCGCCGGCCTCAAGAGCTTTTCTATGCATATCATTATACAGTCCGTAACAATCTACTTTTCCTTTTTCCTGGATCTGCTTCCTAGCCCATTCTCCATTGGCTTTCTGATAAGCTGCCCAGTTGACATTAGTAAAACGGAACGCCAGAGTTGTTCCCATATTCAAACCCATAAATTCCGGACTTCCTTCTTCGTAAGGAGCGCCCGCTGCCGCTGCAACATCACCATCACCAGTTGCATCAATATAAACCTTAGCAGAGATCTCCATTCTTCCGGATTTGCTATAGGCAATAACACTCTTGATATTGTTGCCATCTTCTTCCATGTTTACATCTACAACATGTGTGCCATAAAGGATACGGCCGCCATGCTCATGGATCATGGTTTCCAGTAGAATTTTTGCTTTGTCAGGATCAAATAACGGAAGATGCGGTCTCCACTGACCATATCCTTCTTCGATACAGCGATTGATCCATTCGAGGCTTAAGCCTTCAACTTGTCCTGCAATACCTGTGACATAATTGTTTGTAGCTAGCCCGCCAAGAGAAATACCGTATTCGAGGACAAGAACTTTCAATCCTCTTCTTGCTGCTACGATTGCTGCTGCAGCTCCTGCAACACCACCTCCACAGACAAGTACATCCGTGTTAAATTTCCTTGCATCATAGTTATTGACCATTTTTGCGTCCTCCTTCTCATCGATGCCCAAATACGAATCATGTAAGTCCATTCCAATAACTTATAAGTGTACAAAGATTCAATACTGCGTTTCTTTTAATAATATGATAAACTTTGAAGTAACACTAAGGTCAAAAATCACTTTCAACAAACTTTGAGGGATTTATTTGTGAATTTTGCTGAATTCAATCATGAATTTTCTGTAAAAGAATTTGCTAATGCCTGCGGAGTGAATCGCAGCACCTTATATCATTACGAAAAAGAAGGGCTGATCAAACCACAGGTGGATGAAGAAAACCATTATCGATATTATTCGACGAGGGATTTCTATCTATTCCAGTATATTGCTCATTTAAGAAGGATCGGATTATCGATTCAGGAGATAAGAGAGTATGTCGAGGATCGTTCGATCCCAAGATATTTGAATGCCCTGGATATCAGTCAGCAGCGTTGTATAAATGAAATGGAGCAGCTCCAACAACGCTATAACACAGTACTTGCCGGAGAAACTACAACGATTGACGCATTCAATAAACCGCTTCGTATCCCCAAACTTGAGTTTTGCAAAGAAGAATACTTTTATACAACTCCTTTCTCCGGAAGATACTCATCAATTGAGGCCTTGAAAGAGATCCGTATGCATATGATTGATCCGGTCGTTGTATCATCACCGCAAAGACCTATGCTGGTTTTTCGTATGCCAAGAGAAAACCTGATGCGTGATCGTTTTGTACAAGATCTTCTGATGTCAAAGATTGAAGATCCGTCTTCCATACCGGAAGATCATTTGCAGATTAAACCTGAAGGACTGTATCTGCATTTCTGTTTTGGGGACGATCTTATTACGAACGACTATGAGAAACGAAACAATTGCTTTAGATTGTTCCGACAATATGCAGAAGATCATAATTTCAGGATCACTTCAGACTTATATTGCTATGATCTCATCGGTCCGTTCCTGACAGATCATACAGACGAATTCCTGGTTGAGTTTATGGCCCGGGTAGATTCATAGCCATTTCGCAGGATCAAAAAAACAGACATGTTTTTCATGTCTGCTTTTTCCTGTCAATACTGTTTCCGTTTCCTTTATTAATTCACTTCTGTCTCGAAGGTTGTATTTGCACGAATCTTCTCTAATTCAGATAGATTTAAAACTTCAGTTTTGCAATAAAGTTTTCAACTCCGATCCGATCCAAATACCTTCCAAAGCGCTCCTTTGGCTCAGCCTCTTCCATCCAGATATGCAGCACCTGCTCTAAGATGTCCATAACCTGCTCTTTGCTGAAAACGCCTTCAATCGGGGTCCCGATCCGCTGCGTTCTACCCCAGATTCCGCCAATCGGGATCTTATATCCGGGAACCTGTTTTCCGTTTTCATCGGTTCTGGTCCAGCCTGAGATACCGAAATCATTCAGGCTTGGCTTTACGCAGTTATTCGGACATCCGCCGACTGCAATCTTGAATTTGGCAGAAGGCCTAACTTCATCTCAACCGAGCGAATATCGGGCCTGCAGTGCTTGAGCAAATCCTTGCGTATCAATGCGACCCTCGCC
>ODAI013462105.1_pt1 | contig 12745 bp, 10 predicted proteins | sample 1539321 | NCBI WGS metagenome assembly ODAI01 (sample SAMN02144231, study PRJEB22623) | gut metagenome | biome: sheep rumen | host: Ovis aries | place: New Zealand | reverse complement strand
TGCCGTTCTTCTTCATTTCCTCAAAGGCCCTGTCCCAGATATCGCGGCTCATATATTTTCCCGCCGGCTTGAACTCCACGCCGTCTACGCCGTCTTTTACAGATATGACAACAGGCGTTTTTCCATATACGCCGTCTACCGATATTTCAACGCCGCTCTCCGGGCCGTCGCCCTTCGGTTCTTTTGCCATACCTGACCATTCCATCTTGCCGGATGACGCCATTTCATCTGCTGCGAGTTTTACTATGTCGGAACTTACTTCCGGACGGCTTCCGCGCAGGGATACCGTCATCCCCTCAAGGTCTTCATGGACCGTAACTTTTTTATTGCCGATCATGATATCCAGGTCGCCGGGATCTGTCTTCTTTTCATTCCCGTTTTCATCTCTTTCCGGTTTCGCGATCCTCAGAAGTTCGACATGGTATCCGCGGAACGTACCTTCAAGGATATCTGTTTCCCTCTTATCCATGACGCTGTCGATCTCTTTTACTTTCTGGTCGATCTGCTCGCGTCTGTAATCCTCGTTGTAGACTCTGTCAGCCATCTTCTGCTGTATGGCCTCTATCTTTTCGCTTATGCTGTCTCTTCTTCCGGTCTTCTTTTCGGGCCTTACTCCATCTATATCGTCTGTCGCTTCCTCATATCTCTTGGGGTCTATGTCCGTGTTTGCGTTCATAAGGCCTTCTTTAAAGTCCACATAGTTGTTCTTTCCGGTAAACTCGAAATAAGTGTCGAGCTTTTCGCTCATTTTGCCTTTCTGCCCGTTGATCCACTTTTCTCCGCGGTTTATCGACCTGTTTTTCTTTTCTTTATCTATCATACAAATACCTCCCCGGGCTTATCGCTGCCCGCGGCCGCATCCGGGCCGCCTGACGCGGCCCGAAGGGCTGCATATATGATCACGCCCTTGTCTTATCGGCTGTTTTTGACTTTGACGGTTCTGAATGTGCCTCTTTTGCCAGGAGTTCTTTTGTCCTTCCCTGATAAGGGTCCCTTGCCGCCATGGCGAGCTGCTGCGAGAGCATCGCCGTCCCGGCGGGGCCCAGGGATCTCTGCAGGTCTGCAAAGAATTTTGTCGCTTCGTCTCCGGGGACCTTTCTGCCGTTGATCTTGGCGAAGGTCTCTGCTTCCATCCCGGTGCCCTCCTTCTCAAAGGTCAGGACATCTTTTCCGAGCTTGAACTGCATCGGCCTGTCAAAGGTATGCGTGAACATAGCCGCGGATCTCATCATGACGCCTGCAGCCGCCATATCCTTTGCCATGGTGAAGGTCAGATTTATATCCCTTCTGGGGTTTTCTGCCGACAGCTCCTGTATTTTTTCCGGACCCTGTTTCGCGGGTTCCATGGTCTTCAGGACGGGCTGTTCTCTCATCACCACTTTTTCAGCTGTCATGTCTTTCCCAGGCATGAACCTGTCCTTATCTATTTCAGGAGTTTTTGACGCCTCCTGCGGCGTGTCTTTTCTCTCTTCGTTAAGAGACGCTATCTCCTTTGCCTGTCTGTATCTGGCCCCGCGCGCATCAGGTGTTTTCCTCTCTGTTTCCTGTATCTTTTCAGCTGCTTCTTTTACGGGTTCTTTTGCCTGCGTATCTTTTCTGTCTGAAGCCTCATCTCTCGCTGTTTCAGACGGAGTATCTTTTGCCGACATGAGAGCAGCGGCTCCGGTGAGCACGGCCGCCCTGGTCACTGCTTTTTTGAGGGTGTACTCCGATGTCTGTTTTGTAACATCCCTGCCATCCGGCCTTATAGCGTTTGCCGCAGCCTCATGGGAAGGGCTCTTTATCACGTCGCGGTCTTCCTGCAGTTTTTCCGCGTCTTTTTTCCTGTCGAAATCCTCCGCGGTGCTCCTGGCGTCGTCGCCTTTCCTGGGAACTGATTTTTCGGCCTGTTTCACCCTGTCAGCTTTCTCACGCGGGCCCATTTTCCTTTCACCGATATTCTTTTCCGCTGTTCCCCTGCCCCTTTTCCTTGAAACGGGTTTTTCAACAGCTGCTTTCGGCTCTTTGTCCGGAGATTCTGCGGCCTTTGCGCCCTGTTTTTCCTGCCTGCCGCCTTTGTCGGGGGACTTTTCACTGCTGCGGCCCTTTTTGCTGTCCTGTGTCTTTTCCTTTGACGGAGACTTTTCTTTGGAGGGACGCCTTTCTCCATCATCTTTTTCCGTCTTGGCATTCGCGATCTCCGCCTCGATAGCTGACTGGGTCTTAACCTCCGGTTCCTTCTCTTTCTGCATGTTTATAAAGTAGATCTTCGCGAAGTAGTTTTCCGGGTCTGTCAGATCCAATACGGAGAACGCGTCCGAATCCCCTTCCTGCATCAGCTGCCGCTGCATCAGCGATACAGCTGCCGGGTCGGAAATGTTCGGGCCGAGCTGCTCGCGCAGCCTTGCCTGCTCCTGTGCCTCGAGTATCATCCTGCTCCTTATCTCCCTTACGTATTCGCTCAGGTTGGTCACTATGGGATGGACTCTGTTTTCGGCATCTTCTGCTAATATTGCTGCCATCTGCAACACCTCCTTATTCATCAGACGGTACATAGCCATGTCTCTTCTGCTTGAAAAAATCTTCCGACAGCGGCATCCTGTCTGAAGCTTTCATGTGCCTGCGGCTGTTCTCTTTCTGCTTTTCTCCTCCCAGAAGATGGTCTATGTTCATTTCCAGCTTCCCGTTATGCATCTCGCTTTTTATTCCGACCGCGGCCCGTTTTTCTTTTCTGCGTTCTTCTTTTTTCCTGTCGTCGGCAGATATTTTTTCAGTGCCTTTTACCGCTCCTTTGTAAGCGATCAGGAAATCCGTATATCTTGCGCTGATATAATCGTAAGCCTGCCTGCGGCTGATCACTTTTCCATCGAGCCTGAATACAGCTTCGCCGTCTTCTCTGGACACCTCCAGTATTGTGTCTCCTCTGTCGCCGGAAAACCTTATCTTTGCGGGGACACTGTTCTTTCCGGCTATATCCGCGAGCTTTGCCATGTAGATCTTTTGCATGATGCTGCTCCGCGCTCCGTTTCTTGCCGCCGCTTCCATAAAGAAGCTCTCAAAATCTTTCCGGTTTCTGGAGATGAACACCCTGGCGTCTTCGTCAGTCCTTTCTACGCCGGCGATCCTGTACCCGCCTGAAGAGACTTCTATCTCTATCTCGTTATCCGCCTTGTCTATGATCACGAACCGTACAGGCGTTTCACCGGCGATCTCCTTCATGACTTTTGACAGGCATATAAAATCGTCCGGGTTCTCTCTGTTGCGGAACCTCATCGATGATTTAAAACGTTTATTGCCTTTCATATTTCTTCCTTTCTGCAGGCCCTGCCGCAGCGGGGTGTTTCGTGCTTTTGCGACTTTCCATCTGGATAAATGCGGAAGAAAAATGCCGGTAGTTTAACGCCGGTCTATGCCGCGTCCGGTTTTCCATATTATCCCGGAAAGTGAAAAAAATAAAAAAACGGTATACTGCCGTACTGTATCTTTGTGATCGCCGCAGCGGCTGCCGCCGTTAAAAAAATTATCCTGAGACACCACCTTACATACCAGAGCCTGGCACTTCTGCCGAGCTTTCCGCGGATGATCCACAGCCCCATCTTTGTGCCTTTTTTCTTGTTACAGTTCCAGCATGCCGGCACAAGATTTTCGGGATCGTTCAGGCCGTTTATCCCCTGTCTTTTCATCTTTTTCCTGAGCGGGGCGGACTGTGAGACCCTGGCTACCGGATACAGGTGGTCTACGGTCAGGGTCTTTCCCTTTATCAGTCTGCCGCAGTAGGCGCAGAAATATTTTCCGTGAAAAGAAGGGGGATACGCTTTGTAAAACGTTCCCCTGTAGTCACTGCTTCTTGTCCCATATTCATCATCAAAGAAAAACCGCGCGTTATGAGCCTTCGCGAACTTCCTTACCCGCATTTCCTGCGACGAGGAGATCTTTCGTCCGGTATATTTTCCGTTTCCGGCCGGGCTGAGGCCCATACGCATGATCCTTCCTGTATACGGCGCCAGGCTTCCTTCGCTCCTCTCTTCTATGGCCAGGATCAGGTCACTCATCCGTATCTCCTTCCCTCAGCGCGTCTATCAGCGTCATGCGCATGACGTTATCCGGATCTTCCGGGTTCACCTCTTTTTTCATCAGCATGTTCCTGTATGCGGCGCTCTGTTCGTTGATCCCGGTCATATCCTGCAGGTAAAGTATCCGGGTCTTTTCTTTTGCTTTTTCTATCGCGTATTCGTCTTCCGCTCTCTTGTATTCCGCCCTTGTGATCCCGGTCCTGTTCAGGTAATCTTCAAGGCGCTCACCCCTGAGGTCCCGTTCTTCGAACAGGGCCCTGGCTTCCCTTACGGCTTTTTCCGGGAAAGAATAGATCTCTGTCCTTTCAAGGAGCTGTTTCCATACACTTTCGCAGGCTTCTTCTTCACTTACGGGGGCAGCAGACTCCTGCATTCTCTCAAGCTCCTTCATTATCTCCGTCTCGATAGGTTCGCTGGGCCTCGCGATGGAATTCACCGTGATCCTGTACAATACCGTCTTTCCGGAAAGGTTCATGTAATTGTCGTTTTCTCCGTAGGTCTTCTCAAATTCCTTTTCTTCGCCCTTCCTCATTCCGACCAGGTTTTCTTCGATCTCTTTTTCTTCGGAGCCGGCGCCTACCCGTATATCTCTTTTGGAGCGTGACAGGTTTGCGTCTTTCTCTCCATCTATATAAGCATCTATATCGGCCTGAATGTAGTCTCCAGGCTGTATCTCCGCGTCTGTATCGCCAAGGGGCACTGCTCCCGTCCGGATCAGGATCGACAGCCTTGCGTCTTCATATGTCGGCTCATATCCGAAATTTCCCTCAAAGTCTATGCTGTCCATATCGCGTATGCTCATGCATTCCGATATGTCCACACTGCCTGATACGACCGGGATCCCGCCCAGCGAATCCGGGTCTTCTGCATACGCGTCGGTCTCCACTTTTTTCTCTTCTTCCACAGCGTCGCCCGCGCCTTCCGCAATGATCTCTTCCTGCTGCGGCTGGTCTTTGTCCGCTTTCTCTTCCTGCACTTTTGCTTTTCCGCACCCTGTTGCGAGGCAGAGAGCGGCAGCCAGTATAAAGGCCTGTTTTGTCAAACGTGTCATAACATCCTCCTGTTTCCATAAAGGCATATATCTCTTTGAAGGCAGTATGCACGGAAAGCACAAAAAAAATACACCGCGCACTATGTGCGCGGTGTATCACCCGCTTCAGTCAGACTCTTATCTGAAGAGCTACAAAACGCTTTTTTACGAACATCATGAACAGGTATATCCCCGAAAGGACTGCGGCTGCCGGCCATCTGACTGCAGCAAAACGGATATCTCGCGTAAGGCTTCCCAGCACAGCAAAAACAGCGACCGCAAGGTGACATGCCGCATATCTCCCAAGCGGGAAGATCCCGCTGCAGTATCTCCTCGCGCTCCTCATATGCATGGCCATTGAAAAAATATAAGAAGCTGCAGTCGTATAAGCCGCTGCTACAGCCCCGTATCTTGGGATAAAGATAAAGTTGAGCGCTATGTTGAAAACCGCTGCGGCAGCCGTGTTTACGGCGATCTCCTTCGTCGCCTTTGCCTGGTATTCAACATTTACCACGATATCATATAAAAAGACTATGTAGGATGCAGCAATAACAGGAAACACGACAGGCTTGCCCGGCCAGTACCTGTCCGGGGACATGACCTGCAGGAGTTCCGGGGCCGTCAGCATTACGATGACAGTCACCGCAGCTGCGTTTTCTATCAGATATGCAGCCTTCTCATTGATCTCTTCGATTTTCCCGCCCTTCATTTTCTTTATAAACCACGGGAGCCATATGCCCTCAATGGATGAGATGACGGCCGTTGCTATAAGCCCGAGGTTATAAGCCAGGCTGTATATGCCGCTTTCCGACGGGCCGCGCATATGTGTGATCATGATCCTGTCCGATGCCGACAGGATGATCAGCGACAGGCCGTGCAATACAAGCGGCAGCGAATACCTTACCGCATAACTCCAGTGCCGCACATCTGTCTTTTCTTTTCTCATGACCCACAGGGAAATAAGGATAAATGCTGCGTATACTGCCACATATGCCATTATCCTCCAGAAGCACCTGTCGTGCCTGTTTGCCAGGAGCAGGATAACTGCCATGGCTGCGCATGCGGTATTTGGCACTATCATAAATACAGCTCTTTTTTTGTAGCGGAAAAGGAGCATGTATCTTGTCGACATGAGCGTCACGCAGAAAGTACCGTAAGCCTGTATGATACAGCAGATGACCATCCACCATATTTCTCTCAGCACCGGCGACATAAGGATCCCAATGACTGCCGCTGCAGTCCACAGTATGGAAAAAATCCCTCCCAGCCGCAGCACGGACGCACAATAAGCATCGAAATCATCTTTCTTTTCCACAACCGCAGTCCGGAAAGAATTGAACAGGGATAATGTCATAATGACAGATACGATCTGCACCCAGGAAGAATACGTGTTCACGATCCCGTATTCAGAAGTTGTCAGCAGCCTTGTGAACACGGGGATCGTCAGGAAAGCCACAGCTTTTGAAACGATGTTCCCCGCCAGATAGAAGGCCCCCGCTTTTACTTCTTTTTTGCCGTCAGCCATCTTTTAATACTCCTCATGGTGCTGTATGTCCCTGTGCGAAGCGCTATACCACGAAAGACTTCGGCAGCCCTGTCTGTAAACGGAAATACAGCATATGCGGCGGATGCGCTGACGATCCCTTTGTCTTTTACTGCTGCAAAGAAGGCGTTTCTTTTTTCAGGCATTTTTGTTGGCCTTCCGGACGCCGCATATATTTCGGCAGCCTTGTCCTGCGGAATCTCCTTTATTATGAGTTTCCCTTTTGTCTGCGCCAGGAGCCTGTCGCCTTTTTCCGTATGCACGGCAATAACGGACAGCCCCCTGTGGTCGTTCATCTCCGGGAAGACCCTGTCCGCCGCCCACATGTCGCCAAGGGTGATATCGCTTTTTCTCGGAAATCCCTTTGCCATACACTCGTAACACGAAGGACGCAGGGACATACCTGTCGCGAATGCTGACAGAAAAGGGTCTTTCCTGTACGACGCCCGGTAGATCGAGCCGTTTTCACGGACAACTTTCATCCCGTATCTCTCCCATCCCTCTGCCTTGTCGCGGAAACTCACCTTTTTGATCTTTTCTTCCGGGAAAAGCTCTTTTATATATTCCCTGAACAGGCCGCCGGAAGATATCCCGTGACAGAAAAGGTCAACGATATACAGGTTTTCCGTATCGGTCCCTGTCAGGAACCGTTTCAGCGCAGATACCTGGCACGGGGTCCCTGTAAACATGACGGGCGTCCCTCTTCTTAAAGCTTCGCGTACTTTTATATATATCCCTTCAGCGGAGCCCTGTATGTATTTTGACCCCTGCATGGGATACACGCCGTCCATAGTGTCTGCCGACTTATGGGATACGGACATGGTATCTGTATCAAAACAGGCGCCGCATACGATCCCGCCCATTCTTATGACTGTCTGTGCCAGCTCAGGGAAGATCCCGCCTGATGAGCTGTCGTCCCTGACGGCTTTATCTTCCGTCATTGCCGCGTACCATGCCACGTCTTCCGCATCTTTGAATTTTCCGAATTCCGTCGTGTTCTCAAACTTTGGCGGACAGACGCGCGTGCACAGCCCGCATGCCGTACACAGCTTTTCGTCTGTTGCCGGCCGGCGGAATCCCTCTTCGTCCTCCTGCATGCTGACTGCTTTTACAGGGCACACTTCTGCACACAGCCCGCAGCCCGTACATGCCGATACCGTACCGGATATGACTTCTTCCCTACGCATCTGCTCCTCCTATGGCGTCGATCAGATAATCTGCTGATCTTTTCCTGATCTTTTTCACTGTTTTTTCTACTTTTATATGATCGATGTACCTGTCTTCCGGAATGGCGCTCTCATCCCATTTTAAGAGCCTGTCTTCGAGTCCGACGCTCCTTAACAGGGACTGCAAACGCGAGTTGGTCGAAATGCTGTCGTCATCCCTGAACCTCTCAAAACAGTAAAACTGTTTTTTAAAGATAATGGAGAACACCGCGGCATGAAACGAATCCGTAATGACAAGGTCCGCGTTTTTTATGAATGATACGAAGTGCTCCGGGGAAATGTCGTACTGGAACCTGTCTGCGTAAAACTCATCCATAATGGCCGTAACTGATGCCGAAGGTATGACGGACAGGTCCATATCTCTTTTCTTTGCGGCTTCCTTCGCAGCTTTTCTGTGCCTTTCCGAATCACCGAGGAAATAAACGAGCACGTACCTTTTCGGAGACGCCCTCCATTCAGACCCCATGCTGCTTTCCCATTCCTCCGGTTCCAGGAGCATAGTCGGGTCAGCCGCGACGAAGCATCCGGCGCCGGTAATGTCCTCTACTATCTTAGCGCCGGCATCTTCCCTTACGGACATGGCGTCAAACTTCTTTATGAACCTCCTGCAGTCGCCCTTTAAGAAACCGGGCATGCTCTCAACCCCGAAGCTTGGAGCGTAAGCCACGCGCCTGACGCCTTTGGGAACGAAAGAAAGGGTATAATATTTTTCTATGATATGGGACGGCAGCCATATCTGATCGCTTCCACATACAACTGCGGTATATCTCCTGTCTGCCAGCTCCCCTGCCTGGCGAAGGCTGTGGACCGGATCCGACAGGCGCAGGGATCCGACTTCAAAAGCTTTCATGATTTCTCTTCTTTTTTTCATCCCGTCTTCAAAAAAGGGATTGATCTTTGACAGGTACTCGATCCTTGCCTGTTCTTTTTTATATTCCGTTCTTTCAGGAAGCAGCATTTTTCTCGGGTCCCATATCTTTTCGCTGAAATCATAGTCTATGATCTCATTTCTTATCCCCCGGCTGTTCAGGAACTCCTGCATGGCGAACGCCTGCAGTTTTGTCCCGAAGTTGTCCGTTCTGAACGGGGCGGCTAATCCTACCATAGATCTTTTTCTCCTTTTCTTTTTTTATGTCCGGCTTTCTTATGCCGGATGAAAGTATGAACAGCGGATAGAGATATGCCCCTGTTGCTGAAAATGATTCCACCTGTCCCGCTGTCAGCATCGCGATAAGGGCAGCAGTGACGATCCTGTTTTCTGTTTCTTTTCCCGGTTCCGGCTTTTTGCCAAACGCTGCCATGACCGAAGCCAGATACAAAGCCATCCCTATAAGCCCGAAGCAAAGGGTGATATTCAGGTACATGCAGTGCGGGTGCGAAGCTCCGTATCTCAGCATCTGCCGCATTTCCGGCGCGTCCATCTTTCCAACACCGAATATAAGGTTCCTCTTTATAAAGTACAGCGCGTTATCCCATATCCTGGTACGCTCCGTAAAAGTCGTATCCTTGTTCAACACCTTTACTATGAAAAAGGACAGGTATTTCTGCAGCCTTTTTATAACGACTGCGTAAAAAAGAACGGCCTGTACCAGCAGTATTTTCGCAGCATGCGGGGCGTTTTTGCCGCGTTTTGTCCAGAATGCCAGAAAAAACCCTCCAAGTGTCATGCATAACAGCCCGGTCGCCGTCCATACTGCGGCCATGGATATATATTCACAGGCGATCACCAGTACCGCCCAGGCTTTTGCTTCCTTTGATCTCTTTTCATGGCTGTGCAGCAGCACTGCGGCGGCTGCCATAAGATATACGGCGAACCATGCTGTCCTGTAATCCAGCAAATAATTCTCCTTATATCTTGCGCTCTCATACATCCCCTGCGGGAAGGCTATGACGCTCAGTGTGTTGAGCAGTACGTAGCTGCCGAGGACCCTGGAGATCCCGTCAAGAAACACTTTGCGGTTTGTGGTAACGGCCATATAGGAAAAGAGCAGTATCCCGATCCCGTTCAGCAGCTGACCCCATCCGCCGACCTTTACGCCGTTTATCATTGAAGAAGCTGCTTCCCATACCGAAGATGCCAGCAGCAGCAGAACGGTCCACGTTATCCTGTCTGTCTTTACGCGCCGCATTTCCCTAAAGAACATCGCTGCGAGATATACTGTCAGCGCGATTCTTACCGCGTCGATCGCGGAATCGATCGGCCGCAGCCATGGGATGCCCGCCAGGCATGCCGGTTTTATGAATACTGCAGTGCACAGCATTACAAAGCCGCATCTGTCAAATGGGCCTGCAGCCTGTTTTTTCTGATATCTCTTCCAGTTTTCACGCTTTATTTTCTGTGCCATCTGACCTGGTCCTGCGCATTCCTATATATATTCTCAAGCTTTTTGCGCTCACAGCTGATGTCATATCCGCTGTTTTCAATATCTTTTTCCGTGTCTCTTCTCTCTTTGCCCGCGGCCGCGATCGCGGCGGCCCATGCCGCAGGACCGTCCTCTTTCTTTATATAGTGCATCAGGCCTGCGGCCGCACATGCATCCTCCGGGACCAGCCCTTTCGAAGCGTATGTATGAAGTCCCGCCGCCTGCGCTTCCACATATACGATCCCGAGGCCTTCAAACCTGGACGGGAGGACAAATACGTCAAAAGCCTGCATGAGGTCCGGTATATCATTCCTGTGCCCCAGCAGGTATACATCTTTTTCGATCCCAAGCTCCCGCGCCTTTTCGCTTATCGCATTTTCCAGCTCTCCTTTTCCGGCGAATACGAGCACGGCGTCTTTTCGCAGTTTTTTCAGTTCATGCAGTATGCTGACGGTATATCCCGGATCTTTCTGGTAAGAAAGGCGCCCGACTGTCCCGCATACAAAAGCGTCCTGCAGGCCGAGTTCCTTTCTCTTTTTTTCTCTCTTTTCCTTTGAATACCGGAAGCTCCCGGCGTCTATCGCGTTTTTTAATATGACGCAGGGGAGCCCTTCATAGAGGCAGTCCCCGGCGCCCCTTGAACATGCGATCCTGTGTGTCGCAAGTCTTTTTATCATTTTTCTGAACAGCCTGTAGTGTATTTTTTCAGCGGCTCCTGGGACATGCGCCATATGTGCGTGACATATCCTTATCTTTACGCCGCACAGCTTTGCTATGAGCAGATACAGGAAGGACCATTCCTCAAAGTGCACATGGACAGCATCGTATCCGCCTTTTCTTATGAGCAGGTACATATCGCACATGTTCTTAAAAAGATTCTTCTTTTTCGGCGTCACATAAAAACATCCAAAACCGGCTTTTTCAAAACTGTCCTGAAGAAGATGTTTTTTCCCTGTATCTTCTCCGACAATATCAAAAGATATACCTTCAAACTTTTTGGCGGCACAGTAGTTTTTTATCACATATCCGACTCCGCCGCCGTCAAAACCGTATGTTATATGGAGTATCTTCAACTTTTCCTCCTGTTATCCCGCATGATCTGCCTGTTCTTATAATAGCCGTTTCAGTTTTCCCCTGTTTTTTCCAGGTTTTGTATCAGCCATTTTTTTGAACGCTCAGCTTTTCTGTCTGCGGCTTCACCTGCCTGCACGAAAGCGGGATCTGTTATATCCGGTTCTGTTCCGATCATATCCGGTGCATCCGTGAACCTCTCAATAAGCCCCGTCTCCTCCAGGAAAGACGAGATTCTCCCGTTCTGGCCGCGCGGATCGTTGTCCGAAAACCTCTTCAATACAGCAAACTGTTTTCTGTATCTCATCGCGAACAGCGCGCAGTGAAAAGAGTCCGTTATCACGTAATCCGCGCTTTTTATATATCCCAACCATTCCCGCGGGCCGACAGGTCCTTTTATCACATTTTTAGCCGGCACAGAACGCGCCGTCATCGGGAGCATGCGGATCTTCAGGTTTCTTGCTTTTGCGATCTTTTCAGCGGCTTTTATGTATTCCCTGTCGTATTTAAGAAAATAACAGAATAGGTACCGGTCTTCTTCCTTTGGCATGACGGCTATCCGGTCCCATTCGTTTATCCCGATGAGCATGGTCGGATCTGCCGCAACATACGCGTCTTTTCCGGCCAGGTCTTTTACGATCTTTCTTCCTGTATCTTCACGGATTGATATGCTGTCAAAATCCAGCAGCGCTGCGGCGATCTTCTTTTTTGCCCCTCCTTTCACTGCGGATACGCCGAAACTCGGAGCGTACGCGATCTTTTTGCTTTTATCTTTTACGAAAGTGAGAAAATAGCACGGGTCATAAAAATACGGGTTCCATATCTGGTCGCTCCCGCAGACGAACACGGCGTCATCTCCACACAGTCTTATGATATCGCCGGCATTTCTGCATCTTTTTGTTATATCCATATATTCTTTCCGGAAAGAGTCAAAGGCCCCGGCACTCTGTCCGGCCTGATCTCCCATGTTTTTTGCGGCCCGTTCGTTCAGCTTATAGACGATCGTATCCATGAGGCTTCCGTTCATGATCTTCATCTTCAGCGATTCGGTTTTTCCCGGGGCATAATCCAGGATCCTGCAGCTGTATCCCGCATCACTTATGCATTTCTGCAGTGCATATGCCTGCAGGACACTCCCGTAATTCGTTCCTCTGTGCCAGGTCATAATATAGATCATCTGTTTTTTTCACCTTTTTCTTTTTTCATCAGACATCCATACAGCTTTTCCAACTTCGTAATGTATGCCTCGGATGAATAATCCTTTTCGGCGCGTTTCACAGCCGCTTCCGACATCTTTCTGTATTCATTGTCATCCATTTCGTGTACTTTGTGGATCAGCTCACGGATGCGGTATGATGGCGCTTCCGAGGCCCCCTTTTGGCCTGTCCTGTATACGAAGCCCGTTACGCCGACTTCGATTTTTTCCGGGAGGCCGCCAATATCCGGCGCGGCGACGATCT
>ODAI014313839.1_pt1 | contig 12746 bp, 10 predicted proteins | sample 1539321 | NCBI WGS metagenome assembly ODAI01 (sample SAMN02144231, study PRJEB22623) | gut metagenome | biome: sheep rumen | host: Ovis aries | place: New Zealand | reverse complement strand
TATGTTATAATACAGATATCAAATGGTATGGGGACTTTTACATCAAATTTCAGAAAACAAAAACTCCTGTACTCGTTTGTACAGGAGGAATTTTTCGCAAAAATAACCATTTTGCGAAACAGCACATTTCACAATAACACTGTTTATATTCTATCATAAAATGATAAAAATGTCAATAGTTTTATGCGATTTTTTATAGAAAATTTTATAATCAGGGGAAAACGGGGCAGAAAATGGCTGAATTCAAATTTTTTATACGTCAAAATTATGGTCAGGAAATGGAGTTGAAAAAATGGCAAGGCGAGGAGAAAATATCTATAAGCGGAAAGACGGTCGCTGGGAAGGCAGATACAAGTGTGGGTACAGCGGTAATAAGGCGAAGTATCGCTCTGTTTACGCTCATACATATCAGGAAGTCAAAGAGAAACTGCAAAAACTAAAATCTGCTGTCAATTATGTGTCTTCCGGAAAAAGAACTGTGGGTGAGCTTTGCATGGAATGGCTGACTGCAATCAGATTAAGGGTCAAAAAGTCAACATATGCCTGCTATCAATTGAAAGTAAACAAGTATATTTTGCCTGTATTTGGTGATTTAGCGTATGATAAGCTGACCGTAAATGTCGTGCATGAGTTTATTGACAACAAGCTTAAACAGGGACTTTCTGCCAAGTATATAAGCGACATAATCATCGTTTTCAAGTCTATGTCAAAATATGTATCAAGAGTTCATGGGTATGCAAATCTGCTTGAAAATGTGATACTTCCCAAAAAAGAAAAGCACGAAATGAAGTTGTTGTCAAAAGTGGAGCAGGAAAAGTTGTGCAGATTTATTTTCGACAAGCCAAATAATACAAAGCTGGGAGTTATGATTAGTTATTATCTGGGATTGAGAATAGGTGAGGTTTGTGGCTTAAAATGGCTTGATATTGACTTTGAAAGAAAAATTTTAAAAGTTCAGAGAACGGTTCAGCGTATATATGAGAATGGATTTACAACGCTGATAATTGATACTCCTAAAAGCAGAAGTTCTGTCAGAGAAATTCCTTTGCCAAATTTTCTGATTGAAGTGCTTAAAAAATTTAAAGCCGATGATAATGCTTTTGTTCTTTCAAAAACGGATAAGCCTGTTGAGCCTCGTGTAGTTCAATACCGTTTCAAGGCTATGCTGAAAAAAGTAAATTTACCGTCAATAAATTATCATTCTCTGCGGCATATGTTCGCCACAAACTGCATTGCTCTTGGATTCGATGTAAAAACACTTTCAGAAATACTCGGCCATTCATCAATCGAAACAACTTTGAATCTTTATGTTCACTCATCTACGAAAAGAAAAATCTTTTGTATGAACCTGCTCCGAATATCATAAAATCTTTTAAACCGTCAGATTTATTGTCACTGTATAACTTGAAATAGTATGTGTTGCTTTAATTATATGGGAACTTTCGCAAAATGGTTATTTTTGCGAAAGATTTCCAAATAGATTATAACACACTTTTCTACTGAGATAAAGACAAAAATTAGGTAGCAGTATATCTTAAAAGAATAATGAAATTCAGGAGGGTTATATCATGGCAAAGAAAGTAAGGTTCCCATTACAGATGAATGGAGCAGATGTAAGAACTATTGAAGAACTGAGAGAACATTTTGACCTTGAAAGTGTTCTCGGCTACTTCGCAAACGGAAAGCTTACAACGTGGTTGCGTGACCGTTATTACGACAACGAGGCTACAACAATTGAAGCTTTATCAACAGATGATGCTGAACTTAATCAGAAAATAATGGCTGCACTTGGCGTTTCAGTTGATACAACACAGGAAATTGATATAGAAGCAATTCAGTATCGTAACGAAAAGCTTATGAAACTTCGACAGTTTACTGATAATCAGGAAATAATAAACAATGTTGATTATGTTGCTTTCAATCAGGATGACCTGCTGGATATTCTTGATGAAGGAGCAGAGAAAATCTATCTTTGCGAGGGCGAGTTCAACATACCTCTCAGTGTAAAAAATGTTACTTATATAGGTATCAAAGATCCGATAGTATTGCTCAGGGCGTATGATAATGTCAACTTTGTTTCGCTCAATATCAAACTTGAGAATATTTGCTTTGGCTGGGATATATCAAGCACTACAAGCAATGATCGACTTTATCAGGCTGAGCGTTTATTAGAAAAATGCGAGTTTGATACAGCAATTCCTATTTTGGAACAGCTTGTTGCTGAGAAAAATCCAAGGGCTTTTAATATACTTGGAAGTATCTATGAGATAGTATTCAAGTCTGAAGAAAATAGTAAAAAAAGTTCTGATTTATATGCCCAGGCTGCTGAATTTGGTTTTTCTTTTGCATGGATAGAGAAAAACAGAGATTTTACTCGTATGAAAGAATTGCTTATTAAGTTAGCAGATAAAGGAGATAAAACAGCAATGTCTTATCTTTCGTTGTTGTTTGCTCTTAGTGGAAATTTAGACGATGTAATTAAATATAGTTTGATGGGAGCAGAAAAAAACGATATGTCTTCTTGTGCGTGTCTCTATTATTTATATAAAAATGCTTTCTTTACCGGAAAAATACCTGATAATCTTGTAGACATCAATAAATCTCTTTTTTATGGCGATAAAGCAGCTAAGCTTGGCTATGCAGATATCACAAATAAAATGGCGTTGACTTATTGGGCAGGTGATGATGGAGTTGGTGTTAATTATGAAAAGGCAGTTTATTACTGGGAAATAGGTGCAAAAAATGGTAATCACGATGCTCAATATTATTTGGCTTGCTGTTACGACAATGGATATGGCGTACAGAAAGACTACAACAAAGCTTTCTATTGGTATGATAAAGCTGTATCTACTGGCAGTATAGATGCCAAAACGCTTTTGGAACTTGGACAACACTATATGTTAGGATGGGGAACTGAAATAAATTATAAAAAGGCATTTATTTGCCTGGAAAAAGCTGCTAATGCCGGTAATAACGTCGCACAGAATCAATTGCGATGGCTTTATCAGACAGGTAATGGTGTACCTCAGGATTATAATCTGGCTCTGTATTGGTATGAAAAAGCAGGAGAAAATGGATTGGCTCAGGGAAAAGAAAATGCTCAAATTATCAGGAATGAAATGAACAGATGCAGCATAGATACCTCTCCGCTTGATGAATTAAGAGCAAGACAAAAACAGATAAGTGATGAATTTAAAAGAGAATATTCATCAATTACCGATGAATTAAGAAAAGAAGGATTTTTTAATCTGTGCGATTGATGTGATGATTATGGCAAAGAAAGTAAGATTCCCATTACAGATGAATGGAGCAGATGTAAGAACAATGGAAGAACTGAGAGAACACTTCGACCTTGAAAGCGTTCTCGGTTACTTCGCAAATGGTAAGCTTGCAACGTGGCTGCAAAATCGTTACTATGACAATGAAGCAGCCGCTGTTGAGGCTTTATTGGCTGATGATGAGAAACTCGCCAGAAAGCTGTGCAGCATATTGAATGTGCCTTACGAAGAAGAAAACACAGATATTGATATAGTTTTCATTAAAAGAAGGCAGGAGAAAATAGCAATACTCAGTCAGACGACAAACGACGAAAGCCTGATTTCAAAAGTAGACGCTATTGCATTAGATCAGGAAGACCTGCTTGATATCCTTGATACAGGCACAGAGAAAATGATATATCTGTTCAAGGGGGAATTTGATATTCCTCTTACTGTAACAGATATTACATACGTAGGTCTTGAAAATCCTGTTGTAACTCTTCGTGCATATGATAATGTCGATTTTAATTCCCTGAATCTGAAGTTTGTTGACATCAATTATACCTGGAATAACTCAAACCTTACAAGTTCAGATGAGCTGTATCAGGCTGAAAGCTTGTATGAATCAGGTAAGGTAGATGAGGCAAAAAAGATACTTGATAAATTATCAACAGATAACAATCCAAGGCTTATGAATTTAAAATCATGGAAATATTTTAATAATTTGAAAGAATTGGATGAGAAATTGAAAAAAGCAGAAGAATTATTTTCTGTTTGGGAATGTGAGAAACTGCTGCCAATTGTTGAGGAGTTGGCAAGCTATGGCTCGGCTAAAGCAAAGTATATTTTAGGAATATTATATATAGTTGGTTTTAACAAATCATTATTAAAAGGCAAAAAAAATTATCGTAAGGGTCGTAGCTTAATTGAAGAATCCATAAAAGCCGGTTATTTACCTGCTCTTGCTTATGAAGCCAACATAGGTTATGCTACTTGGAATATGGTTGAAACTAGTGCAGATAATTTGATTAGAGTAAAAGAATTAGCAGATGCTGGTGATAGTTTGGCTGCACTCGCTTATTTTGCATTCCATCGTACAATTAAAGACAAGGAAAAAAGATTAAACGAAATTAAATTAGAATATTTAAAAAAGTCACCTTCTTTTGCTTATTATATTATTATGGGAAAAATGTATTATTTTAGCGAGTATCTTAACAGTAACGATGTCTCAACTGCACTTCAATACTTTAAACAATCTGCTGAGTATGGTTTTTCTCCTGCAGAAGTACATATTACAGACATTTTGATTCAATCTTCAATTTTGGGTCGATCTTCATCAGAATATTTTTATTGGCTGGAAAGAGCATACAATCATGGAAACGATTTGGCTTCATATCGGTTAACAGAATGCTATTTAAAAGGCTATGGTAATACAGAAAAGAATTATTATAAAGCGTTTGAATTAACAAAAGAGAGAGCAGCTGAAATAGGTTATAGTTCCTGTATATGTGACCTTGCTGAGTACTATGAAAAAGGAATAGGAACACAAGTGAATATTGCAATGGCCAAGAAATATTACAGAATGGCTGCTGATATGGGTGACGATTGGGCGGAAAAACAATGTAAGAGGTTAGGATGTTAAATATGAAAATTGAGGTAATAAATAAAGATGATAATAATTTTGTTGTTGCAGCTACAAATGTGAATCTGAGCAACAAACAATATATGAACTTTTGTTCTCGTTTAAAAGGCGCTTTATCTGAAAAATATGGCAGAGGAACTATGCTATTTATCATTGATAATAACTTGAATAATAGTTCTTTTAATATTACGATTCCAAATGGATACTACCAATTTTTAGGTGAAATAGAGAAAATTGTTAGCGATATATATTCTTCTATGAGGAAATAATCATGAAACTAAAAGACAAACTAATTCGCTATGTAGATTCAGGCTATCCCATAATCTACATAAACTCTTTTGAGGAAGTAAAGACAGACAGTATAATAAAAGAGGTTATGGGCGGACGTGAGGGACTTGAATGGAACGGAGCAAAAGGCTTTGTGGATTTCAAGACAAGACAGCCGCTTATAGAAAACAAAAGCCTTATTGAAACGCTGAAACTTCTTAATACAGATGACGAACTTGACAGAAAATATCTTGTGCTTAAAGATGTTGCAGGATATCTGGAAGAACAGGAAGTAACAGCTATTCTGAAAGATATAGCCTTGCAGATATCGCAGGAACTGGATGCAACGATAATTATTGTATCTTCAATTGTAAAGATTCCAAAGGAACTTGAAAAGTTCATAACTATCGTTGAACTTGAATTTCCAACGCAGAACGAAATAAAACAGCAAATAAAGCGATTTGCTGAGGAGCAGGACGCTCCGATTTCTGACGAACTCCTTGAAGAAATGTCAATGTCTTTCAAAGGGCTGACTGAATTTGAGATAGAAAGTCTGCTTGCGTCTGCACTTGCACAAAATGGAATGTTCACTCGTCAGGATTTGAAACTGATTTTTGACCAGAAACAGCAGATGATTATGAAGTCAGGCATACTTGAAATGATACCGCTGAAAGAGCGTCCTGAGGATATAGGCGGTCTGGAAAACCTGAAAACATGGCTCAGGCGAAAGGCAAAGGTTTATAAGTCGATAAATAAAGCTATGGATTTTGGCGTTGATATGCCCAAGGGCGTTCTTATTGCAGGAGTACCGGGGTGCGGAAAGTCACTTGCTGCAAAAGTTACGGCACAGCTTTTTGAAGTGCCGCTTCTCAGGCTAGATATGGTCAAGATAATGGCCAAGTATGTCGGAGAATCCGAGAAGAATATGTGTAAGGCAATTGCACTTGCAGAGGCTATATCCCCATGTGTGTTATGGATAGACGAGCTTGAAAAAGCATTTGCAGGAATTGACGATTCGGGCAGCGAAGTTACAGTGCGGCTGTTCGGCACATTTCTTACATGGATGCAGGAAAAGGCAAGTCCGGCTTTTGTTATCGCAACAGCCAATGATATAACAAAACTTCCGCCTGAACTTATGCGTAAAGGTCGATTTGATGAGATTTTTTACGTTTCTCTGCCGAATAAAACTGAACGCAGGAAAATATTTGAAATACATATTTCCAGGCGTAGGAAATCAGACCTTAACAATATTGACCTTGATAAGCTTGTTGACAAGACTGAGGGTTATAGTGGTGCTGATATTGAGGGCGTTGTCAAAGATGCAGTTGAAAATGTATTTGCTGACGATAAAATGAATCTTACAACTGATTATATTCTGACAGCAATAAAAAATACACATTCTCTGTCTGAGATAATGAAGGATTCTCTTGAAAAGCTTTCAAAAGAATATCAGAATCGTAAGTTTAAGAACGCTTCTGCATAGGTGATGATATGAATACCGATAAATTTTTAAACGATAATTTTCCACAGGACAAAGCCCAGCAATTTGGCGATATTCTGAAAAATGCCATTACAAGCTATATTGATAATAAGAATAACTGTACTGTTGATGAATGGCTGCATAATTATCTTACAGAACAACTTCCTGAGAAAAGTGCAGATGAGATAACAAATATTACAAATACAATTATCAGCACAGTTGAACTGCACAGCGAGACGCTTTATTCCATGCGTGCTACTTTGGAATCAGGCAAATCTGTTGAATCATGGTTTCAGGAAACATTATCAAATGATTCAATAGGTCAGAAAGCATATCAATTGGCAGATGCACATTCAGCTTTGACTGAAATATCAAATCAATATTCTGATGAACAGCAGGAAGTAATTGACGTTGAGGTAATCCCTCCCGAAGAATGGGAGAATTCAAAATGGAACAGGTATCGCACAAAAGAACTTATTGCCGAAACTGTTCGTCAGGCAGGAGAAACGGCACTTAAAACTACCGCAAGTGATTTGTGCGAAAAAGTTACAGAATATGGTTTCAAAAATGTTATTACGGATAAGGAAATCATAAAGGAATCATTCATAAATGGTGCAGATAAAGGCTTGAAAGCTGCTGTATCCGGTGCGGTGGAAATAGCTGATTCAAGAGGGATTCTTCCCGATACAAAAGATACTGAGAGCCGTTCTCTTATAGCGTGTATGGCAGTTGAAAATGCAAAAACATTCGGAAAGATTGCTAAGGGCGAAATAGGACTTGCACAGGGATTGAAAGAAATCAAGGATACAAGTGTTACTACACTCGCTGCAATAGTCAAAACAAAAGTCGCAGATACAGGCAAAAAAATAGGTCAGAAAATAGGTGCAACTGTGGGAGCTGTATTCGGACCTGTGGGTACGGCAGTAGGTCATTTTGTTGGCGGTGCAGTTGGTAAAATGGCTGGTACAGCCGTTGGAACTAAGATAGTTGAAACAGTTAAAAAAGTAAGTTCGGCTGCAAAATCAGTTGTATCAAAAGTTGCAAACACTGTAAGAAGTTTTGGCAATAAAGTCAAAAGCGGATTGAAGAAACTGTTCAGTTGGTAATATTAAGCCACAAGATGTAAAGCGGCTGTACCTTAAATGTAATTTGTTCAAGCATGAAATGCAACAAATTTAAAAGTAAAATTCCATTAAACAGAGTATCTGTATACTTGCACAGTATACAGATATTTTTTTGATAACATCTTGATTTTTTGTTTCATTTGTATTATAATATAAGTAAAGAATAACAGGGGGTGACGGTTTGGCAGATAAGGATACAATTACAAAAGAGTATATGCAGGACAATGAAGTGTTTGCTGATGTGTTCAACTTTTTGTTATATGACGGGGAGCAGGTTATCAAGCCTGAGCAGTTAAGACCGCTTGATACAACAGCAATTGCACTGCCTTATGGTGAGGATAACAAGTCAGCACCGATTCAGAAGTACAGGGACATATTGAAAATGGTTACAGCGATGCAGGACGATAAAATGGCATATCTTCTGCTTGGCATAGAAAATCAGTCGCAGATACACTATGCCATGCCCGTAAGGAATATGCTGTATGATGCGATTCAGTATGTGAGACAGGTTGAGGATACAGCAAAATCTCACAAGAACGGAGAAAACAAGGCAGATTCAAGGGCGGAATTTCTTTCAGGATTTTACCATACAGATAAATTATTGCCTGTAATTACTGTTACAGTATATTTTGGTGCAGATGAATGGAATGCTCCGAAGTCACTGCATGATATGATTGAAATTGATGATAAGGGACTTTTGAAATTCATACCTGATTATAAGATGAACCTTATAGCACCTTACAATATTGATGACTGGGAATTCAGTAAATTTCATACAGAGCTTAGTCTGGCAATGAAATATATTAAATATTCTAAGAGCAAGAAAAGATTGAAAGAACTTGTACACGAAGATGAAGCATACAGAAATGTTTCAAGAAGAACTGCTGATATGGTGAACATTGTTACAGGTTCGGATTTGAGCTACAAAATGGGAGAGGAGCGTGTTGATATGTGCAAGGCTATTGAAGATATGAGAAAAGATGCTCTCGCAGAGGGAGTAATAAAAGGTTTGGCAGAAGGCAGAAAAGAAGGTATAATTTCAACACTTGCAGGTCTTGTGAAAGACGGCATTCTTTCCATTGCTGATGCAGCTCAGAGAGCTGGTATGACTGTTTCGGAATTTGAAATCAAGGCAGGACTGCGTTAAATGTTTAGAAGTTGCTCATTTATTAAAAAAATTAAAAAATGATGAAAGTGCTTGACAAACCATAATTTTTGTGATATAATTGTTGACAGTGGTGGAGTTTGGAATCGTACCCTTAATGTACCCTTACTCAGGAAAAACAAGACTTAAAATTCTGGAAATAATGGAAATTATACCATGAAAAACAGGCGTTTTAAGAAGAAAATATTGTTTTTTAAACGAGAAATATGAGATATCTGAATCTCATAACCCGAAGGTCGTTGGTTCAAATCCAGCCGCCGCAACCAGAAAGTTAGCACTATGCAATGCTATGGGAAAATGGCTAAGAAACCCACAGCGGTTGCATAGTGCTAATATTTTTTGCCTGTATTTCGGGGAAAATCGAGGATTGTGAAATAAAAATTTATGTAGAATAAGTGACTTAAAAACGATTTTTTGGGACTATGTTGCCAATGTGTTTTTTCTTTCATGTGACATGAAAAATGGCTCGTTTCCGTTATATTTCCGTTACGAGCATAAAAAAGTATGGAAAAATACACAAATCCGTGAACCAGTTATAAATGATGTTGCGTTAGGGTAACAAAAAATAAGCCCCTTTTTCACGAGGAGCTTATTGCATTTTCAGGTTTTGCATTTGTTTTTTGTGTCAGTATTTGTGTTAAGTTTGTCATCAATTATGTCAGAGGCTATTTCATCAGCGGACTGTATCGCATGAACATAAATTTTGCTTGTTGTGGCAATTGAAGAATGTCCCAGACGGCGTGAAACAGTAGGAATGGAAACGCCCTCAGCGATTAAAATCGTTGCGTGAGTATGTCTGAGGCTGTGAGGAGAGAAGTGGGGGAGTTTATTTTTCTTAACGAATTTGCTTGTCCAGTCGGTTAAGCTGTCAGGGTTCATGGGGGTTGAATCGTCTTTGATGAATAACCTGTCATTGCGGACTGACTTCCTGCTCCCGTCAGCAAGTGTTATATCTATGAAGTATTGCCAGCGGTCACTTAAATCGTTTCTTAATTTATTCCAGTAAGCCTGATATTCACGAAGCAGGTCAAAAATTGTTTCAGAGAGTTTTACAGTACGGTAGGAAGTTTCGTTTTTCGGTGACTTCGTGATTATGCCCATATGCTGAACATACTGGCTTGTCCTTTTAATATGTATGACACGGTTATCGAAATCAATATCCTGCCATTCAAGTCCCATAAGTTCACCCCTACGCATACCACTGAATATTAGCAGATACATGGCAGTTTTCCATTTTATAGGTTCATTGTCAAGAAGTTCAAGGACGTGTTTAGCCTGCTCATCGTCGAGAAAATCGGCTTCGTGATGTTCAAGTTTAGGTGCTTTCATATAACTGCGGTCTGCTATATTGAACGGAATTAATCTGTCTCTTGTAGCCTGAGCGAGAATGGTACTTATCAGTCTGTGATGATGAAGTATAGTTTTTGAGGACAGACCGCCTGTTTCCGAGTGAACCTGAAACACTTTTTCAAGCGGCATATTAAGTCCTTTGGCAATTTTTTCTGCTGATTCAATACTGATATGATTATTTGTCTTGCAGGCTGCTGTAACAGTTGATTTTGACACTCCTGCGGTTTCTGCAAGCTCGCTGCGGTTAATATTAAGTGCTTTCATAATACTCTTCAAATCGTTTGCCACAGCGTAAGAGCCTGCCTGTTTTATTCCGTTTTCACGGAGATTATTGTAGAACTCCTGTAAATGGTGGGACTGCAATTTGGTTAATTTTATTTCTCCGATTGCCGCATTGATGTTTTTCAGGAGTGCCTTGTAACGTTCATAGGTTTTGGGAGCGAGCAGGGGAGGACGGTTATTTTCAAGCCATGTTTCAGCATATTCTGCAAAGCGTGTATTGCTGTCAAAACAAGTGCCTTTTCTTATACGTTCTTCAAATAACACCGCCTGTTTCTGTGCCTCTTTTTCCATTTGCTTTTCGGTCATATTTTCGGGCGGTTTCCATGTCATAGTATGTTCAATCTGTTTGCCCTTGCTGTTGTATCCGTCATATGCCCTGATGTGATAAGTGATTTTTCCAGATTTTGAGATGTGTTTTTTAATGGTAGCCATTGTGATTCTCCTTTTCTTCAAATATCGGGGACGCTGTTTCCAACGTCCCCGATATGGATTTATGCCAAAATTTTACGGATTCCTGATTTCGGCTCATCAGGAGAAAGGGTATTTGTATCAAGATACTGCATGAGCTTATCCCAGTTTATAAGTGTTTTCTGACCGACTTTTATGCATGGAATATCCCCGTTTTTAGCAAGCTGGAGCAGGTGACTTCTGCTTATTCCGATATTGTTTTCCTTGCATAGTTTAGCTGTTTCATTTATACTGTTCATTTTATTCATAAGTAATACTCCTTTCATAATTATAATATATAGTTGAAATTCAGTCTGTTTTCTTAATATCATATACTTTACGTTCAGGCAATAACTTCTCGTTTATACCTGCAAAATTTAATATTTCATTGATAGTAGATATTTGAACGTTAGTTTTTATTTCCTTTGAATAGCCGCCTGTTTCGTTACAGGCAGTAGTTATATCGTCTTTAAGGCATCTCAGTGAATCTGTATCCTGTTCACTGTCCTTAAACTTCTCCCACGCTGCCGCAATGTGTTCTTTGCAGACCTTGACATTATCATAGTCAATTCTCAGTTCCTCAATGTTATCCGTACACTTGCCATAACTTTCAAGTATTTTACGGACATAGGCGTGAGGCTTTTCATGTTCCTCAGCTTTTAAATCCTTAATATATTCAAGCTGATGCTTTAACTGAGTATAACCGAGGGAGTTAAAGACAACTTCGTTGGTTATATGGTCGTAATAAACACAAGGTGCAGTCTGCGAAGGATATTCCAGATAATAAGACAGATTGCTTCTTACACGGTCAAACTCCATAATCTGATGATATATCTTACTTTCAACAGAACCTATCTGGCTTGCACTGTAATCGGGAATAAGCACTGTAATATCACGAGGGTAGTACTCTTGCCAAATAGTAACAAACTTTCGTATGGGGTGTAAACAACATAAATATGCCCTTAAAACAGGCTTCTCTTGTCCTTGAGTGGTTCATCGAGCAGTTTGTAGTAGATGTAGATCTCACGGGGCTGCCCCTCCACATAGGCATCAAGGGTGATATACTCGATCAGCTCCAGGCACATTTCACGGGTAAGTTCCTGCACATCGGTGTACTTTTTCAGACGCTCCATGAACATAGCCACATCTTCCTCGTCCTGCCTGATCGTGGAGAACTTTTCTTCAAGGTCAGCAACTTCTGCCGTCAGCGCTTTCTGCTCAGATTCATATTTAGCTATCAGCTTCATTGCTACGTCCTCAGATATCTTGCCGAGGACTTTGTCCTCGTAGATGTTCTGGATCAGTGTATCAAGTTCCAGCAAGCGGTATCTGCCTTCTGTGAGCTTCTTGGTATCCACTGAATACTGCTCCTCGTGGTGCTTCGCCTTGCGTGCGAGAAACTCCGCTTTTGCCTTTTCTTCGCTCTCTACCACAAGCTGTGCAAGGCTGCGAATATCTTCAAGCACGATACGTTCCATGTCTTTCATCTTGATGTAGTGGCTCGGACAATAGCGTTTCTCGAATTTCAGATATAATGTGCAGTTGAAGTTGTGTCGATAAAATTCACGTGGTCCGCTGCGCTGATGACGGGTGTTGTTCCAACACAGCCTTACTTTATTTCCGCAATCCTGACAGTAAATGAGTCCGCTGAGATTGGCAACATATCCGCTGCTGTTACGCTCGCCCTGCGACACTGACTGCTCCATCTCACGCACCCTATCCCAAAGTTCCT
>ODAI013026867.1_pt1 | contig 12748 bp, 8 predicted proteins | sample 1539321 | NCBI WGS metagenome assembly ODAI01 (sample SAMN02144231, study PRJEB22623) | gut metagenome | biome: sheep rumen | host: Ovis aries | place: New Zealand | reverse complement strand
TTGAAAAAGAATACGAGCACTTTGGGCATCCTGTCGTAAGTATAGAGATTGCGGGAGATGAGTTTGAAAATAACAAGTACGGACTTGGTGTGTCGGATATACGTATAGAGCTTTCGGCAGGCTTTGAGGCAAGTATGGCAAGCTTTGTGATATATAACGTATATGATATGGTAAACGGTACATTTGTATTTGACAGATTTAAAAAATATGTCCTGCTTGGTTCAAGTGTTGTTATATATGCAGGCTATGGTTCGACAGTGCGTGAGGTGTTCCGCGGATTTATAGCAAAGGTTAATTTCATATATGAAGAGGATGAGATTCCAGGAGTTATGGTGACCGCTATGGATATTAAGGGTGTTATGATGACCAATAACTCTGCAAGGCAGCTAAAGGCTAAGACCTATTCCGGAGCTTTAAAGGAGATTCTTGCATCCGAGCCTTATGTAAGTCTTATGACTGATGGAGTAATAAAAAGCCATAAGATATCAGATACTCCTGACGGTCAGATGAATGCTGCATCCGGTGGGATATCGGGAGTTGCAGGAGGTCTGGCATCCAATATTCCCGGAGCATCGGAGGCTCAAAATGCCGCAGGGCAGGCACAGGCGCTTGAAGGTGCGGGTGCAACCACAGGAGCTCTTACGGGCGGAACTAATCAGCAAAGCTCTGATACATATACGATAGAGATGGTAGGAGAGAGTGATTATGAATTTTTTGTGAGAGCAGCAAAGCGATTTAACTATGATTTCTTCGTACTTGGCGGTGAGCTTATATTCAGACCTGCGAAGAGTGATACAACTCCGTATATGTCACTTGGTGTTAAGACAGGTATGAGAAATATAAATGTCGAATATGATATAACGGGATTATTTGGCAAGGTGGAAGTAAGAAATGTTGATCCGGGTAAAGGCAAGCTTATTTCATCATCTAAAAAATTTACCAATAAAATAAGTCAGGGCAGTAAAGCTAAGGGTATAGTCGGTAAGCTTGAAAAGGTATTTATCGATCCGACAGCATCCTCAAAGGATGATGCATCATATCGTGCAAGCTATCTGGTTGAGGATATGAGCTATCGTTTCGGAACCCTTGAGGCGGAGCTTATAGGGCTTCCCGAGCTTGTACCGGGCAGATTTATCGTGATAGAGGGACTTGGTAAGGATGTGGAAAACCAGTTTTATATCAATGAGGTTATCCATACCTTTAACGGTGCCGGAGACTATATAACAAGAATAATAGGAAAGGCTGCAACCATAACGGATTCTGTCGGTATGGATTCACTTACAGGTGGTCTGTCAGGAGCTTCTGATGCGATTTCCGGCATTTCAGGTGCGGCATCCGGTATAGGAGGATTATTCTAAAATGGGATTATTTGATGTTTTGGATGATATAGCGGAAAGAAATATTCAAAAGACAGAAACCGGAGATAATCGTATATTTGGTGTTGTTGTCGGAGAGGTTGTGGATAATTATGATTCCGAGCGTGCAGGACGTGTATGTGTTTCCATACATACGCGTGACTCGGAGGCGAACGTGCTTAAATGGGCGAGAGTTGCACTTCCTTATATGGGTAAGGAATGGGGAATGTATTTCTTTCCCGAGGTGGGCGACCAGGTGCTGATTGCTTTTGACGGAGGCAATATAGAAAGGCCATATATAATAGGCAGTATACCCAAGGATAATGATAAATTTTTAAAAAAGTCCAAGCATGAAAAAAATAAGAAAAAGAGGATAGTTACCAAAAACGGAAATGCGATTGAGATTACCGACGGAACAAGTCAGGATGATATGGCAGAGGATGCGGCGGCAGTACCGTCACCTACGGATGTTGCCGGAGGAGGATTATCCGGCGGAGCTGCGGGAGGTATGGAAGGTGATAAGATAGTTATCATGACTGCCGATGAAAAGCACAGCATTACTATGGACGACGGAAAAAACCTTATAGAGATTAAGGATAAAGAAGGCAACTGTGATATCAAGATGAAAACTATGGACGGAACCATGAATATCACTGCGGCAAGAAAGCTTATTATCAAGGTAGGAGAAACCATCAATATTACCATGAACGGCGACTCCGGTAAGGTTTTAATTGAAGCAAAGGACGTTGTGGTTGACTCAACCGGCAAGGTATCTGTATCCGCAACAGGCAGAAATGAAATCTCTGCTGCCAATATCAATATCGATTCAAACAGTACGATTAAGCTTAAGGCAAGTACTATGGTAACGGTAGAGGGGAAACCTATACGTCTTGGATAAAATGTGACTGTTTTGTGAGTAAAATATGTTACACTAACGAGTATAAGCGAAAACCAAGTGAGCATCGAAGATGCGTGCTTGCGAGATATAAGGTTAAAATAAGGAGAATATTTATGGCTGATAAGGAATTTTTGGGACAGGGTATGAAGTTTCCGCCACAAATTAATAAAGCTACGGGACGATTTATGACTGTATCGGAGGAACAGGCTGTAAGACAGTCCGTATATCTGATTTTGATGACGCAGTTAGGCGAAAGACCACTTCGTGAGAACTTCGGAAGCAGCATAATGAGTTATACCTTTATGGATATGAACCTTACAAGGATTAATATACTTATACGTACCCTGAAGGATCAGATCCTTAATCAGGAGCCGCGTATAGATGACCTTAAGATTACACCGAGTGAGGATTCGGGAAACGGAAGAATTATCTTTGATATTGAATATACCGTTTCAGCAACCAATACAAGAGATAACCTTGTATTTCCGTTTTATTTAAATCAGGAAACAGAAGTAAGAGAGGAAGAACCGGAGAATTATGAGTCTGAACCAGTTGAAGAAATTGAATATTGATACGAGGACAGAGGATGATATCAGGCATGAGGTGGCTCGCCTCGCAAGGGATTATGAGACGGGATGGATTCCTGATGAAGAAAATCCCGATGTGGGTATGGCACTTGCGGGTGTCTTTGCACATGAGGTGTCTGAAAATATCGACCGTATGAATGAGATAATGGACAGATATCATACGGAATTTGTAAATATGCTCGATATATCATTGCTTCCGGCTAAACCGGCAAGCTCTATTGTTGTTTGTGAGCTTGCGGATGACACTATCCCGGGAGCAGGTGTTCCTAAGGGTACAAAGCTTTTGACGGATTCTGAAGAGCCGGTTGTTTTTGAAACAGAGCACAGCCTTTATGTTACAAGCGCAAGTATAAGTGCGGTATTTCAGGCTGACAGGGAAACAGGAGCGATTGTTCCGCTTTTGGGAAGCTTTCGCAATCCGGAGCTTATAAGAGGAGAGGAACTTCTTGCTGATTATACTCATACATCGGGTGCATCAGTCCAAGATGAACTTAAGCCGTTTACACTATTTGGAGAAAACGGAGGAATTGACAGAAATGTAGTGGTATTTTATCATACCACGGTATTTGATTGTGAAAATGATGATATATATGTACGTATAGAGGATGGAGAAAAGCTTGTAGAGGATATAAAGGAAAAGCGTGTACGTTTTGCATATCTTAGCGAGGACGGAATTAAAGATTATACATATACGGAGCTTCGTCCCGACGGAAAAACCTTTGTTATAAGAAAGTATGAGCCGAACAGAAGAATACAGGCAGGTACGGAAGAGTACAGTATGCTTCTCATGATTGCTGACAGGGCACCGCTTGAATCAAGACATGTGCAAAGCATTACCTTTTCATCTCACGGCAAGCCGGCTAATGCTGAAAATATAAATAACGGTTCAAATGATTTTGATGTGGAGGAGTTTCTTCCTTTTACAGATACAATATCACTTTATGACGATTGTTATATCTGCCATGATAATTATTTTTCCAAGGCAGGAGCAAAAGTTAAAATTACCTTTGACCTTTCCATCAATGAGCATAAGGTAAGCTATACTGCTGAACAGGTTGAGGAGAGCTTAAAGGTTATCAAGAGAAAGCCCAAGACAAGATCTCAGGATGTTCCGGGAGATTGTTATGTAGAGGAGGTCGCTCTTGAATATTTCAATGGAACAGGCTGGAAGAAGCTTCCGACTGTTACTGACATGAGAGGAATATTTGCAAGAGAAGATGAAACCGGAAGATGTGAGATAACATTTATCTGTCCGGATGACTGGACTCCTCAGATGACCGGACCTTATGACGGAAGGTGTATAAGGCTTCAGATAACGAAAGCGGAAAATTGCTATATGCGTCCGTGTATACATCATTATCCGTCAATCAAAAATCTTATGATTTCATATACATATGAAAACCATTATGTTCATGCGGACAGAGCAGAGACTATCATAGGAACATCGAGGAGAGAGATTACACAAAGCCTTAAATCGGCAGACGGCTATATGACATTTTTGGCAGGAAGCTATACGGAGGATGCGCTTTATCTGGGATTTTCAAGACCGATGGAATCCGGTCCGGTAAGCATACTTTTTAATCTTTCCGACAGTATGGAATATGATGGTTTAAAATGTCGTTTTGAATACGTTTCTTTAGATGGCTTTAAGCCTATGAAGGTTCTTGACTATACACAGGAGTTTACTCATTCGGGCGTTATTATGTTTATACCGCCTGCTGATATGAGACCTCTTACACTTGAAGGAAAAAATGCATACTGGATTCGTATTGTAAGATATCATGTAAATGAGGATGCGGAAAAATATGAAAATCTTCCTTTTGTTAATGATATCTGTCTAAATGCGGTTCAGGTATCCAATATAGAGACAAGACCTACACAGTCGTTTTTTGTTGAAGAGATAAAGCCGGGTATGCAATTTTATCTCGGTGTTACTCACATACTTGACGCTGATGTATGGGTCAATGAGATGGGACGTCACTCCAGAGAGAGGATGATGACCATGTGGGAGGAAGAACCGGAAAATGTAATTATAGAGCAGGACAGCATGGGTGGAATTACGGCATTTTACAGAAGATGGTATGAGACAGACCGTCTTGAAACTGCCGACAATCCGCGAAGCTATCAGCTTGACCGTCTGCTTAACAGGATAATATTCGGTGATGGAATTAAGACGTGGATTCCTTCCGTTACGGATGATGAAGCGATAAGATGTACTGTCAGATGCTGCAACGGAAGGGACGGCAATGTTGAGGCGGATATGATAACAGAGCCTCAGGGATATCTGATGTATATCGGAGGTATAACCAATCCTATAAAGGCATACGGAGGAAGCAATATCGAGGAGCTTGATAAGGCTTTGGAAAGAGGAGCAAGCGTCTTAAGCAGCAGAAACAGACTTGTTACCATGCAGGATTATATCCGTGTAATATATGCTTATTCGGATACGATTGATAAGGTTAAGGGAATTATCGGACAGACGAAAAATGGTGATGGAAAGGCTGGAGATCTGACCTTTGTGCTTTTAATGAAGAACTATATCGAGGGCTCTTACTCGTTCCACCGCCTTGTAAGAGGACTTACCGATTATCTTCTGGCACGTTCGGAGATAACTGTTACCGATAATTATCTGCATATAGTAGAGCCTACCTTTGTGGAGCTTTCGGTTTCACTTTGGATAAATGTAATAAATATTGATGACAGCTTTGAGATTCAGGCGCTTATGCAGCAGGCTTTGGATGATTTCCTTGATCCAGTCAGCAATCCGGGACTTGATATAGGAATGCTGCCAAGACGTTCACAGCTTTTGATGAGGCTGAACAGTCTGAAAAATAAAGCTATAGTTAAAAAGTCAGTAGTAATTGCAAAGTTTAGGGATGAAAAGGGTATACATGAGATGGATCTTGAGGATGTCACAATTACTCCTTTTATGGTAGCAAAAAACGGTGAACACAAGGTACATATTTTGAATTAATTATAGAGATATAGGAGAGATTTGGATGCTGGAATACATAAGCAGTGATAAAAAAACCTATGACGAAAGGTATGAAGAGGCTATTTCCAAAATACCTCTTTATACAAAGGAATGGACTAATTATAATCCTTCTGACCCGGGTATAACTATTCTCGAGGTTTTGACCGGATACGAAACCCTTGCGCAAGAGCGTATAGACAGGGTTCCTTTTGCGGTGCGTGAAAATCTGCTTAAAATGATGGGATTTAGCATAAGAAAAGGAAGACCGGCGAGACTGCTTCTTTCTGCAGAGGGACTTAGCTCACCTGTTACAATTCCGGCTAATCATAGATTTGTTATCGGAGATTTAATATTTGAAACTAACAGACGTATAGAGCTTTCCGGAGCAAGGATGCTTGGAGTATTTTCAAAAACAGCGGACGGATATAAGGATTGTTCGGGTGTATTGGATAAAGAAACCAGAGTTCCGGTTAGTATATTCGGGAAATATCCACAGGAGAAAAACGCAGTATATTTTGTGGCGGATAAGCTTCCGGAACCGGGTGAAGAGCTTATCTTATATGTGGAGCTTAATGTTACGACCAACAGAAATCCGCTTACTGAAAAGATGAAGAATCCTTTTGCGGATGTATCCTTTGAAGTTCTGACGGAGTCGGGCTTTGTTTCATGTAAGGTAAGGGATTTTACAAGTGCATTTTTAACAGGCGGTGAGATTCGTATACGTATGCCGGAGGAACCTGTTACATACTCAAACGGATATGATGAGGAAGACGATAACAATGCTCTGATATCAGACAGACCGCCTATGGAGGGATATCTTTTGCGTGCGGTACTAAAGGAAGCAAACTACGATGTCGCACCTAAGGTTACAGCCATACATCCGTTTTTATTTGAGGTATGGCAGAAATTTTCGATGTCTGAATGCCTTACATATCAGAGAACCTCGGATATAACTGTCAAAAGCTCCTTTATAGGGGAGGCTTACGTAGATGTATATTGCAAGGAAGAAAAGGGAAACTCTTACCGGAAATACATGTATGCACCTGCATTTAATGAAGAAGGACGTTTTTATATGCAGACGATGTCAGAGGATGGCTTTTATCATATAGACTTTGACAGTAAGCATACCGGATATGGTCCGGAGAAGGTTAAAAACTGCGTAAAGATTGTATGCTACTCGGAAGAGGTTATGCGAAGATATTCAATCGGCAGGGTTTTGGGATATGATAATCAGACTATTGACCTTCCGTTTGATCATCTTGTGTCGGAGGGATTTTCGATAATAGCAAGAAGAGAGGACGATGAGGGTGGATATATATATGATTTTGTCCGTCCTGAATATGAGGGTGAGGATGCACTCTTTTATCACCTTCTTGAAAATGATGGCAAAATCATCATAGAAGATGCCGGAGATTTTATAGGAGCGGAGCTTTACCTTGCGGGTATAGCAGTTACACGGGGAAAAGAAGGTAATATCCGTGAAGGAAATGAACTTATATCGTCTAAGCCTGTTTCGTCTGAACCGATACATTTTTATAATCCGGGACCGGGAACCGGCGGAGCGTATCGTGAGCGTTTAGAGGATGTCAGGAGACGTTTTCTCGCAGATATGGAAAAGTCCTATACGGCAGTTACCGAAAATGATTTTGAACAGCTTGTAAAGAATACACCGGGACTTATAATCGATAAGGCAAGAGCCTATATGGATGAAGAAAAAAACATGGTTAGAATTGCCGTTAAGCCTGGGATGGATGAAGAATTCCCTAAGCTTTCGGATTATTATAAAAAGATTATTATGGAGCATCTTGATATGAGAAGGCTTCTATCTACGAGAATTGAGCTTACCTCACCGGTTTATACGAGGGTAAATGTATCCGGTACGGTCTATGTTAAGCTTAATTATGATGATATTGAAAAGCAGATTGAAAGATGCATAAGAGAAAAAATTGACTATATTAACACCGCTAAAAACTTCGGAGAGAGGCTTTCGTTTGATGACTGCTTCCATGCGATAGAGATGCTTGACTGTGTAAAAAATGTCTATGACCTTTCGATACTGCCTCATTCGCTGGCTCATGCGAGACTTTCCGAGGCGGATATCATACCTGATGATAATTGTCTTCTTTATCCGGGAGATATCAAGATTGAAGTTGTGACATATGACAGGTAGTGGAGGAACGATATGGAGAGAACTGTTTACAGTATAAAAATGAATCGTTTAAAAAAATCCTATGGTGAGGGCATTTTTATGGATCAAAATGCCGTTATTCATCTTGATGAAAATGAGCCTGTGCACAGACTGTATCTTAAAAGCATAGATGCCGCTGACGAGGACGCTGAGTGGGGTAGATTATACTTTGGGTTAAGTCTGTCTGAAGAGCAGGTATTATACATATATGCATTTGCGACAAATGAAAGATATATAACCATAGGCAATGAAAATGTTGATATAAACCGTTTTCTTACTTCGGGTAATGTATCTGATGATACAAAGAAAATACTTATGAAGCAGCCCGGAGCACTTAGGTTTGTCGGAAAAAATGATGTGCTTTTATATGAGCTTAAGGGAAGATATTTATATATAGCAATAGAGGTTATGGGTGAAGGGGCAGGATATATTTCCAAGCTTTCGGTTGAAAGAGGCTCGGATGAATTTACCGGAGCATTTCCTGAGATATACAGGGAAAATAACGATTTCTTCCGCAGATATATGAGTGTATTTAACAGTATATACAATGATTTTGATGATAATATCGACAAGCTTCCAAAGTTACTCGACCTTGATAAATGTCCGGATATACTACTACCTGTTTATGCAGGCTGGCTTGGTATAGATGTGCAGGGGGATTTGCTTAAGCCAAAAGCATTGAGAACGCTTGTAAAAGAGGCGTATACCCTAAATAAAATGAAGGGAACAAGGGCATGCTTAAGAAGGATTTTAGAGATAGCGGTGGAAGAGCAGTTTTTAATACTTGAGGCAAATCAGATGAATGAGTTTTCTGACGGAAGAACAGAAGATGCTTCTGTATTTGACATAACTGTTTTAATTAAAAAGCAACTTTCGGAGACTGAAAGATTTCAGCTTACTTATCTTTTGGAGCAGTTTATACCGGTACGTTCACGTCTTAAGCTTGAAAACTTCAAGGATACGGGTATTATGGACAGCAGAATCTATCTTGATATGAATGCGAAGGTTGCCGAAACGGAAAATGCTTCACTTGATGATATGATGGGACTTGATAATAATATTATTCTTGAAGAATAGCAGTATCATGCATTATAATGTTATGTGTCTTGATAATAATCGACACTTTATTAATTGTAAATTATAAAAATAAGTAGGAGGAATCGTGATGACGATATCAGAGATTAAAAATTCGGGAGAAATAACACTAAAGCTTAACGGAAGGGTTGATACAATAACGGCACCCGAACTCCAGCAGGCTGTTCTTATTGCGTTTCAAAAGGAAAAAAATGTAGTTATAGATTTTGAAGATGTAGAATACATATCAAGTGCCGGACTCAGAGCTTTGTTGATTGGGGAAAAGACAGCCAAGTCCAAGGGTGGAAGCATGACCATCAAGGGAGCAAACGAGACGGTAAAGAGTGTATTTAGCGTAACAGGCTTTGATAAAATTCTTACGATAGTATAACCGGGGGATAACAATGAAAAAAGCAAAGATAATTTTTTTAAATCTTCTTATCATTTTTTATGTTTTGACGATAGGAGGATGGTGGTACGAAAATGAGATATTGTTTTTTGTATCTTTCGGATGCTTTAGTCTTTCTTTATTAATATTCATAATACTTGCCATGAAAAAAGCTTCTAAGACGGATGATAAGGAATATGAGGATATTCCTAACATTAATTATGATGAAGCTTATGTCACTGATACGCAGGAGGAAGCAGCTTATACAGATGTTGCGCAGAGCGAAGCCGCTGTCACTGATGCGTATGGGGAAGCAACCTTTACAGACGCTGCTTTGGATGAAGCCTCTGATACATACGATGAAGCCTCTGTGTCGGATGTAGGCAGTTATATGTCAAGGATAGATGAGCTTGAGTTTGAACTTCAGGATACAAAGGATATGCTTGAAAATTACAAATCAGAGCTTGAAGCATATAAAGAGCGTGAAAACAGTCAGAAAAACAACTTCATGTCTATTCTTCCAGAGGGTATAACTCCGAGAGAAGCATTGTCTACTGTAAACATCGTGGATGTGGCAAGGAGTGTTGTAGAAGAGCTTCATACAGCTGCGCTTCAAGCAGGTCTTCGTGTTCAGGTATCTTCCGGCGAAGAGCAGATACTTGTGCGTGCAGATGAGGATTTGCTTCGGGTTTTATTTAGAAACATTGTCGATAATTCAATAAAATATATGAACCGTCAAGGTATATTGGTCATTACTCTGTCAACGATAGGGGACGACCTTTTTGTGGTTTTAAAGGATAACGGTGAGGGACTTAGTTCAGAAGAAACAAATCATATATTTGAACTAAATTATCAGGGTTCAAACCGTATATCTGGAAATGGTCTCGGTCTTGCACAGGCCAAGGCTGTCGTTGAATACTATGGCGGAAATATATATGCAAAGTCAACAATGGGAGGCGGTATGGGTATATACATCCAGCTTCCGACCACATAAAAAGCCATTAAGTTTTGGTTTAAATCGACCATATAAACGTTTGATAACGGGGGTGATGACATGTCCTTATTTAATTCCAATTTGTCCGACAGGCTTATGGATGCAAACAAGCGTGTAAATGCAGAAAACAAAAAGAAAAATGATATACAGCAGGATCAGGATGAGGATGAAATGGGATATGCCTATGATGAGCGCTTTAATTATGGTTTCCTAAATGATAACAAGGGTGTATTTGTAAATAGAGATGATGATAACGCATTAAATACTGCAAAGAGTATATTTGATAAGACTGCAGTATTCCATGTAAAAAATGACGAATAACGAAATATGTTTTAAATAAATTCTTAAAAGAGGAGATATTACTTTGGCGGGAAGAAAGAAAAAAACAGAAGAAATAACTGAAAATATCCCTACTTCCGTAGGAGGAAAAAAGGTTGTTGCCTTTTCAGGATATGACGAATATATGCGTCATATATTTCATTGTGTAAATATGTGCCTTGCTGCATATATGGACAATATGAAGCTTATGTTTTCAAATGGTCAGGGCGGATATAAGAATGTACTCTATCCTGATTTGGAGGTTGCATCAGATTCATGTAACGAACAGCTCATTAAATATGAGCAGCTATATGGAAGTTCATCTGATAATTCGGATGATGATATGGATATGGAAGAGTCTGACGAGTCAAATGACGGAAACGATGAGTTTGATGAAGAGCTTCTTTCTTTACTGGGTGCATTTGCGGAAAGCTCCGGTGGTGCAGATAGTGATGATGAAGGAGAGGATTCCAGGGAAGAGGAGCGAATTAAGACGGCTCGGGATACATTTGATGTTGTCTCACAGCTTGAATGGATATCTGCCTGTGGAGAACTGACATTAAAAAAAGGCGAAAGAATGCCTTTTTATGAGCTTACAAAAAAGCTTGAGATGCGTCCGTTTGCATTATTTACCTTTGCGAGTGGTGTTTTATCTTCAACGCAGACTGACTATGCAGGTATTTTCCAGATTATAAACGAAAACGGAAATCTTTCTTCACCTACTATTGAGAGTGCAGCAAAGATTTATTTTGGACCTAATTATTCGATTACCGGTGCTTACGGTGAGATGAGTGAATGTCTTGAGGCGTTGCTTCCTATTCTTGACCTAAAGGTTGTATCAAGCATGCCTTTTTCAACGGTTATATCACCTGATAAGCGTATCATAGATTACCTCTTCGGTAAGGATCCTATGCGGCTTGATGAAAATTATATAAGATTTTTCAAGATGCTTACCACCAAGGAAGAGCTTGATCCGATTATGGCCAATGACGGTCAGCTTGAGGCCATGAAGATTTCTTATGGAGAGGGCGTTCGTATCTTCTCATACTATGGTGATGAGGGTAGTGGAAGAAAATTCTTTATAAGACATTTTTGTGAGGAAAATAATCTCGGAGCAGTTTCCATAAACTGTAAAAAGCTTTTTGTATATGATTTTAATTTTGTTGATAAAGCTTTGTGGGCGGTAACAAGGGAATGTATACTTACAAATTCCTGTTGTTGTCTGGATGAGCTTACTTTCAGAGAGGATGAAAAGGAAAAGTTCTACGGATATATGGATCTTGCATTTGCCAAGCTTACGCAAAAGAAAATTCTGGTATTTGCGATAAGCAGGGAAAAACTCGCTATGAGGGATATAACCAAGGAAGAAGTTACAGAACTTGAGATACCTACCCCTAACAACGAGGAAAGAGAAAAATGCTGGAATTATTTTTCTCAAAAGTACAAGCTTGATAAGGATGTTGATAAGCTTGAGATGGCAACCAAATTCCTTTTTACTCCGGGTAAGATAAAATCGGCACTTCACAGTGCAAGAAGTCTTGCAACGATGAATAAGGAGATACTTATATCACGTGCAACACTTTTCCAGGGCTGCTACGGTCAGATGAGTTCCGAGCTTACACAAAAGGCAACCAAGATAAAAGCAAATTTCGGTTTTGAAGATATCGTTATGAACAAGGATCAGCGTGAGACATTGGAGCATGCCATAGACCAGATGAACTTTAGAAAGCAGGTTTATGACGGATGGAATTATACCAAGAAGTATCCTTACGGACGAGGCTTGTCAATTCTCTTGTTCGGAGCTCCCGGTACAGGTAAGTCCATGTGTGCACAGGTTATAGCACATGAGCTTAATCTTGAGTTATACAGAGTAGACCTTTCAAAGGTTATAGATAAATACGTCGGTGAGACAGAAAAGTCTATATCGATGATATTCAGAGAAGCAAAGAAGTGTAATGTCGTACTCTTCTTC
>ODAI010921908.1_pt1 | contig 12749 bp, 6 predicted proteins | sample 1539321 | NCBI WGS metagenome assembly ODAI01 (sample SAMN02144231, study PRJEB22623) | gut metagenome | biome: sheep rumen | host: Ovis aries | place: New Zealand | reverse complement strand
TCAATTGTAAATTGTCAATTTAACGTCACTCCTGCACTCAACTAAGGGAGGGGTATATTGTGCCCGGAGTAGAACATCTGTTTGCCGCCGAGAAAGCAACGGAACGTGAGAGTCCGGGCATCGGCGGTGCCGGTCAGTTCCGTAACGATTTTGTCTTGTTTGGGTTTGCCCTTCATGGTGGGCACGATGCCATCGGCGTAAAGGCTGTCGCCACGTAGGGTCACCTGAGGGATAAGCACATCCACGCGGACGGGCATCATCCGGGCAAACTTCACGCGATAAAGAGTGAGGTCGCCGTTGGCATCCAGGCTGACCGTCACATCCGTCAGCGTAAAACCACTTGCCATACGCAGTGTTCCTTTGTAACGGGTCGCACCGGCTGCCATTGACAGCAACAGAGCGAGACTGAGGAGGAGATGTTTCATATTTACCATCTGCCGCCGCCGGAAGAGTAGGCGGAAAGAGTGACAGACGAGCCGCCGGTGGCAGTGGCGGGGAAGAAAGCGTTGCCGGCAAAGACGGATGTGCCTGAAGCCGTTACCCCGGATTGGAGGGCGGGAGTAGAGGGTGCGGAGACGACCAATGAACTGCCTCCGCTTGCAGGCGTTTTGAAAGCGATAGTGGTTGTGCCGTAGGTGAGCGCGTACCAAGTGTTCGCCGTCCACGAACTGCTGTTACCGCCCCATCCCCATCCGCCACCTCCTCCGGGGCGAGTGCTGCCGGAGGAAGAGCCTGCGGAGTAACAAGTCTGCGTAAGACTGGCGCCGCGCTCCAACCCACCGATGGCAATGATAGTGCCGCCGGAGACGTAGAGTTTGTAGCCGCCCTCGGTGTTGGCGTCAATACCCACCTCGGGACTGGAGGCGGAGATGGCATAAACGAGTCCGCCCTGAATGTAGCAGTTGCCATTAGCGTCCATCCCGTCGTTGTTGGTGGCACGGGCATACACCATTCCCCCGGAGATGGTCATATGACTTGCCGAGTTGATGGCATCGTCGTAGGCGTTGACCGTGATTTGTCCGCCGCTGATGTTCAGGGTACTTTTGCTCTCAATCCCCTCTCCGTTGCGTCCGGATGTGGTGACGGTTATATCGCCTCCGGAGATGGTTACGGAGCCGGTTGCCTTGATTCCCTTGGGGGAGGAGTAGTAACTGTTGTTTATTCGGTCGGTGTTGCCGGTATAGTTGGTGTTGGTGGTAGAGCCGTTGGAGTAGAACAATCCGCCGGTGGTGGTGACGGCAATCGAGGCACTGTCGCTGATAAGGAGTGTGCTGTCGCATTTAATACCTTTCCCTCCGGAACCGGAAGAGTTGAGCGTGAAGGAGCCGCCGGAGATGACCATGATGCCGTCGGACGAAAGACCGGCTGCGGCTTTGGTTTCCAAATCGGTAGTGTCCCACATGCCTGTGCCGGAATTGTTGATAGTGACTGTGCCATTGGTGGCATAGATATCGCCCTCCGCCTTGATACCTTTTGCAGCGGCTGCGGTTACTTGGATGTTGAGCGTGCCGCCATTGAGGTACACGTTTCCGCTGTCCTCGTTCTCGTGGTTAGCAGTCTGTCCCGTAGAGCCGGTTGTGGTGTCGTCCATATCACATTGTAGTCCGTCATCGCCTACGCCGCTGATGGAGATAGCGCCACTCTCCATGAGGAAAAACTGCGTGCAGTTAATGCCATCGCCAACCGCCGAGAGGACGTTGACCGTTGCGTTCTTGAACGAGAGGTATTCGCCGGTTTTGATACCATGTTTGAGCTTTCCGTAGATATTGAGCGTCCCTTTCTGTGCAAACTCGGCGTGTCCCTTGATGTATAGACATCCTTTCTGTGTGCCCGAAGCGGCATCGGTGAGCGTGTTTGTCGTGCCGGTGACGATTTTGACCTTGATGCGTTTACCATTCTGCACATGCACGGCCGCTCCGGAATAGACTGCGGACGAGTTGGTTAGGGTGAGTCCGTTCAGTTCGACAGTTGCCTTGTAGGAGCCTGCCATGTAGAACCCGCCGTCAGAGGAAGATCCGGAAAGCGAGTAGGTGATTTCGTCTGCGAGGTCGGCACTTTGCGTGAAAGATACATGCGCGCCCGATTGTGCGATGGTCAGGTAACGGGCGATATTGCCGGCAACGGTAATCATGACCGAGGAGTGGTTATATTGGACGTGAACCGTGCTGTCATTAACCACCGCTTCGTCCACATACATGGAACTGATGTCGCTGAGTGTGAACACTTTGCCCATGGCGGTGAGGGTCGTGCCGTTGGAGTAGGTCATGACACCTGCCTGGTCCGCAGGGAACTGATACAGAATGTTGCCGACCTGTATGTTGAGCGTTTGGGCGGTGGCTATTTGGGGTACAAAGAACAAAATACCAACCAAGGAACCAAGTACCAACCAAGAAACAAAGGTGGCAGTTATAGGGCAGAAACGTTTCATTTGACAACGATTTTTTGTGTGTTAGTACCATCTGTTACCAAATAAGTGCCGGTGCTGAGTGTGCGAGCAGCCTGAATGAGGTTGTCGAACCTGCCGAGCCGCATGCCGGTTAGGGTGTACAATTCTACCGGTTTGTCTGCATTCAGTACGTTCGACAACGCCGTGGCGGTATCGCCGTTGGTGGAGAACTGCATGGTGCTGAGCTCTGTCAGGAGGAAAGAGGCAGAAGTGTCGGCGTTGGTGACTTGCAGTTCCGTGCCGCTGACGGTTATGGTGAGTGAGTGGACACGCATCACTGTTGTCGTTCCGGCGGTGTTGGTGAACACCAAATACGGGTATCCTGCAGCGTGCAAAACATGTGTACAGGCTGTCAGGAATAATATAACTAATACCTTTCTCATGTGTAATTATACTTCAAATAATGAAAAAAGGTGCAAAGTTACTGCTTTTGCACTTTTCGCGCTATTTCAAACGCGCCACAGGCTGCTCTCCGCGACAGTTCCGCGTGGAAGAGTAGCCTGTGAGGTTCTGAACCGCAACATCACGCTTCATCCTTGATGAGATGTACATCGCACTGTGGGAACGGAATGGCAATTCCTGCGGCGTTAAGTGCATTGTAAATGACTTCTTTGGAACGGTCCACGTAACCGATACGTTCCGCTACCAATACGTATTGTTTGACGGCGATGTCCACAGAACTGTCACTCATGTCGTTCACAACCACGTAAACGCCCTGACTCGGTTCAACAATTTCGCGTCCGTACTGGTCTTTGGTGCGCATCTTTTGCATGGCTTCAACGATGACAGAGCGGACTTTCTCGATATCCGTTCCATAGGCGACGCCAACGACAATCTTGGTGAACTCGTAGGAGTTATTGCGAGTAAGGTTGTTGAAGTTCTTACCAAAGAGCGAGGCGTTGAGGAATGACATTTCTGTGCCGTCCACCGTCTCAATCTGTACGCATTGGTAGTTGATCGCCACCACTTTACCTCGCACACCATCGCACTCAATCCAATCTCCGACGCGGAGACGTCCGCCCATGAGTTGGATACCGTAAATGAAGTTGTTGAGGATATCTTTCAGGGCAATACCGATACCGGCGGAGAGGCCGCCTGCAATGAGACCGAGCGAGCCGGTGGGTACATTCAATTCTTCCACGACAATAGCGGTGTAAAAAAACCAAACGAGTACACTGATGATGCTGTTTCCGAGTGATAGGTTGATTTCGTTGGCGCGAATAGTGGTACGATTATGTTTACGCATGAAAGTTGTATAACGTGCGTACTGCCAAACAGCATGAATGAGGCGGCTGATGTACTTCATCACGTAGAATAGTATGCCTAAATAAACCAGGCTGATACCCGTTATTTTCATGGATAATTCTCCTGTGGCATCGTCCGTCAGATGGAAGAGGGGCTTATGGAAGAACTGAGCGTACAGGTCGGTCATGTCGAACATGTCCAACGCCATTTGAATACTCCAAGGCAGCGAGAGAAACAGCAAGGCCGGTATAATGACCTGCTTGATAAGATCGTAGAACCAAGTGGCACCGAAGAGCAGTGTTTCGCCATCGTTGCCGGGTGCATAGGTGATGCGTTTGCGCATTGCTGCCACCCGCTGGTCCAACCATTTCTCTTTGTAACGCTCCATCAGGTCGGAGACACAAAGGGTGCTCAGTAGGGCTGCGAGCATGAAATACCACCAAACGAGGAAAATCAGTGTAGAGAAAGTGTATCCGAAGAACGAATAGACAAACGATATTACATAAATCGCCAAGGACACCCATCCCAATATGCTGTCGATGTGTGTGGCTTTGTTGTGCTCGACAAGGCAAACGGATAGTTGCAACAGTGCAGCAATAAGCAACATTGGCGGGAAAATGAGTGCCAACAGGTTATCCGGAATAAAAGTGTTGCGGCACACAATGACAAATACTGCTGCAAAGAATGTCGGCAAGTACAGGCTTGCACTATGGCTTATCTGTCGCGAGCGAACACGCAGCAATAACGAACCGGATAGGGCGATAAGCAACCAAAGCAGCGTGTTGATGTTCTTGATACCGGCACGGACATACTCACTTCCCTCCCAGAAATATCCGAAAAGGAGAAAATACAAAACGGTTCCCACCAATACAGAGAACGTTGGCAACGCCTTGGGGCGGATGTATTTCTTCAGGTTGGTAAACCGGCAGAGCAGCCAGCAAATAACGGACATGATAATCCATACCACAAAGAGGGTGCCGAGTTGAATCGCACAGGCAATGACCAAGTATGCCTTTTCTGTTCGTCCCGTGATGGTATTGTAGTATTCAGGGTCATCTTCAACGGCTTGTTTAAGCCCGTCGTAGTCGTAAATATCCTTGAGGTCGCGCTTTATTTTGTCCCAGTAATTATTAAAATCAGCAAGGATGTAAATCATTGATTTCTGCCCGTTATCATAGATATAGTTGCTGAGTTCGTTGTACAGATTCTCTGCATAGTCGTAGGCCTCTTTTGTGCGGAGGTACGCCTCTTGGTAGTGAGTGCTGTCATTGATGACAGAGTCGCGGTGACCGGCGTACATTTTCAGCAGTTCGGAGGCGTACAGAATACACGAGTCGCGGTACTCTTCACCGGCGGCATCTAATACAAAAGGTGCGGAGGCGCTGTCCTTGATGGCAATCTGTATAATCTCTTTTTCGAGAGAAGATGATGCGGTGGAAATGTGCAGGTCAAGCGAGTCGTTCCGGTAGAGAAGGCTGTCGGGGACAATCTCCATTTGAATCTGTTTCATCTCGGGCGGGAGTCGGCGCAAAGCCTCAATAAGACGGGCATATCGGTCAATCTCGAACGTCAGACCGTTGATTATCTGGTCGTATGGCCTGCGTCCCTTGTTGAAATCATTGTATCCCGAAGTGACCTTCTTGAGGGCATAGGCCATGTCGAAGGTGCGTCCCTGCTCTTGTGTGTAGAGGAGTAGGGACAATTCATTTGTTTCCGTGATGACATCAATCATCCGTTGGTGCTGTTTGTTGTAGTCTTCGTGAAACAGAAGTTGTGCCTCCGTTCGTTGCAAGTACGAGTCTAACAACTCGGCCCGCAGTTCTTGCAGCACGTTGGTCAGTGTCCGTTCACTTTTGGCAGCAAATGCAGAAAGTGTGCACGCCAACAATGTAATGAAGATTGAAAGTGCTTTTTTATTCATTTGATAGTTGATTGGTACCTTAATTTGATATGATCATGTGGCACACTGCTTAGTCTTTCCCTCCTCCAAGGGCGATATACAGCGCGATAAGTGCCTGTGAGCCGTTGTAGAGGTTGGTGGCCTCGTTGAGTTGTGCTGCCAATAATGTCTCTTGCGCGGTAAGTACCTCCAGATAATTGGCTTTGCCCACATCCATCAGTTCGTGCGTACCAACGTATGCGTCTTGCAGAACCGCCACTTGGCGTTTGTAGAAAACATCTTTCTCGGAGGCAACCTGACAATCCGCCAATGCCTCATTGACCTGATTGCCGGCATTGATGACTGCCTGAACGTATCGGTTGGTCATGTCCTCCTGTGCCAGTTTGCTGATTTTCAGGTTGGCGACCAATTTGCCTTGTGCAAAGATTGGTTGGGTCAGTGTCGCCAGCGCATTGAGTAGCAGCGCACCCGGGTTAACCACCACAGAGCCTGCGCTGTTTGCCCAACCGAGCAGACCTTGCAGCGACAGTTTGGGATAAAAAGCGGCACGTGCGCTTTGTGTGTTGTAGAACGCTTCGCCAAGCGCCTGGTCGGCTATACGTATGTCAGGACGGTTGGCAATCAGTTCCGCCGGCACACCGGTAGAAACGCTTTGGGGCAGCTCGAAAGACTCCCATGCAGCGCGTTCGATATGTTGAGGCGGGATGACCAACAGTTTGCACAAGGTGTTCTCAACAGAGCGTATGCTGCGGCGGGTGTCCACTATCTGCGCTTTCACGTTCAGGTAGGAGTTCTCCATCTGATTGACGGAGGGGGAGGATGCCCGTCCGTTCTCCCACATGGCGCGTTGAGTTTCCAATGAGGCGTTCCAAAGACTGTCGGTGTGAGTGAGTATCTCCATCTGACGGTCAAGTAGTTGGAGCATGAAATACTGTTGTGCAACGGCTGAAATGAGGTTCGCCTGCATTACTTGTTGTCGCGCCTCGGCTTGCCAAAGTATTGCCTGGGCTTTGCGCATATGGTTGGTATTGACGGCAAAGAGGTCCAGATCCCAGTTCATCTGCAAGGGCAGGCTGTATGTCCATGAGGCGGCGGAGTTGTTGAAACTACCCACACCACCTGACGGGGCGAAGGTGAAAGAGGGCAGGTAACCCAGTTTGGCTGCATTGAGGGAAATCTGTGATTGCTCCACTGCAATTCGAGCGGATTTCATGTCCGTGTTGCGTACCAAGACGCTGTCAATCAGGTTTTGCAGCAGGGGGTCAGTGAACACCTCGCGCCAAGATAGTGTGGCGATAGAGCTGTCTGCAGCGGCAGCCTGCACGTCAGCAGTGGAACCATACAGGTTATTTGCGGCACCGGTCTGAGATTGATATTTATTGTAAATACCACAGCTGGAGAATAGTGCAGAGGATAACACGCACAGAATGGCGACTGCGGTTACTTTGCTGCTTTGAACCTCTGACGGGGTTACGCCTTGGAAACGCTCGTGAAGGTGCTGGAAAATGATGAAGAAGACGGGCACGACAAACAGCAACGCCAGCGTGCCCACCGCCATTCCGGCAGTCACACCCAGCGCGAGCACGCGGTTACCATTGGCACCGGCTCCGCCCTCTATAATCAGCGGGATCATACCGGCAATCATCGTTACAACAGTCATCAGTATCGGACGCAAACGTTCCTCGCAGGCGGCAAAAGCGGCGTCTGTGATACTCATTCCTTGTGCGCGTCGTTCCGCGGCAAACTCCGTAATCAGGATTGCCGTCTTTGCCAACAGACCGATGAGCATGATGACACCCGTTTGCAGATAGATATTGTTCTCCATTCCCGGCAAGTGAAACAGCGAGGCGAGCCATGTCACGCCAAATGAGCCCATCAGTCCGAACGGAACGGACAGAAGCACCGCCCACGGGGTGAACCATGAGTTGTAGAGAGAGGCAAGAATCAGGTAAATCAGTATGACACAAATCAGGTAGATGAATGCTGTGGCGTTGGAACCGGCGGTTTCCTCCACTTCGCGCGACATGCCGCCGTACTCGTAACTATAGCCTGCCGGCATGGTCTGTTCGAAAACCTCGGCAATGGCTTTGTGAGCGTCACCCTCCGAGTAACCGCTGGCTGCCATAATGCCGCACGTGATACTCTGGAACAGGTTGAAATGCTCTACGGACGCCGAGCCGACAATCTCGCGCAACGAGACAAACTCGGAAATCGGTGACATCTTGTCGTCCCGTACCCTGACAAAGATGTTGTTCAATGCTGACGGATCCAAACGATACTCCGGAGCAGCATTAGCCATGATACGATATACTTTACCGAACTGGTTGAAGTTACCCACATACGCACCGCCGCAGTAAGCACCGAGTGTGTTCAGCACTTCTGCCGGTGTAACGCCCGAGCGGTCACATTGCGTCGCATCAACACTGACTTCATATTTTGGAAAGCGTTCGGAGTAGGTGCTCATCGCCATCATGATCTCGGGACGCTGGTTCAGGGCGGTAATGAACTTCGTAGCGTCGGCACTGAACTCGCTCATAGGGCGGTCCTGTGTGTCTTCAAGCACCAGGTTGACGCTGTTGGACGAGCCGTAGCCCGGCACTTGCGGCATCTGGAAAGGAATGACAATGGCGTTCTTTATCTCCTGACAATCCATGGCAAAACGGGTATATACCAGCATGATATTATGGTTCATGCCTGGTCTGTCGTCCCAGTTCTTTAGGCGCACAATCAGGGTGGCGTAGCAACTGGCGGAGCGGTTGGACATCATACCGTAACCATTGACTACGGCGTAACTCTCCAATTCCGGGATGGATTTGATTTTTTCCTCCACCTTCTTCACAATCTCTTCGGTCTCATGCAGGGTACATCCTTCGGGTGCCTGTACTTCGGCAAAGAATACTCCTTGATCCTCTTGCGGAACGAGTCCCGAGGGCAAGTTACGCATGAACAACACCAGCAACACAGCGGTAATCAGCAGTAAAGTTACTGAAATCCACGGCTTTTTGATAAAACGCTTTACACCGGAAGAATATTTGCTCAAAATGGCATTGTAGCTGACTGTGTAGGCTTTCTTGACATAGTAGTTGAGGCTTTTTTTCTGGTTGTCACCCTCTTCGTATTTCATCATGAGTCCGCATAGGGCGGGGCAGAGGGTCAGCGCTGACACACAGGAGAGACCCACTGCAGACGCCAGTGTGACACCGAACTGCAGGAAGAAAGAACCGCTGGTGCCCGGCATGAAGGCAACGGGGATGAATACCGCCATGAACACCAACGTACAGGAGACGACAGCTACCGACACCTCACTCATCGCCTGACGGGTGGCTTCGCGTGCATCGGAGATACCGCTCTCCATCTTAGCCATTACCGCCTCTACAACGACAATGGCATCGTCCACCACCGTACCAATGGCAAGCACTAAGGCAAAGAGTGTCAATATATTCAGTGAGAAACCCGCAACCGTCACGATGGCAAACGTACCCATCAGGGACACGATGATTGACAGTGACGGGATAAGGGTGGCTTTGAAGTTCTGAAGGAAGAAATATACCACCAGTATGACGAGGATGATGGCAATAATCAGCGTTTCCACTACATTATGAATAGCGGCAAACAGGAAATCATCCGAGGTTTGCAGTATCTCGAACTCCAGTCCTGCCGGCATAGTGGGTTTCAAGTCCTCGTAAAGTTGGTGAATGCGCGCATTCACTTCCGTGGCGTTGGCACCCGGTGCTTGGAATACCATGTAGAGCGTACCGGGATAGCCGTCAATGTTGGAGGTGAAGTTGTAACTGACGGCACCGATCTCTACATCGGCAACATCGCTTAAGTGGAGTACATGGCCGCGGTCACTGGTGCGGATAACGATATCGTTGAACTCCTCCACGGATTTCAGCGTGCCTTTGTACTCCATCGAGTACTGATAGGCGTTCTCGCTCTGTTCGCCGAAAGAACCCGTCGCCGCCACGAAACTCTGGCTCCCGAGTGCGGCAAACACGTCATTGGGAATCAATCCGTGCTGCGCCATTACGTCGGGTTTCAGCCAGATTCGCAGAGCATACGTGTTACCCAACGACATCACATCGCCTACGCCCGTAATTCGCAGCAGGCGCGGCTTGATATTGATGTCGATATAGTTGGCAATAAAGTCGGCATCATACTTGCCGTCCGTGCTCTTGAGGGCACCGATATGCAGGATGTTGTTCTGTTGTTTCATCACCTGCACACCCACTTTGGTGACCTCGGCGGGTAGGAGAGCCAACGCTTTGCTGACCCTGTTCTGCACGTTTACCGCGGCGATGTCCGCGTCTGCACCCTGCTCAAAATAGACTTGAATCGATACCTCGCCGGTTGCAGAAGCCGAACTGGTGATGTAAGTCATCCCCGGCACACCGTTGATACTTTCCTCAAGGGGTTGTACTACGGATTTCATCACCGTATTCGCATCTGCACCGCTGTACGTGGTACTGACACGCACTGTCGGAGGCGCAATATTGGGGTATTGTTCTATGGGCAGTGTGCTCATACACACAAACCCGACCAGTGTGATGACGATGGCTATCGCGCAGGCCATCACATATTTATTGATGAAGATATTTCCTTTCATGTCTCAATTAAACAGCACTTTTTGTCCGTCTTGCACATTGTTCGCACCTATGGTTACAATTTTGTCGCCCACATTCAGTCCCGATTCGATGATAACATCCTTACCATTGCCTGTAGGGTAAGTGGTGACGGCTGTTGAGGCGGCAGTACTGTCTGGCTGTACTACATACACCAAACTCTTGTCCTGCAAGCGTACAACGGCCACCTGCGGGATGACAATGACGCCTTTTTCTTCAAATGGAATGACGATACTTCCCTGAATGCCCGAGTAGAACACGCCGTCAGGATTGGGGAAGGTGGCTTTGCAGGCTACGGTACCGGTGGCGCGGTCCACGGCTCCCGACACCGAGGTGATGCGCCCCTTGATAGGATATTCTGTGCCGTTCTTCATGATAAACGTCACTTCCGGGAAGTCCGCTAAGGTCTTGTGTTGATTATCGCCGGTGATGCGCCCCTCCAGAACCGACTCATTGACGGAGAACTCGGCATTCATGTTCTCGTTGCCGCTCACCATGGTAAGGTATGTGCCGGGGCTGACCTGCGTGCCGACGGTCACATCTATTGACCCGATAAAGCCTCGCACAGGTGAGGTAATGGTGCAGAACCCTAAATTCACGCGGGCACGGTCTGCTGCCGCTTTTGCCTGTGATGTGGCGGCTCTGGCGCGGTCTAAAGCATTCTTGCTGTTCTCCAACATGAAATGGCTGATGATACCTTTGGCGTACAAGTTCTCGTTGCCTTCATACTCCAACTTGGCACTGCTCTCGGATGCCTGTGCCGCCTGCAGGTTCGCCTCGGCGGCTTCTAATTCCAGTTGGGCATTGCGGCTGTCTATGACAAACAGCACGTCCCCCTTCTTTACCTGCTGACCTTCACTGACGCAAATCTGCATCAATTGACCGCTCACTTGTGGGGTGATGGTCACATCGTTCTGTCCCTTCATGCGGGCGCTCAGTTTTACCGGCAGCACAATGTCACTCTTCTCAATGGTCATCGTCTCATACGACGTCTCCTTGGTCTCAGGCATTTTAATGCCGCATGCAGCCAGTGCCAGGACTACTGCAAAAAGAATGTACTTTTTTCCCATGTCTATTTGTATATTCTGTCTGTTTATTACGATTTTAAGATGGGTTTTATAACTAAAACTAAAACCGACTGCAAAGGTACAACTTTTTTCTGACATTTGCAAGAAAAATGCAAACTTTTTTTTAGTTTGCACTATTTTCCGCCGCTTTTATTGCGCCAACGACCTCTCATTTTCCCCCGACTCCAACGCCTATATAGTATTATACTATGTATAATACGTGCATGCTTAGTTATTCACACTTTTATCGCTACCTGGTGAAAGGAGCTCCATACCTTCTGCAGAGTACGCCGCTTTCCGCGCCTGCGGAAAAGTAACGTGGTACGCCGCTTTCTGCGCCTACGGAAAAAAAACAAAGTACCCCGGTGCCCTCACTTGCACCAAACGGGATTATTTGTCGTGTTTGTGCTCGTAGATCGCCTCTTCCACATTGATGATATAGTCACCCATCTTCTCCAGTTCCAGAATAATATCCATGTAGTTGATACCGCTGGAATAGTCGTACTCTTTGTCGGTGATGTGTTGCAGGTTCTGAGATTTCAGTTCATCGCGGAAATTGTTGATTTCATGCTCCATGTTGGTCATCTCCAAGAAATCATCTTCACTGATGCGCACTTGTTCCAGCGCCTCCACCATCTTGGTGATAGCACCGCTAAGCAGGAAAATCATCATCTCGATGTTGCGCGACTGATATTCTGTATACACGATTTTCTCATCGTGCTTGTGGCGCAGAGAGCGGGCTATATGGTAGTTGGCATCGCCAACGGACTCCAACTCGCTGACAATACGCAACATCTTGTGCACCTCGTGCTTGGACTGTTCGGACAGACGACCATCCGCTACTTGATTGAGATACAACGCTATCTCGTACTCCATGTTGTCGCAAATGCCCTCATATTTCTCTACGCGCTGGAAGATACGTGTGAACTGCTCTTCGTCTTGTTCATTAACAAGGTCATGAATCATACCCACCATACGTTGCGTACGGATAGCGAATACGTGCAACTCTTTCCATGCCTGCAGGATGGACAACTCCGAGGTGTACATCAAACCACCCGATATGAACCTGAGTCGGTTGTCGGTCAGGCGCTCTTCCGGCTTGGATGGAATAATCAGGGTGACAAGTCGTTCCAACAAAGGTACAAACCAAATGAGAATCATGGTGTTGACTATATTGAACGAGGTGTGGAAGGTGGCGAGCACTGCGTTCAATTTGTCGGGGGACACGTCAGAAGGCACACCCGGAGTGAACTCCACACCCCACAAGCTGCATACGCCCCCTACAAACCAACGGAAAACGCATAATACCCAAATCACGCCAAACAGGTTGAAAACCAAGTGCGCCATGGCTGCTCGACGAGCCTGTACCGAAGCGGACAAAGCCACTACGTTGGACGTGATTGTGGTACCAATATTCTCGCCTAATACCAGTGCTATACCCATGTCTATAGGCAGTACGTGCGTCGAGC
>ODAI012583730.1_pt1 | contig 12750 bp, 10 predicted proteins | sample 1539321 | NCBI WGS metagenome assembly ODAI01 (sample SAMN02144231, study PRJEB22623) | gut metagenome | biome: sheep rumen | host: Ovis aries | place: New Zealand | reverse complement strand
TCGCATGCCACCATGCAACGACGGCTTCAGGATGATATACTGCGGGCGAATGGCATCGAGCAGACGAGCCTTCTCCGCCACATCGTTCACACCAATAAGCTCTTCGTCGAGGGCAATAGGCACAAGACGCGCATCGCAGAGCTCACGCAACGCAGACCACTGGCGGACAGCGATGGGCTGCTCGATGGAGTGAATGTCGTATTTCGCCAGCTCCTCCAAACGCTGCAACGCCACATCGGTGGTGAATCCGCCGTTGGCATCGAGACGCAGTTCGACCTCGTCGCGACTGAAACGCTCGCGCACGAAACGGATGAGCTGCAGCTCACGCGACCAGTCGATGGCTCCAATCTTCAGTTTCACGCAATGGAAACCGGCATCGAGCTTCTCCACCACGCGCGCGTACATCTCTTCAAACGTGCCCATCCACACCAGTCCGTTGATGGGGATGCCCTCCTCGCCACGCGAGAACGGTGTAGCCCTGTCGAAGGGAGGAAGACCGAGCATCTGGGCGTGGGCAGTCTCCAAGCCGAAGAGCATGGAGGGATAGGGGCGCAACGCCTCGTAGGGAATCTCTCCTGTCTCCACATATCGCTCGCACATCGCTCTGAGCGTGCGTTCGTAGTCGTCATCGGGCATGGCGTCGCACGACAAATCGGGGAGCGGAGCACACTCGCCAACGCCATCCCTCAGTATTCCCCCTTGGGAGGAATCGCAGGTGAGACGCACGAACCAGCTCGTCCGCGTCAGATAGACACCGCGCGACGTGCCGGCAGGACGGCGGAAATGGAAAACTCGCTTGGTCAGTTCGTAGTGAAGCATTGGGAAGATTTAAAAATTAAGAAATTAAAAATTAAATAATTAAAGGGGCAAGGAGTAAGGGACAAGGAGCAAGGGGCAAGAGGCAAGAGGATAGTCTTGGATGATTGGGGGGGCTGTCTGCGAAGGGCAATCTCTTGCCCCTTATTTTCTGGCCTTTACCTCTATCTCCCTTTATGGAAACTTAGGATATTTGTCGAAGTCGGGCTTGCGTTTCTCCAAGAACGCGCGGCCTCCCTCCTGTGCCTCGTCCAAGCAATAGTAGAGCATCGTGGCATCGCCCGCCAACTCCTGTATGCCTGCCTGACCGTCGAGTTCGGCATTCAAGCCTGCCTTGATCATGCGCAGCGCCAGCGGCGAGCGTTCCATCATCGTCTCTGCCCACTCCACGCACTCGTCTTCGAGTTGTTCGAGCGGCACCACCTTGTTCACCAAGCCCATCTGCAGAGCCTCCTCGGCACTGTACTGACGACAGAGGAACCATATCTCGCGCGCTTTCTTCTGACCGACTATCCGTGCGAGATAGCTCGAACCAAAGCCGGCATCAAACGAGCCCACCTTCGGTCCTGTCTGCCCGAAGATGGCATTCTCGGAACAAATGGAGAGGTCGCAGACCACATGCAGCACATGACCGCCACCGATGGCATAGCCGTTGACCATCGCGATGACAGGCTTGGGCAGACGGCGTATCTGCATCTGCACATCGAGCACGCTGAGGCGCGGCACACCCTGTCCGTCGACATAGCCGCCACGACCTTTCACATGCATGTCGCCACCGGCGCAGAAAGCCTTGTCGCCAGCACCTGTGAGCAGCACGACACGGATGTCCAGGCAGTCGCGGCAATAGTTGAAAGCCTGCGACATCTCCCACGTCGTGAGCGGGGTGAACGCATTGCGATAGCGTTCGCGGTTGATGGTGATCTTCGCAATGTGGTTGTACTCTTCAAAAAGGATCTCCTTGAAGTCGAATCCTTCAATCTTTTTCCAGTTTCTTTCCATATTGTCAATTATCAATTGTCAATTATCAATCTTGGGCGAAGCCCGCAAAGTATTCTTTCAGCACACGCATATCCTCGGCCGAGTCGGTGAACACCTCCAAGAGCAGCGGACGCTCCACATCCACCATGCCGTTCACCAGCCAGTCGACGCCTTCTCTCATTTCGTTCATGTCGTGGGCGGCGCAATAGTGGACGCCATAGCTCTGGCAGATGCCTGCAGCCGTGGCATGGTGTTTCGCCATCACGAAACGCTCGCGCGCCGCACTGCCCTCCAAGCCCTTGAACTTCTCGAAGATGCCACCGCCACCATTGTTGAGCAAGAGGATGCGGAGGTTGTCGCGCAAATCGTCTTGCCACAAGGCATTAGAATCGTAGAAGAAGCTCAGGTCGCCGAGGACGCAGAACACGTTTTCGGTGGTGGAGAGCGAGAAGCCGGCTGCGGTGGAGAGCGAACCCTCGATGCCGTTCACGCCGCGGTTGCACCAGACGTAATGCTGCGCATAGATGTTGCCCAGTCGGACGGACATGCTGTTGGCATAATGCGTGATGCACCGGCTGTCGAGCTGGCTTTCCAACTCCTTCACGGCAGCCATCTGCGAATAGTCGGGAGAGAAAGCCTCCACTTGCTCATCGACCTCTGCCAGCATCTCGTCCCAAAGGTCGAAATAGGCGGAGGTAGCAGATGTACGCCGCCCCATCTTCCCGATGGCTTCACCGATATCGGCAAGCACGTCGGCGGGATGACCTTCGACGACGCCCGCGAGCCGCATGAACGTGTCGCGCACGCTGCCGTCTTCGCTTACCGCCCACACGGGCACATCATCGGGCAAACGGCGGAGGAACGCCTTCAGGCGCTTGCTCACCAAAACGTCGCCCAGGTAAAGCACAAAGTCGGGTGTCAAGCCGGCAGGCAGATTCTCCCTGGACAACAACTCATCGAAATGACAAGCACCACACCCGATGCTCAATGCCTCGTTCAGCACGACGGCAAAGCCCGAGATGCCACGGAAGTCGTCGGCCATCAGTTTCTCTTCAGCCACTTGACCCACAACGATGAGAGGCCTTTTCGCATGCAGGATACCGCTCACGCAATCGCCCATCTGCCGCTTGTCGTTCCGCGAGTGCGCCATCACAATCGTGCGCTCCTCAGGCAACGACTTCTCGGTGAAGCCATACAACGGTTCCGACAGTGGCACGTTGATATGCACTGGCCCACCACCATGAGCCCGAGCCGCCAGCAACGCCTCGTTCACCAACCGGTTGCACCACCACTGCTGCTCCGAGTCAAGAGGTTCGGGCAGCGTGACAGCCTTGCGGACAAAGCGCCCGAGGGCATCGGTCTGAGGAAGCGTCTGCCCGTCGAGTTGGTCAATCCATTGCGGAGGGCGGTCGGCAGAAATCACCACCAACGGCACATGCTGATAGAAAGCCTCGGCAACGGCAGGGGCAAGGTTGAGCAGCGCAGTTCCACTGGTGACGCAGACGGCAACAGGTTCGCCCAGACTTTGTGCCATTCCCAATGCATAGAAACCTGCCGAGCGTTCATCCGTAATGGGATAGCACTCGATATCAGGGCACTCGTTGAGATTGTGCACTATCGGCGCATTGCGGCTTCCCGGACAACACACCGCATGCTGCACGCCGTGAGCCACGAGCAATGCCGTCAGCGTGTTCACATTATTTTTATTACTATAAGCCATTCAATGATTAAATTGTAAATTAAAACAGGCTGCGCATGGTCTGCATCTTAGCCTCTGTCTCCTCCCATTCCTGTTGTTCCTCGCTCTCCTTCAGCAGTCCGCCTCCCGCATAGAGCATGCACGTACGACCGTCAATCTGCATACACCTGAGCGACACGAAGAGCGAGGTGTCGGCAGCGGCTTGTTCATCGGCTGAAGTATGGAGATTCAACGGACCGCAGAAACCGCTGTAGTAGCGGCGCGGCGAGGGTTCGTTTTTGAGGATGAAGTCCAGCGCCACGTCTTTCGGAACGCCACACACCGCTGGCGTAGGATGCAATGCCTCGAGCAACGCACCAAGCCCTTTTCCTTCGCGAAGGGTGAAGAGGAAATCGCTCCGCAGATGCACCAGATTGCCGGCACGCACCGTGCGCGGCCCTTGCTCCTCGATGTCGTCAGCCAACTGTTTCAGCCGTTCTAAGATGTAGGTCGCCACGAAGCGTTGCTCTTCTATATTCTTGTCTGTCCACCCCAGTTTCTGTCCCCATTCGGGAGTGGCGGCAGGCGTGTTTCGGGTGGCGGTTCCAGGAGGCGTGTCGAACGTCAAGTGGCGGCCGTGAAGCGCCATCGTTCCAGCCAAAGCCATCGTGTGGAAAGTGGCTTTTCCTTTCTCCTTTCTCCTCTCTCCTCTCTCCTCTCTCTCTTCCACCAACACTTCAGGAGTCGCCATCAGCCACATACCGCTCTCGGGTGTGCTCACAAGGGCGACAAACATGCGCGGATAGGACTTGCAAGCCTTCAGGAAGAGTTGCTCAGCATCCACATCCTCGCCAAACGTTTCCTTGCTTCGGCGTGCCAAGACAATCTTGCGGAACTGTCCCTGCTGCAATTCGCGATGGAACAGCTCGAAACTGTCGTGATAGCTGGCACGCTCCTCCCTACTCAGTTGCCTTTTCCTGCGTTCCTCCTTCCTCGTTCCTCCTTCCTCGTTTCCCAGTTCTTCATCCACCCGATGACGGGTCACGATATCGGGGCGAATGAGCAGAAGCGGACAATCGGCCGAAACAACGAAAGGTGCCACCACATAGCCCTCACGCCCGTCAAGCTCCGCCAACGAAGCCAGCTGGCATGCTGCTCCGTCACGTTGCTCCACCCGCACAAACTCGTCGGCATAGGGCATCCGATAACAAGCAAACGTCATGCTCCTTCCTCGTTCCTCATTCCTCATTCCTCGTCTTCTTACCAATCACATAGTTCGTCACTTGAACGGTGGAAATCAGCTCTCCCTCCTCGTTTTTTATTTCGATATGCCACTGGTGCAGCGTGCGGCCTTTGTGCAACAGGCGGGCATAGGCCGTCACCGTGCAGCCTTCCATTACGGCTTTCACATGACTGCCACTCACGTTGATGCCCACGCTGATTTTGCCCGGGCAGAGCGCCATCGACCCCACGCCAGCCAAGTTCTCAGCCAACGCCAGCGAGGCACCACCGCTGAGGAAGCCAAACGGTTGGCGATTGCGTTCGTCAACATGCATACGCGCCATGCAAGTGTCGGGCTCGGGAGTGGAAATAAACTCCATTCCCAACGCATTCGACAGTCCCGGTTGGCGCATCACCGCATCTTTAATCTTGTCAACATTCATAGTATTTTGTTTTCAGTTTATCATTCAAAAGAAACATCGTTAGGGCAAAAGTACAAAAAAACAACGATATTCCCCCAACATTTGCGAAGATTAACGCTGCCGCCATTTTTTTACATAATCTTTGCATCTTCATAAAGGGAGTAAACGGAGTTAACAGGAGTTACCGCTATGCTCAGGGAGTTAACGGACATTAGTCCTCCCCCTCGTGTCCCCTCCTCTGGGGAGAAGGGGTTAGGGGTGGTAGGTTTCTCATCTTTCATCCTTCCTCCCCTCCCTAGTTGGGGAGGGGTCGGGGGAGAGGCTTTTCTACACAAAGAACAGCGATACGCCCACCACCGATATCACCGCACCTAAGACGTTGCGCAACGTGATGCGCTGGCCGAAAAGCCACCACGACGGCAGAAGGATGATAATCGGCGTAGTGGCCATCAGCGTCGAGGCTATGCCGGCAGCTGTATATTGAACGGCCATCAGCGAGAATCCCACACCCAAGAACGGACCGCTCACCACCAGCACTAGCATGGCCATGAAACCTTTCCGGTCGGACAAACTGGCACGCAAGGTTTGACGTTGCTCGACAGGCCGGCGCCAGTTCATCACCATCAGCCAAGCGGAAAAGCAAACCAGCCCAGCCACACAACGAATCAGGTTGCTACCGAAAGGCAGATAGCCCTCCATTTGCGGCAACACTTCGGCAGGTACGCTGGCTTCATAACAGTCCAGCCCTATCTTGCTGAGCACCAGTCCCACGCCCTGTCCCAATGCCGCGCCGAGCCCGAAGAGCACGCCCTTTGCGGGCAGGTTCAGCGAGAGCCTGTGCCCCTCTCCACGCCCCAGCACCGAGATGCCAATACCCGTCATCGTCACCGCCATCGCCAGCAGGCTTTGCACGTTGAGCGTCTGCCCCAGCATCGTCCAAGCCGAGAAGGCCGCGAAAGCCGGAGCCAGCGTCATGAAAAGCTGGCCGTATCGAGAGCCAATGGTCAGATAACTGTTGAACAGGCACCAGTCGCCAAAGAAATAGCCCACCACGCCACTCAGCAACAGCCACAGCCACGCCTCGCCACTCGCATAGACAGGAAAGAAATAACCCGTCCCGAAACCTATCAGCAACGCCGAGAAACACAATGCAAACGCCATTCGCCAGACGTTCATCACGAATACGCCCAAGCGGCGGCTGGCCACCTCGCCCGACAATGCCGATATTGTCCACAAGAAAGCCACTCCCAACGAAATCAATTCGCCTATATAAGCCATCTTAGTTCCTTTGTTGATTCAGCATGCAAAATTACAAAAAAATGCGGGCATAACACCCGCATTCTTCAAAAAATCGACATCATGGCAGCGAACCGCAATATTTGTCCAGCCACATGTCGTGATAATAGTGGCGGGCGTGGCGCTCGAAAACTGCCATCTCCCGATGACCCAAGCGCCGCCAAAGCGAGTCGATACGCCGGCCAAGCTCCCTGCACTCGTCCATCGAAACCACCGAGTCGAAACGGTAATAGCGGTGGTTGAGCGGCGTGAATGTCCAGTCGTAATCGAGATATTCAACAGCCTCCAGCGCTCCGAACCAGCACTCCAGCGCCCGATGCGGATAGCCCGCCCCAGCACAAAGGTCGCCCAGAATAAGCCCCTTCTGCGCTATCACTCGCGCATTCTCCGTCGCGTTGATGGTTTTCCACCCCTTGTCAAGGATTTCGTCCAGCAGACGCGCATCCATACTCACCACTCCCTCGCGTGGAGTGCAACGACACACACAATAATAAGACTTTCTTTCCATCAGTCTGATTTTCAATAAGTTAAAGAACGATTAATAAACTATTTAACTCATTGGAAAGTGCACAAAAAAAGATACAACAATCCCTCAGAGTGCCACTTGGCGTGGCCAGCATTTGGTTTGTTGTATCTTTCTGGCGGCAAAATTATGACAAAAATCCCAATCCCGCAAATCTTTTCCCAGTTTTTTTTCATAACTTTGAACGATTTTCGGCTGACATGATTTTTCGGCACGGATGACACGGATTTCACGATTTTCTCTGTTTTCTTCTTGGAAATAATGCCGTAGGCATTGGATAGGGGTAGCCAGCTGTCTTGACGGCTGGTATCGGATGTGAGAGGAAACGGGCATGCCTTTAGGTATGCGACACACTCTCTGGCTATCGTGTACCTACGGCACACCCTTTTTGTTGGCTTGTGGTTCCAGCCACGAGGACGTGGCTGGCTATCCCAATCAAAACCCCGCTGGGGTTTCTACGCGAAGCAACTTGCTACGCCGAGGCTAGTCAATAGTGCTGTAAGGATGGCGATAATCGTTTGTATAATGAATTTCCACGTTTCTTTTTTCATAGTTTTAGATTTAAGGTTAAAAAATTTCATTTTTTGCAAGAAGCGGTCTTTAAGCCAGCCAAAAGCGGCTATTAAGGCTCTTAGAAGCCGCATCTAGCGAGGTTAGATGCGGCTTTTGAAGAGGTAAGAAGCCCCTGAAGACCCCTCCTAACCTCCCCTGTTGAGGGGAGGAATTCAGAAGTTACTCCATTCTCAAGAGTATAGTTCTCCCCCTCAACAGGGGGAGTTAGAGGGGGGCTGTGGGTCTGCCTTCCTTACGGATTGGTATCCCCGTCCTCTTCCTTCGGGAGCAAATCCTTGATGTTCTTCACCGAAACGTTGCTGAGGAAGCGGGTGTTGTGCTTGCCCGATGCACCGTCCACGGTGTAGTAAGGCAGAAAGTTGACACGTGCGCCGACGATGTTCTTCACGGCGGTGAAATCCTCCTCGCGCAGAGCGCCCTTGGTCTTCAGTCCGATCTTGAACGAGCCGAAGCCGTTCAGCTTCACCACCTCAGAGGCATTGAGGTGTCGGTTCATCACGTTGATGAGTTCGATGAGCACGCCCATCACGTCGGAGTACTTCACGGAAACATTCTCCTGAATCTCCTCGCCGATGGCCTCGAGGTCGATGGTGTTGGTGTGCACGGCACGCCCGAACCACTGTCCCTGGGTGATGCTTCCGTCGCGGTTGTCTTGATAAGTTCTGTAAATAATTGCCATAGTGTTTTCCTTTCTTTTTTTGAAGCCTCACCCCCAACCCCTCATTCCCGAGCAAGGCTCGCCTACCCGTAGCCTTTCCAAAGGGCGAGGGGGGATGGAAAGTGAATAGCTCCTTCTTTTTAGTTTTTAGTTAGTTAATTAGTTAATACTCTCTTTGAGGATTTGGGATTTCTGGGGTTCTGGATTCGGTAGATTATTCATCGCATTAGAGCTCGATTTGCGACGCCGGCCGGGGAATCAAACCTTCATCGTTCATCCTCTTTTCATTTGCAAAGTTACAATTTATTACTCAAACCGCCAAAAATCGCATATCGATAACTCGTAAAAATCCGTTAATTTGAAGAGAATTTCTGTTAATATTTGCAAACACCCTTCATTTCCCCTTTATCCATGGGCATTTCGGAGGAATTGCAAAAATGGCGGGGTCGATGGCGCATGGTGCGGACGGTGCAAAAGATGACATCGTGACATCATGACATCGTGACATTAAGCACCTCCCACATGTGCAGAGTGCGCCCCTCGACTATTGGTTATTATAATATATAATATAATATTATATATTATAATAAAATTACTATTATTACACTCTATTAAATTTAATATGCTTTTTCTTGCAATCCATAACCAACAGAATATGGAAACACCTTAATGTCATCATGTCACGATGTCATCATGTCACGATGTCATCATGTCACGATTTATTGTACTCTCCACACTTGTAAAGATTCTTGCGCTAACAAACATTAATGTGGGAAAAATGTGCATCGTTCGTGTTGTGGGGATGCAAAAATTTTAGTATCTTTGTAGACGAAAAGCTGCGGGCATGACAGCACTCCATGCGATAGTGCCTTGCGGTAGGCGCGCTCACCGATGTGGGCGGGTCGTTTTTTTCGGCATGCATCGAACTAACCTTTTAAAAACACAACATAGAATTATGAAGAATTCAATCATTAACACAGAGGGTGAGGACCCCTTACAAGCCTTAGAGGATTTCGGGGCTGAGTGGATGGAATATTTCAGCGGCGTCCAGCAGCTGATGACCGACTATAAACGTTTGAAACATCGAGTGGCCGAGCTGGAGGAGGCGAATGCTGGGCTTGCGGAAGCCATCGGGCAGTTGAAGAAGGGCGACGAATGGTCGAGCCGTGTGACTTACGAGAATGTGGTCGACCAGATTGCCTCGAACGAGGATGCTGCCCAGCGCGACTTGGCCCGCAAGTTGATTGAGCCTCTGCTGAAACGCGCCCAGGTCACTCAGTTGCGCAAGGACATCAAGAAGCGTGTGAAGGAGCTGAACGAGGAGAGTGCCGTCGCCGGCATCGTGATTGAGCAGGCTGAGTTGACGGTGCAGGGCGACTATGTGGAGAACAAGGGCGTGGAGAACCATTTCAATGCGCCCATAGGACAGGTAATCAATCATGTTGACAAATTGGAATAAGTTATGGAAAAGGAAAAGAAGAGTGAGATACACATCACGAACAATTTCAATGCGCCCATAGGTCAGCACATCGACCATGTGGACACCATCAACTTCCGCATGGACGGCGAGGGCTCGTTTCATTTCGGGATGGTGGAGCATGCAAATGCGGAGAACAAGCCTGAGCCTTGCGTGGATGCCGCTGAGAGGGGCGCGATGCCTGACGTGCTGGCTTCGGAGGAGGCGCAGAAATATTGGGAGCGTTTGCAGGCGGCTGGGTTTACCGGTGCTGAACACCAGTTACTCTCAGGCGTATCCCGCAAGCAGGCCATGTATATCGCATTGTCTTTCGCTGAGAAGCTCAACCTGACTTCTAAATGGAAGCCTTTCGAGCAGCTGTGGAACAAGCGCAATCTGGCTCAGGAGAAATGGAACATGACCGAGACGGGCATCATGCCCTCGCGATACGAGGAGATAGACAGGATTTTCGCAGATTGACGTAACTCGCTGAAAATCAGCTTCAATACCCCCTATATAGGAGCTATAGATAGGCCCTATATAGGGGGTTTATTTGTTGGGGTTGTAGTACTTTTGCATCGTAATCGATTACAAAACAAAACGAATGTATAACCCATAAAAAGTATTACAACTATGACTATAAAACTTCAAATTTCAGACAGCGTCTATAAGACCCTTGTGGCAAGTGGAAACCGCATTAAGGGCTCGATTGGACTAGTAAACCCCGAAGAGGGCAACTTCAATGCGCATCGTCGTTCAGACTACACGCGCCCAGAGACAAAGTACATCAAACTGGCGCACGGACGTGCAAGTGTGACAGAAGAACGGGTGAACCTCACCCTGAGAATCGACCGCCGCGAAGCGGATGTGGTGCCATACGAGGTGATCGACGCAGAGTCGTGCCAGGCAAGTGATTTCGTGTATAACAACATTTAAAGAAAGGAGGAATTATGTTTGGAGTAGCATTATCAATTAAGAGCAGGGTGCGCAACTGCACCCCCGCTCTCTTCAACCAGGTGGTTGACTCGGAGCAGACGGCACGTGTGTGTGCTGAGATAGAGGACGCACTGGAGAAAGTGAAACGTGGCGAGATGAGCCGCGAGGACTTTGAGACCTACAAGGGCGAGCAGAAGAAGCGTTTGGCAATTTTCACGCCCCACGCGACCTTCCCCAAGGGCAGACGTTTGAGCGAGGATGCTGTGCCATCAGGGCTGAGCATGTATGACATCGACCACTTGGACAATTTACAATTGACAATTGACAATGGACAATTAACAAAGGGAAATGGACAAGGGGCGAAGCGAGGGCTGTTTGAGCGGCTGGTGGAACACACGTTGAAGCGTGAGCCGATTACTGACGAGGGAATGATTGCGGAGCTGAAGCGTCTGGGCATCTGCCTGGTGCATGTGACGCCTTCGACAGAGGGCTTCCGGTTGTTCTTCGTGATGCCAGAGGGCATGAACCTTGAAGAGGCTCAGAAGTGGATGTCGCAGCAGTTGGACGATTCTGACTACGACGGGTGCGTAAAAGACTTGGCTCGTTGCTCGTTCGTGGTGCCGAGAGAGTACATATTGTATCTCGACGAAGAAGAACTGTTTACAGCCTCCCCCAACCCCCTCCAAGTAGAGGGGGCTACAAAAAGGCTGACGGAAAAGGAGGCTGCTAACAAAACTCCCCTCCCTACGGGGGAGGGGCAGGGGGAGAGGCTTTTCAAAGGCATCCCTTATTCCTCCATCATCTCCGAATGGTGGCGCTGCACGGGTGGTGAGCCGGCAGAGGGCGAACGCAACGTGAAGTTGCACAAGCTGGCGGTGAATTTGAGGGCGATTTGTGATAATAAGAAAGAGGTGCTGCTGGCTGTGATGCCCCGTTTTGGTCTCTCGGAAACGGAACTGAAGAGCATCGTGGACTCTGCCTGTAAGGAAGAGCCGAAAGGTGTCTCAAAGAAGATGCAGAGCATCATTGATAAATTGCTCACAGAGGCCTCAGAGGAGACGGAGACCACAGAGGAAGACACGGAGGAGGCTTCCTATTTCACTCTCCCCCCATCGCTCAAGAAGAATCTGGCAATGGGCTTGAAGGAGAGTCTTGTGGGTGTGCCTGCGAATATGTATATGCCTGTACTTTGTAGTGTTCTCCCCATCGCAGCCGCTTACGCCGATCAGGTGGAGGTGGAATATTGCGACGGCAACCGCCAGAGGTTGGGCTTGATGTCGATTATTCGAGGCGAGCAGGCCAGCGGCAAGAGTGTTTGCAAGAAGGCTGTTGACGTGTGGAAGCGCCAATTCGACGAAGAGGACGCTCTGGCTCGCCAACGTGAAGAGGAGTGGAAAGAGCGCAAGAAAGGTCGTAAGGCCAACGAGAAGGCTCCTGAAGACCCGAAGGTGCTGATTCGTACGGTACCTGTTACGGTCTCTTGTTCAACACTCCTGAAGCGTTTCAAGAATGCGAACGGGCATTGTCTCTACTCGTTTTGCGAGGAATTGGACACTTTGAGAAAGACGAACGGAGCTGGCTCATGGAGTTCAAAGTATGACATCTATCGTCTCTCGTTTGACTTGGGAGAGTGGGGTCAGGATTACAACTCTGATGCCGCTGAGTCGGGAGTGGTGAAAGTCGCCTATAACTGGACGATGCTCGGAACCAACGGGGCCATGAGGAAGTGCTTCAAGTCGGACAACATAGAGAACGGCCTTTCTTCTCGAATATTGGTGGCCGAAATGCCGGACTCCAGCTTCTCAAAGATGCCCAAGTTTGGCCGTCGTTCGGCAGAGGATGAGGCTAAGATTCAAGAGGCTGTTACCCGTCTGCGTTCTTTCTCTGGCCTCGTTAACACCCCTCGTTTGAGGAAAGCCATCGAGGAATGGGTAGAACAGAAACGAGTAGAAGCAGCAAAAGACATCGACCATGTGAAGGACACCTATCGTAAGCGTGCTGCCGTGATTGGTTTCCGTTGTGGGGTCATCTTTCACCTGCTTTCGGGCAAGGACAAGGAGTCGAAACAATGTCTGGACTTCGCCCTAATGATGGCCGACTACTGCCTGATGGAACAGATTAAGACTTTCGGTGAGGCCCTGCAAAATCAGTATGTGGATGCCAGTGAAGAGTGTCAGCGATATGGAGCCAATC
>ODAI013765946.1_pt1 | contig 12752 bp, 10 predicted proteins | sample 1539321 | NCBI WGS metagenome assembly ODAI01 (sample SAMN02144231, study PRJEB22623) | gut metagenome | biome: sheep rumen | host: Ovis aries | place: New Zealand | reverse complement strand
GCGTAGCGAAGGCCATGTTGCCGAAGGTGTAAGCGCCGATGATGGCGAACGCCACGAGCAGGATCGGGATGATCGTGGACAGCATGCCCGTCGAAAGACCCTCGATGATGTTGGTAGCAGCGCCGGTCTCGGAAGCCTCAGCAATCTTGTGAACCGGGTTGTACTGATCGGAGCAGAAGTACTCGGTCGTCTTGCCGATGAGCAGGCCGGCGACCAAACCGCAGACAACGGAGCCGAAAAGGAAGATCGGCTGGCCGATCTGCGACTGGCCGTTCCAGAGGAAGAAGATCACGAAAATGGCCACGATCTCGATAACGGCGGCAAGATACGTACCGCGGTTGAGCGCCTTGTGCAGCTCGGCGCCTTCCTTCGCACGGACGGCGAACAGGCCGATAATCGAGGTGATGATGCCGCATGCGGCAATGATGACCGGGGTGATGATGGCCCACGTCATGTCGATGCTGCCGAACGCGCCGAAATAGCCGAGCTCTGCGAACGTGGCCGCGAGGATCGTCGGCGCGAGAATGGAGCCGGTGTAGGACTCGAACAGGTCGGAGCCCATGCCCGCTACGTCGCCGACGTTGTCGCCGACGTTGTCGGCGATGGTCGCCGGATTGCGCGGGTCGTCCTCGGGAATGCCAGCCTCGACCTTGCCGACGAGGTCAGCGCCCACGTCAGCGGCCTTGGTGTAGATGCCGCCGCCGACACGGGCGAACAGCGCGACAGCGGAAGCGCCGGTCGCAAAGCCCTCGACCATGCCGACATGCTCGTGCATGAGGGCCGTGGTGTCGACGCCGAAAACGAGCAGGATGAGCCACAGCGACAGGCCCATCAGCGCGAAGGACGCGACGCAAAGGCCCATGGTGAGGCCGGACTTGAAGCTGACGTTGAGTGCGCGAGCCACGCTTTCCTCCGCAGCATGGGTCGTACGGGTATTCGCGCGCGTGGCCACGAACATGCCAACGTAGCCAGCAGCGGCCGAGAGGATGGCGCCCGTGACGAACGCGGCGCCCGTCCACGGCGACAGCGCAAAGCACATGATGAGCGCGACGATGACGACGAAGATGGCGAGCATCTTGTACTCGGCCATCAGGAACGCCTGCGCGCCTTGCTGGATCTTCAGGGAAATGTTGTTCATCTTGTCGGGGCCGGGATCCTGCTTCAGAACCCAGCTTCCCAGATAGCCCGCCACGCAAATGCCGATTGCGGCGCAAATGGGGGCCATCCACGCTACTGCTGTAGTCACGCGTTTCCTCCTTGCAACTTGGGAACAAATGGTTGTGTTGACTTCGCGCCGGGCATGAGGGCGCGAAATCAACAGCCCACCTATTCTAAGTGATTTGTATTCTTTGTCTAGGGTAAACGGCTTGTATTAAAGGCAAATGGATGCACAATTTGACAAAAGACCCCGAAGCTATCCCCTGTAGATTCCCGTCGAGAAAACCGTCTCGGCCTTCCAAACGCCATCGCGAGCATCGAATCGGTACAAACCCTTCAACCTGTTCTCAACAACGATGCAGGCTAGTTCGCCGTCGAAAGGCTCCTCGGGCGATTCGCAAACGCCGGACACGCATGCGCATCCCTGCAGCCCCCTGTCCATATCGAGCCGCTCGTTAAGATGAACTTGATTCGAATAGAGCTTGTTGCCGGATGCGACGAAGCGGGCGCTATCGTCGCAGAACGCGAAACGAAGCCCGAGGATGCGTACGGGGTCTATCGCGGCGTCGACGCCCAGTCGTTCGATCGACTCGAGCGTGTTGCAGTGCTCCAACGTCAAGCGCCCGACGCTCCGACGTTCGAGCCCCGACACATGGGCCGGGCACATGAGCTGCCTGCCCAAGTCGCGGACGAGCGACCTGATGTAGGTCCCTTTCGAGACGAAAACGTCGAACACCCATTCCAGCTGGTCGGCGCCAGTCTCGCCTTCGAGGCGCACGAATTCGGCTTCGAGCACCTCTATCGGCCGCGGCTCGAGCTCGACGTCGTCGCCCGCGCGGGCGGCTTCGTACGCCTTCTTCCCCGCGATCTTTATCGCCGAGTACCGTGGCGGGACCTGCATATGTCGACCGACGAGGCCCGCAACGCGCTGGCGTGCGAACTCCTCGTCGTACAGGTACGAGGGAATCGAGGCGCTCGCCGTCCGCTCGCCCGCAGAATCGTCCGTCGTCGTCTCGAACCCGAAACGCATCTTCACGCGATAGCGTTTGTCGTGGCTCGTCATGAACTTGTCGAGCCTCGTCGCCGGCCCCACGCATATGGGAAGCACGCCCGTGGCGAGCGGGTCGAGCGTTCCGGTATGGCCGCATCGCCGTTCGCCGAAAATCCTTCGACACCTGTTAACGACGTCATGTGACGACAAGCCGGCAGGCTTGTTCACGGCCACGACGAGCGAAAGTCCGGAAGCTCCCCTCCTCGTCGCCACGTTCTAGTCGCTTCCGAGTAGTTGGCGCAGCTCGTCCCTCATGCGAGCGACGGCATCTGCAAGAGGCTCATGAAGCGTCATGCCTGCAGCGGCCTTATGGCCACCGCCGTCGTGCCGACGGGCAAGCGCGGAGACGTCGGTGTCGTCCTTTGCGCGCAAGCTGCCGCGCACGCAGTCTTCATGCTCCCTGAGCATGCACGCCACGGTAACTCCGCGGATGGAGCGAAGTATCTCGACGAGCGGGTCGCAGTCGGCCTTGACGGCGCCCACGCTCTCCATGTCCGCCATGCTCACATAGCTTAAAGCCGCCTTGCCGCCGGCCAGAATCTCCAAATGCTCGATCGCGCGTCCCTCGAGCATCACGGACGCAAGCGAGCGGTTCTGGTACACCGCCGTCGCCACCTTCGCAGGATCGACTCCGAGCTCGACGAGCTCGGAGGCGCAAGCGAACGCCTCGCTCCCGCTGTTCTGGAACCTGAACCCGCCGGTATCGGTGAAGAGCCCCGTATATGCGCACGTCGCGCTCTCGACGGACAAGGGCGCCCGAAGTCGCTTCACGACCTGCCAAACGAGCGTGGATGCCGACGCGGCGTCAGCGTCCACGTACACGTAATCGCACATGGCGATGTCAGCGGCATGGTGGTCGATTGTGATTGAGAAATCGCAACGGTCCAAGATCGCGCACGCAGCCTCGCCGATCCTCTCGCGCGAGGGGACGTCGACGCCCACGAACACGCGCGGGTTTCCCTCGAAGCGTTCGGCGGGCACCATGTCGCTTGCGCCCGGCAGAAACGTAAACTCGACGGGTATCGGCTCGTCTTTGACGAGAATGCACGTCGCGCTCTTGCCGATGCCCGCGAGCGCACTTGCGAGAGCGAGCTGGGAACCGATGCAATCGCCGTCGGGGCTCACGTGCCCGCATATCACGAACTCGTCGTACGCGAGCAGCAACGATGCAATCTCGTCGAACGTCGTGTTCGACTGAGGCGTAACGGCCATTCGCTACTCTCCGTCATCTTCGTCGCCGCTCGGCTGGTACGGCGTCCGCCCGCGCTCGTTTTCGAGCGCACGCGCGATCCTCTCGGCCTCGTCTACGCTCTTGTCGATGAAGAACCTGAGCTCGGGCGACGTGCGCCAGCTCAGCTTCTTCGCCAGCAGCGAGCGGATTTTGCCGCCAGCCTTCGCGAATGCGTCCTGCACATCTTCGTAGGTTCCAGGAGTCGCCGTGTAGTACACGTTGCACACGCTCCTGTCGAAACTCACCTCGCAACCGGTTATCGTGACCATCGACAACCGCGGATCGGATATCTCGAACATAAGGGTCTCGGCTATGACCTGGCGCGCCTGCTCGTTTACGCGCCTGCTCGATGCGCCTTGTTTCATATCAATACCCCCTACTCGCTACTCCGTGCGCTCGATTTCCTTGACGATGTAGCCTTCGATGGTGTCACCGATCTTGAGGTCTTGGAACCCGTCGACGCCCAGTCCGCATTCGTACCCGGATTTCACCGTCTTAACGTCGTCCTTGAAACGGCGCATGCTGGCAAGCGTACCGTCGTAGATGACCGTGCCGTCGCGGACGATGCGAACCTTGTCGTCGCGGTGCATTTCGCCCTCGAGGATGTAGCAGCCGGCAATCGTTCCGACCTTCGGGACCTTGAACAGCTCGCGGACCTCCGCGATGCCCGTGTCCTCCTCGACGATGTCAGGCGAGAGCAAGCCGACGCGAGCGGCGTTGATTTCCTCGATGGCCTGGTAGATGACGCGGTACAGCCTGATATCGACTTTTTCCTTCTCGGCTTGCTGCTTCGACTTGCCGGTCGGGCGTACGTTGAAGCCGATGATGATCGCGTCGGATGCCGAAGCCAACGTGACGTCGGTCTCCGTGATGCCTCCGACGGCGGAGTGAACGATGTTGATGCGCACCTCGGACTGGTCCATCTTGCCGAACGCATCGCGCAGCGCCTCGATGGAGCCCTGGACGTCGGCCTTCACGATCAGGTTCAGGTCCGTCTGCTTTCCCTCTTCGATGCGGCTGAACAGGTCGTCAAGCGTCATGTGCGCCTTCGTCTCCTGAGCGGCAAGACGCTCGCGCAAGGCGCGTTCCTCTGCGAGCTTGCGCGCATCGCGCTCGTCCTCGAACACGCGGAACTCGTCGCCTGCGACAGGCACGCTCGAGAGTCCGAGGACCTCGGCGGGGTCGGCGGGATACGCCGCGTCGACGTGCTCGCCGCGCGGGTTCACGAGCGCACGCACGCGCCCGTACGATGTGCCGGCCACGACGCAGTCTCCCGGATGCAGCGTGCCGCGCTGCACGAGCACCGTCGCAACGGGGCCCCTGCCCTTGTCGAGGTTCGCCTCGATGACGAAGCCCGATGCGAGAGCGTCCGGGTTCGCCTTGAGCTCGAGAACGTCAGCCTGCAGGATGATGGTCTCGAGCAGGTCGTCGATGTGCAGCTTCTGCTTCGCGGAAACCTCGACGAACATGTTCGAACCGCCCCATTCCTCGGGGATGACGCCGTACTCGGTGAGCTCCTGACGCACGCGGTCGGGATTGGCGCCCGGCTTGTCGATTTTGTTGACTGCGACGACGATGGGCACGTCGGCGGCTTTTGCATGGTTGATCGCCTCGATGGTCTGGGGCATGACGCCGTCGTCAGCAGCGACGACGAGCACGATGACATCGGTGACCTGCGCACCGCGGGCACGCATCGCCGTGAACGCCTCATGGCCCGGCGTGTCGATGAACGTGATCTGCTTGCCGTCGATCTCGACGACGGACGCGCCGATGTGCTGCGTGATGCCGCCGGCCTCGCTCGCGACGACGCCGGTGTGGCGAATCGCGTCGAGCAGCGACGTCTTGCCATGGTCGACATGGCCCATGACGGTGACGACGGGGGGACGCATCTTCAAATCGTCCTCGGTGTCGTGGTAGACGACCGCGTACTCCTCCTCGGGAGACACGACGCGCACCTTGCGTCCGAGGTCGTCAGCCACGAGTTCGATCAAATCGTCGCTCATGGTCTGGGTGAGCGTGAGCACTTGCCCGAGCATGAAGAGACGCTTGATGATGTCGTTCGGCTGGACTTTGAGAACTTCGGCGAGCTTTGCCACCGAGGCGCCCTGCGGCACTTCGACGACGGACTCGTCAAGCACGAGCTCAGGGTCGAGGCCCTTCTCGATCGCCTCGAGCTCCGCACGTTCGCGCGCCTCGGCCTGGCGCTTTTCCTTGCGCTTCTTGCGACGGCCCTCGCCCTCGTGGCTCGAAGCGGCCGCGACGGCCGCGCGCGCGTCCGCAAGCACCTTGTCGCGCTGGAGCTTCTCGACCTGGACGGCCATCTTCGCGTAGCGGTCCTCGCCGGATTCCTGCGCTTCGAGCTCGGGAACGACCTGCTCGGCGCGCGCCTGCTTCTTCTTGCCGCGCTTGCCTTGCTGCTGCTGTTGCTGCTTCTGTTCCTTCTTCTGCTCGTCTTGCTGCTCGATCCGCTTCTTCTCCGCTTCGATTTGGTCGAGCAGGGAGCTGAAATTCGATTTCTGCTGTCGTACGGGCGCCTGCTTCTTGGCAGGTTCGGCGACTTCGGCGGTTTTCGCAACCTGTTTCTTGCCCGAGGCGCGGTTCCTTAACGCCTCTTCGACGGCCTGCTTCTTTGCGACGTCGCGGGCGACCTTCGCGGCACGCTCGCGTGCCGCAGCCTCCCGGGCTTCGCGCTTCACGCGCTCCCGCTCGTTTTCGATCTGGTGCTCGAGGCCGGCGAACGGATTCGACTCGGGAGCGGGCGGGCGCACGGCGCCCTTGGCCTCCGGCGTTCCTTCGTCGCCCGCGCCCGCATTGTCCGCAGACTTGGCGGCTACGCGCTCGGCACGCTCTGCCTCGCGCGCGGCACGCTCCTTCTCGACCGCCTCGCGCCGAGCGCGCTCTTCTTCAGCCTCGCGCTCCTTGGCCTCCTGCTCTTCCTTCGTGAGGGGCCTCTCGTTCGACGCGCCTTCCGCCTCGCCGGCGGACGCCACGTCTCCGAGCGCTTCGCGAACCTTGGCCACGTCCTCCTCGGACAGGGGACTCGCATGGCTCTTGGCATTTATGCCGAGTTCCACGACCTTATCGAGCATCTCCTTGTTCGAGAAGCCGTATTCCTTGGCAAGTTGTAATACGCGCATGCTCGCCATGCTACCTCCTTATCGACTCGAGCCTAGCGCCTCGAGGAAATCGGCCATAAGGCCCTCGGCGCTGCCCTGATCTATTCCGCATTTCAAAGCACGTTGCAGTTTCCGCGCCTTGAACGCACTCTCCAAACATTCCGCCGAGCACACGTAGGCTCCGCGGCCGGGCTTTCTGCCCGTCGGGTCGAACGAGACCGTTCCGTCGGCGCTCCGCACGAACCGGTGAAGGGACGCCTTTCCACTCTGCGCCCCGCATCCTATGCATGTCCGCACTCGTTTCGCCTGAGGTTCGGTCATATCGCCCTACTCCAGCACCGCATGGATGCCGCAGTAACGGCTCCCGGGCCTCGCATGGTTACGGCATTTGACCCCGTCCTCGCTCACGAACGCGCAGAACTCGGATTCCTCTTCCTCCTCGTCGTCGATAAGCGAGTCGCCTTCGACGAGCGAGGCGCCGACGAACGACGCGCTCTTGATGTCGATGTGCCAGCCTGTCAGGCGGGCGGCGAGACGAGCGTTCTGACCTTCCTTGCCTATCGCGAGCGACAGTTGGTCATCGGAGACCACGACGGGCGCATAATGGTTTTCCTCGTCGATCGCCACGGAGTTCACACGTGCCGGAGACAGCGCGTTGCCAACGTATACGGCCGGGTCGTCGCTCCACTGAATGACATCGACCCGCTCGTTCCTGAGCTCCTCGACAACCATCCTCACACGGCTGCCCTTCGGGCCGACGCAGGCGCCGACCGGGTCGAGGTTGTGCTCGCGCGATGCGACGGCGACCTTCGAGCGCACGCCCGGTTCGCGGGCTATCGACTTCACTTCCACGAGGCCGTCGTAGATCTCGGGAACTTCGATCTCGAACAGACGACGGATGAGGTCGGGATGCGTGCGCGACACGACGATAGAAGGACGCTGCTGGTCGCCGCGCGCCCGAGGCGCATCCGACGACGGGTCGCGAACGTCGATGATGAGCACTTTGATGCGTTGGTTGTGCCGGTAATGCTCGTTGTTCGGACGCTCGTTGCGCTCGTTCGGGTAACGCTTCTGGTCGTAATGCGGCAACTCCGCCTCGACGCCGTCGCGAATCTTGATGATCGTGAAATCGGGCGTGCCCTGCAGGACCGTGCCCGTCACGAGATCGCCTACGCGTCCCGAGAACTCTTCGTAAATGGATTGGCGGCCGGCGTCGCGCACGATCGCGTTGATTACGCTCTTCGCGTTCTGCGCGGCGATGCGGCTCACATCGCTCGGGGTGACGTCGCGCTCCTCGAACTCCTCGTACTCCCCCGTCTCCTCGTCGGGTTCGCCCACCGGCACGAGCTCGTACACGTAGATCTTGCCCGTCTGGCGGTCAATCGTCACGCGCGCGTCCCATTCGAGGTCCAAAATGCGCTGATAGCTGTTGGCGAGCGACTCCTCGAGACGCTCGATGAGATAGAATTCGTCGATCTTGCGCTCATGAGCGAGCTCTTGAAGAGCCTCGATCAGTTTCGATGTTGCCACGTTTAAATCCTTTCCCACTATGCTATGACCTGAAGTCGAACGTGCCCTTGACATTGGCGCGCTTGATGGATCCGAGCGGAATGGCGACTTCGTTGCCGTCGCAATCGACGCGCACGTCCTGCGCCGCCATGCCCAGCAAGGTGCCGGTGAACGACGACCGTCCGTCGATTGGCGAGGTCGTCTTCACGACGACCGTCTCGCCTGCGAAACGATTGAAATGATCGGCGGTTCGCAACGGCCGGTCGATGCCCGGGGAAGACACCTCGAGCGTGTACGCGCCCGGGAACGGATCGGCCTCGTCCATCAGGTCGTTGATCCACGATTGCGAGGAGGCGAGCTCGTCGAACCCGACGCCGTGCTCGGTGTCGATGTACACGCGAATTGTGGGCGCCTTGCGCGCGCCGACGATTTCGAGCGTGACGATCTCCACCCCATGCGATTCGGCATGCGGCGTCAGGAGGTCAAGCAGTTCTTGTTCCTTTTTCGTGAGCACCCGCGCCCCTCTTCTCCCCGCGCACCAGCCTTCATACAAAAAGAAAGCGGGACATGCCCACTTTCCGAATTCGAAAGATATGGCGCAACGGCTCCTTGTCGTTACTTGCGGAAACTATAGCACAATCGCTCTTCCATCTGCCATCATTCGAAACTTCAACATATATCGGACAACGTGTCCCGATGCCACGGCGCCCCGCCGAAAGCCTCGGCGGGGCGCGTTCGTCTCCATGGCTTCAAGCAAGCCGGCATCGATTACAGACTGATTACCCAGAGGTTCATGAGGTCCGGAATCGCCTCGCGCAGCTCCGTGACGACATCGTCCGTCACCTCTCCGTCCACGTTGAGATACACGATTGCTCGATCTGACCCTTCCTTCTTGCCGATTTGCATCGTCTCGATGTTGACGTTCGCCTTCCCGAGGATCGTCCCGATAAGGCCCATGCGACCCGGCGCGTCTACGTACTCGAACACGAGCGATTGCGGGGCGGGCTCGATGTCGAAGCTGTAGCCGAACAGCGAGACGATGCGAGCCGGACGATCTATGCCGTGCAGGGTGCATGCAATCGAGTTCTTCTCAGTCTCGAGCACCAGCATCGACTCGTATCCGAGCGAGGGAACCTGCGATGCGGTCTTCACGTCAATTCCATGCCTTTGGGCAACGGCTTCGGCGTTGCCCGCCGTCACGGCGCCGACGTTCTTGTATGCGAGGATGCCCTTCAGCGCTCCGGCGAGCAGCATCGAGGGATCGGCGCTCGACAGCGTCCCGAGCGCGGAAAGCTCGAGATGTTGCGGGACGTCGCCTTCGAGCTGGGTGATGATCTTGCCGAGCATCTGAGCTGCTGTCAAGTAAGGGCCGAACTTGTCCATGACCTCGGGCGGAACGTTCGAAACGTTTACCGCGGTCGGGACAATGGAGCCGGAAAGCCCCTGCGCGACGAACGTCGCCGTCTGAACGCCCGCGCGACGCTGGGCCTCGACGGTCGACGCCGCGATGTGCGGCGTGAGCACGACGTGGTCGAACTCGTGCAGCGGCGAGTTATGGCACGGCTCGTTCTCGAAAACGGCGAAGCCGACGGACCTGATCTTCTCGGCAGCCACGAAATCGGCCAAGGCCTTTTCGTCGAAGATGCCCGAACGCGACACGTTGACGATGAACACGCCATCCTTCATTGCAGCGAACTGCTCAGCCCCGAACATGCCTTCGGTCTCGGCCGTACGCGGCATGTGAACGGTGATGAAATCCGCGAGCGGAAGCATGTCCTCGAAGTCCTCGTACAGCTCGACGCCGAGCGTCGTCGCACGTTCCTTGCTGCAGTACGGATCGTACGCGATGAGGTTCATGCCGAATGCGGCAGCGCGTTGCGCGACGAGCCCGCCTACGCGGCCGAGACCGAAGATCGCAAGCGTCTTCTCGTAGAGCTCGCAGCCCTTGAAGTCGCCCGAATGCCATTTCCCCTTGTGCATCGATTCGTTTGCCTCGGGAACGCGGCGCGCGACGGCCAAAATGAGCGCCATCGCATGTTCGGCGGCGGATATGATGTTGGAATTCGGCGCGTTGCATACGACGACGCCCTTCTCGGTTGCTGCGTCGAGGTCGATGTTGTCGATGCTCACGCCGGCGCGCCCGATTACGCGGAGATTGTCGGCAGCGTCTAAAACCTCGCGAGTGACCTGCGTATGGGACCGGACAATAAGCCCGTCATACTCGCCGATGCAGCTCAAAAGACCTTCATGGTCCAGATCGAGCTTCACGTCGACGTTGAATCCGCGGTTCTTGAGGACAGAAATGCCTGCCGGGTCGAGTTCTTCAGTTACCAGAACCTTCCTTGCCATGGTTGCTTCCTCTCGGACGATTACATGCTAGTCCCATACTAGCAAAATCCGACGGCTAGAGAAGCCGTCGGATTCGCTGTCGGGCAAAACGCGTCGCCGAAAGTATGTTCGATGCGGGCTTAGCTGAGGAAGTCGTCGAGGATCTCCTGCTCCGCCTCCTCCTCGGTGAGCCCGAGCGTCATGAGCTTCGTGATCTGCTCGCCTGCGATCTTGCCGATGGCGGCTTCGTGCATGAGGATGGCATCCGGGCTTTCGGCCTCGATGGCCGGAATCGACTTCACGGTCGCGTCGCCCATGATGATCGCGTCGCATTGCACGTGGCCGCGGCAAGCAGCCTTACCGACGACGAGCGGGTTGAACACTTGGCGGGAGCGGTCCTGCGCAACGCTTCGCGAGATGACCTGGACGCTGGAATCCTCACCCACGAGCTCGATGACCACGTTCGATTCGGCGAGCTGTTCGTCATGGGTGAGCAGGCGCTCGGTCAGCACGAGCTTCGAGCGGGCGCCGATCTTCGCGTTCGTGTCGCGGACGGTCGAAGTGACGCCGCGCAACTGCACCATCTCCATCTCGCAGTACGAATCCTCGTCCATGTAGACGTCGGTCGTCGGATTGAGGATGCGAGCACCCGTGCCCTCGCCTTCGCCGTAGTGCTTCTCTATGTATTTGATGCGGCAGTTCTTGCCGATATAGAACGAATGGATGCCATCGTGCTCGCTCGCGGCATGACTCGAGTTATGGATGCCGCAACCCGCGATGATCTCGATGTCGCAATCGTCTCCGATGTAGAACGTGTTGTAGACAACGTCCTTCAACCCGGACTGCGTGACGATGACGGGGATGAAGACCGTCTCGCCCTTCGTTCCGGGCTTGACGCGAATATCGATGCCGGGATTGTCCTTCTTCGTCTCGATCTCGATGTAGGCCGAATTGTGCCGCTCGACGAGCTGGCCGTCGCGCCTGATGTTGAATGCGCCTTTCGGCATGCCGTGAATGTTGGCGATGGTCGCCAACAGGCTTTCGTCAATGGGTGAAAGGTCCACTGCCATGTTTAGTCTCTTTCTATGCAGGCCCGCTGGCTAGCAGGTCGTCGGAATCTCGGTGATGTGAAGGCGCGTCGGCTCGGTCAGCGCGCACGCCGGTCCAGACGCCGCACGCCGTGCAAGACCGAGTTCCGGCATGATCTCGTCGGGCTTTCCGGTCGCCTTGATCTTGCCGTCCTGGAGAAGCACGATGCTGTCCGCGAGGCGGATGATGCGCTCCTGGTGGGAGATGATGATGATAGAGCGCCCGTTTCCGGCGTCGTGAATTGAGCGAAACGTCTCTGTGAGCCTGTCGAAGCTCCACAGGTCGATCCCGGCCTCGGGCTCGTCGTAGATTGCAAGCTTCGGGTCTCGTGCGAGCATCGTCGCTATCTCGATCCGCTTCACCTCACCGCCCGAGAGGTTCTTGTCGACCTCGCGCGTGAGCCAGTCGGCAGAGCACAGGCCGACCTTCGAAAGGTACTCGTTACAGGAAAGCATCGGCAGCTTCTTGCCCGCCGCGATCTCGAGCAGCTTCTTGACCTTCATGCCCTTGAAACGCGCGGGCTGCTGGAACCCGTAGCCAATTCCGCTCTTCGCGCGCTCGGTGATCGACATGTCGGTGATGTCTTGGCCATCGAGGATTATCCGGCCGCTCGTCGGCGACTCGATGCCCATGATGATCTTCGCCAACGTCGACTTGCCGCCGCCGTTCGGGCCCGTGATAACCGTGAACGTGTCGTCGGGTATGGATAGCGAAAGGTCGTCGATGATACGTCTCGTCTCGGACGAACCTTCCTTGACCGGCACCTCGAACACTAGGTTCTTCAGTTCTAGCATTTGTCCCTCATCTCGTCATGCGCAGGTCGGCTTTCATGTCATGCGACCTGTCCGTTAGTGCCCGCATAGTATATGCTGAAATGCCGAATTTGACCAAACGCGACTCTCGATGAATTGCAAAACGTGCATTTGCAGCGTCGCGGCAGAGGCGCGAGATTCGCCATACCTCCCGTTTCAAGAAGGGCTCCAAGGCAGCCGTCAAAAAAGGCGCTTCCGGAGGACGGCCCGAGCCGCGGTCCGAGGCGGCAAAGCTAAGTGGTGCGCCGATTTCTCGAACGCACCACTTCTGACCTGCGGTTTTGTTGTGTTCAGGGGTTGAGTGTGGAAGAGTGTTTTGCTCGTCCCTCTATTCCCACTCCACGGTTGCTATCGGCTTGGGGCTGAGCTCGTACGCCACGCGGCAGATGCCCGGCACCTCATCCAAAATGCGGCTCGTCATGCGCTTCAGGAGCGCCCAATCCAGCTCGGGCACCGTG
>ODAI013668839.1_pt1 | contig 12754 bp, 5 predicted proteins | sample 1539321 | NCBI WGS metagenome assembly ODAI01 (sample SAMN02144231, study PRJEB22623) | gut metagenome | biome: sheep rumen | host: Ovis aries | place: New Zealand | reverse complement strand
AGGGTAACGATGCTCCCAATGGTGAGGAGAATTTCTCAGGAATAAACACCCTTACACTTAATGGTGATGACAGAGCTATCGACGACAAGACCCAGAGGTCCGCAGGCTGGACATATACTGATAATGAAGTGCATACTGCCAGCGGTTCATATACTGCTGTTGCGGAAGATAATTCCGGCAACAAGGCAGAGAAAATAACCAAAGTCATAAATGTTGATACCGAAAGCCCTGAACTCCAGGTAATGTACAATGGCAGACCTGTTCAGGAGTCCATGGTAAACGGAACTCTTTACAGCTCCAGCACTGTTGAGCTCCTCCTTACAGGTAAGGACAGCGGCTCTGGTGTATATGAAGTAAAGGATGAACAGGGAACTGCTCTCAATTATGAGGAACCAGGCAAGACCAATGAGACTGACGGTACATTCCTGAAATACAGGAGCGAAGAGACTAACGGCTCTACCGGTATGTGCAGCAGCAAGACCTATGGGCTGGTAATAGAACCTAATAACAGCCGCTCCTACAGTTTCACTGCTTACGACTACGTAGGCAACAAGAGCAAGCAGGAGCAGAATGTCAATGTACGTGTAATCACTGATAATATCGCTCCTACAGTTGACGGATTTGTATTCAACAGTGCAAATCAGGCAAACACCAATCCCGCAGTTTCTATGGATTACGGTTACTGGTTCAACGCTGAAACAGTTGTAACAGTGAATACCAGCGATAAAAACACCGTCGGTGCTGAACCCTCCGGTGTGAAGGCTCTATATTACTCACTGGTAAACTATGATGCACTTCCTGATACAGTCAATGGTGAACGTCCCCCTGTAGACGACGGACTCATTGAAGCATATATGAGCAGTGAGCCCATATACGGCAACCAGTTTACAGTACCTGCAAACTGGAAGGGCCAGATATTCGTAAAGGCTGTTGATAATGCAGGCAACAGCAGCGGCTGGCATACCCCCGACGGACTGGTAATCGAAACCAGAAGTCAGCATGACGCTGAGGAACATATCAACATCACAATGCCCAGTACTTCCTATAAGGATGCAAACGGAAATCCCCTTTATGGAAACAGCGTTACTATCCCTGTTACAATAAGCGATTTCAGTGGAATTCAGCAGATAGACTGGTACATAATCGACGAGACAGGCGAGCGTAAGGACAGTACAGTTACCTTCAACGGCGCAACTCCCAGTGATACTGCATGGCAGGTCACAGGCAGAGACAAGAACCTTGCTACAGCCGTAAGATATGACCTGAACGTATCATCTAACAGCAGCAATATCAGGATAGGCTACAAGATGACCTGCCGCTCCGGCCACAGCACTCCTGCTGACGGCTCCTATGTTGAGCGTGTATTCTCTATAGATACCCAGGCCCCTGCTGTACAGCTCTCGCTGAGCGGTTCTGCTATAAACAGCAACGGTAAGAAGTACTACAACCAGAACAGAAAGGTCGATATCGTTGTAAGCGACAGGAATTTCGATGCATCCAGTGCGACAGTTGAGGTCAAGCTCACAAATGCACTGGGCGGAATGGCCGGTGATAAGGTATATAATAATCTGAACTGGACCTTTGACAGCTCCACAGCATCAAATATCGACGGTGAGGGAAGAAACCTCTGGAGAGCAAGCATAACTCTCGATACCGATGCAGATTATTCCGGCATCAACGTCTCCGTAAAGGACGCCCTCGGACATTCGGGAACTGCATCCGCAGGAGAGGGCTTTACTATCGACACCACAAGACCTGTTCTCACCGGCAGCTTCGACAACGATTCTGCTCAGAACGGCAACTACTACAATGCATCCAGGAAGGCTGTTATCAAGATAAACGAGCATAACTTCATTCCTGCTGACGCAGTTGTAAGCATCAAGTCCTACGGTGCAGACAACATCACTGAGGTGGACAGCGTTGTAGTTAAGGCAGATTCCTGGAAGCAGAGCCAGGTCAACAAGGATGAGTGGACTGCTGAGATACCCTTTACAAAGGACGGACGCTACAACTTCACAGTTGACTATACCGATCCTGCAAGGAACCGTGGTAATTCATTTGCAAGCGGAGAGTTCTTCATAGACATGACAGCTCCTAAGGTAGACCAGACATTCACTGAGAAGAACTCCAGCACAAGAGCTACAAACGGCACCCTTGAGCCTATGGTAAGATTCAGCGACTATAACCTCCCTGAAGAGACTAAGATAGGCACATTATGCACCGTAGAGATAAAGAAGACTGAGCTTGACGGCACAACAGTCAACAAGACTTCAGTTACTTCCAAGACCTACAAGGCTGCTGCCGACGGTTCACCTGCACAGTATGAGACATGGTATGATATTTTTGCAGACAACGTGGATACTGACGGTATCTATCATGTAAAGATAACTGCTCAGGATAAGGCAGGAAATACCTCAGAGCCTCTGGACCTGACGGTTTCTGTAAACAGATATGGTTCTACATATGAGATAGTCAATTCCGATGCAGTAAATGCTGTTAAGAAGTACAAGAACGGCATCCCTGTAAATGAAAACACAGAAGTAGTCATCAGAGAAATAAACGCTACATCACTTACCGGTGACAGAAAGGTCACAGTGGTAAAGAACGGTTCCGAAACAAAGGAGCTTGGCAGCGGAGATTTCAAGATAGAGGAAAACAGAGTTGCAGGAAATGAGGAAGGCGAGAATGGCTGGTACGAGTTCATATATACTATCAGCAAGGACAACTTTGATTCCGACGGAAGCTACCTCATCAATATCGAGTCCAGCGACGAGGCCGGAAACAGCAACAGCAACAATACTCCTGTTTATGCTGAAAGAAAGTGCGCTGTCGAATTTGCAGTGGATAAGACTGCTCCTGAGGTCATCATCGCAGGTGTAGATGACGGTGCCGTACTGAAGGAATCCGATGTACAGCTCAGGATAACCTGTTCAGACCAGAACCTCAAGAATATCAGCGACCTGGTAGACGGAGACCTTACTCTGGTCATAAACGGCAAGGATAATTCAGTTGACGCATTAAAGGGACTTGGCGCAGCTATCACCAACGATGAGGCTGGAAATATCATCATTGAGCTCCCTGTAAAGTCAGACGGAAAGAAGTCTGAGGAGAAGATAACCGTCCTCGTAAAGGATAAGGCAGGCAATACCTCCGATTCCGGCAAGAGCACAGTAGAGTTCACCCTTTCAGCGTCCTTCTGGGACCTCCACAAGGGACCCGTTATCGGACTGGGCGCAGCAGGACTCCTTGGAATACTTGCACTCATAGTTCTCATGATAAAGAAACGCAGAAATAGCTGACCCCTTCGGTAAGATAATGGGCGGTCAGGATATAATAGCAGGTACATACCGTATGATACGTCCCATCGGAAGCGGTGGGACGGGTACGGTGTTCCTTGCAGAGCACCTGAATCTGCGTAAAAAAGTGGTGCTCAAAAAAATCAAAAGCAGCCTGAAAAGCAGTGCGGTAGTCAGACAGGAGGCGGACATTCTCAAATCCCTCCATCATATGTACCTTCCGCAGGTCTATGACTTCATTGAGTATGAGGGGCAGGTCTATACGGTCATCGATTATATCGAGGGCCAGGACCTTGAAACTCTCTTCCAGAGCGGTGCCCCTGTAAGTGAGGAGCGTCTGCTCAAATGGATGACTCAGCTCTGCGATGCGCTGTCCTATCTTCATTCAAGAAAGCCGGCTGTATACCATAATGATATAAAGCCGGCTAATATTATACTTACTCCCTCGGATGACATATGTCTCATCGACTTCAACATCTCTACTGACGCAGAGGAAGAGGTGCTTGGATTCACTCAGGACTATGCGTCCCCGGAGCAATACTACAGAGTACTGGGCATGACGGACTCCCGGTACAGCGGATATATCCGGAATATTGACGGAAGGTCTGACCTCTACAGTCTGGGAGCATCAGTATACGCTCTTGTCAGCAGAGTAAGGCCTAACGTTTATAATGCCGTCACAGGCACACTTTCTCCTCTGGACCCGGCTCAATGCGGACTCAGTGAGGGAATGTGCAGGATAATAAACAAGCTGATGAGCCCTGACCCGGACCACAGATACCCGTCGGCGGCGGAGCTGAAAAAAGCTCTGAACCGTGAAAAGCGGAAGAGCGAAGGCTACAGGCGGTACCTTGCCGCACAGGCCTGCGTCCTGCTGCTATCGGGACTTATGGTGGTGAGCGGCATACTTCTTATGGTGTATGGAGTGCGGAGCGAACACAGGAAGGACTTCAACAAGGCCTTCTCAGAGTTCAGTACAGCATACAGCTCCGGAGACTATTCCAGAGCCGCCGGCAAGGGACAGGATATACTGTCGGAGAAGGAGTGGGAGCGTTTCATTGGCGAGGGCAGGAAAAGCAGTATCGAGCATAAAACGGCAATGTCATTCTATGAGCTGGGACAGTTCAGCACAGCAGCGGAGTACGCTGACAGTGCAGTCTCCCATGAGACTGACAGCTCTGTGAGGAGCGTATATGAGCTGGACTCGGCGGTGATCTATGCCGGGCTCGGTGACTACGGGAAAGCCTGGGAGCTTGTCGGAAATGCAGTCTCTGACGGTGCGGAGGGTCCGGCCGTTGAGCTGACATACGCACAGATATACTACGCATCAGGAGCTTACGACAATGTTATAGCCTGCTGCGATAACAGCAGCATCCCGCAGCTTGGTGATGACGCAGCACTGCGTATGCTTGAGCTTAAGGGGGATTCACAGCTCAAAAAAGGGGACAGGTCCGGTGCGGCTGAGACTCTTGAGCAGGCCTTCGGTATAAGCGGCGGACTCTCTCCGGCACGAAAGCTGGGAGAGCTCTACTTCGGCTGGGCAATGGATTCACCGGAGAGTGAAAGAGCTGAGCTCCTTGAAAAGTCAGGGGCATATTACAAGTACGCAGCAGAGAACAGCGCCTGTACAGTTGAGGACCTGGTGAATCTTGCAAAGGTCAGACGTGCGGCAGGTGACAGCGGCAGTCTGCGGCAGGGGCAGCAGGAGCTCTCTCAGGGAGCTTCAAGGTTCCCGGAGGATTACAGGATATGGCAGCAGCTTGCTATAATCAACTACAGATTGGGACAGGTTCCGGAGACATCGGACTGCGTCCGGAAAGCTCTGGACCTGTATGACAGGCTGTCTCCGGAGGAAAGAGAGTCCCCGAACAGCGACGATATGACACTGCTTTACAGCATCAGGGACAGTCTTTCATAAAAAAGGTGGTTTATATGGTATACATTGTTCTCGGAGCAGTGCTGGTGGTCCTGGGGATAGTCTCAGGTGGAACTGCAATGGTGCTGCTGAGAAAATATTTTGGCAATTAGGAGGCCTTAAATATGAGCAATAAGAGCAGAAATGCAATAATAATAGTCCTTGTGGTACTGCTGCTGGGATGTGTCGGCGGACTTGGTTTCCTGCTGATGAACAATAAAAGCGACAGCAGCAAGGAGGATAAGGAGACAGCTCAGGCTATGAGATACTTCGAGGATGCTGACTATGAGAATGCTATCCTATCTTACAAAGAGGTCCTTGAAAAGGATGACAAGAACGTCGATGCCTATGAGGGCATCGCCAAGGCATATGCAGCAAGAAACGATTACCTGACAGCTATCAAGTGGCTGGACATGGGTATTGAAAAGACCGGCTCTGACCGCCTCAGGTCACTTATGGTCAACTATAAGATTGTTTTCGGAGATTTCGGCGGAGAGCTTCATGCTGCATCGGATGCAGACAGCAGCGGTTCCGGAGTATCAGTTTATGACGATATACTCAGAGTCATAAGCTCCTACAGATTCTCGGATTACGCAGGAATGTACACTTTCTCGGAGTACTCAACGGATAATGTTATCTATGTTAATGAGGTACCGCTGACTCTTACCTTTACATCAGCTCCCTCGGCGGAAAGTGTTCCCTCCTATGCGGCAGTCCGGAAGATAGAGTGCCTCCTTCCCGGATACACAAGCGGACTCACATACAGCGCACTTGGCAATATGGGACTTGAAGGGCTGAGAAAGGTCAGCAGTGACATCCTCGGCGGACCTGCTGTAGAGTTCACAAGAGACGGCTGCCTGGTACAGATACAGTCCGATGAAGAGGGAAATATCCTCTATGCCAACCCGGCAAATGTTGTATTCATCACAGGTACAGCTCCCGGAAACAGCGGAGAGACTGCTCCTGTTGTAAATGACGAGCCCGGTGACATTGCGGAGGATAACGGAGATGCCAAGACATTTAAGGGATTTGTCTACGACGCAAAGAGCAAGAATCCTGCCGGAACAGTCCATATGGAGATATATGAGGGCAAGCAGGAGAAGAAGGGGCCTATGCTCAAAAAGCTGGACACAAATACAGGCGGCGACTTCAACGTTGAGCTCCCTGCCGGTGACTATAATGCAGTTATAAGCGCAAACGGCTACATCACTCTTGTTGAGGACTTCACTGTCAGAAAGACGGACATGATAACAGTAATGGACTTTGAGATAACAAAGAAGTCCGACGTTGAAGGAAAGTACAGGATAGTGCTTGAATGGGGCGCTAATCCAGCCGACATCGACTCTCACCTCCGTTTCCTTGACTCCTCAGGACTCAGCAACAGCGAGTGCTTCTTTGGAAACAAGACTGTAAAGGACAGCTCAGACTTTCCGGTATGCACTCTTGACATCGACGAGACCAACGGCAACGGCCGTGAGACTACAGTCATATACGACACATCAAAGCATAGTGTATTCTATGTACACAACTTCTCCGGAGAGTCCCCGCTCGGTGAGTCCGGAGCAACGATAAAGATATACAAGGGTGAAGAACAGACTCCTTTCCAGGTACTTGAAATACCGGCAGACGAAGTGGGCGGAAAGCCGCTGTGGTATGTATTCGAGATAAAGGACGGAGAAATAGTTATCCACAACACAGGAGCAGATTCAATATCAGAGCTCAACTAAAGCAAGGCATTGCGTCTTTCCGGAAAGGTCAGACACTTTCCGGAAGGGCTGCCCTGCATAAATTCCAACGGCATAAAAACACCGCAGGGGTGATTATATGATAATTAAGATACTCGCAGCACTTGTGTGCGTAGTGATAATGGTCATCGTGACCGTAATGATAAAATCAAAGCAGGAGGAGACCCAGCGTATGTATACCGCCGCAGAGCGGATGATACAGAATGACATACTGGATAACTCCCTGAAAAATCCCTTCATCAAGGGAACTGTCATTGAAGAAGAGCCGGAGAGACAGCTCATGCTGAATGTAAAGGTCAGCAAGTCCGGCAAAAAACAGAATTTCGTTTTCAACCCGGCTAAGGTAGTCAATATCGGCCGAGAGCGCACCCGCAACCAGATAACTATAAATGAGGCTGTGGTGTCGAATTTTCACTGCAAGATATACCTTCTCCAGAACGATACCGCAGTGGTGGAGGACTGCAATTCCTCAAACGGCACAGTGCTGAAAAGAGGTATGAAGTCCTACGTCATAGCCAACGGTCAGAATGCAGTCCTGGAGGACGGCGACAAGCTCATCATAGGCACCGTTGAGCTTAAAATAAAGCTCTTTTATTACGATACTATATGGATGTGAGAGGTTGAAGATATATGATACTGATGATGTCAAGAACGGATATGCTGCAGGAGTATCTTCTGCCCTCATCTGACGGAATGGACCACCAGATACTTCTGCCAAAGGAGAGCTATGGCCTGAAGCATGATCTGCTGATACAGCTTGAGAATACCGGCGGACAGTGGTATGTGAAGGAGAGCTCGGATTATCGTATCGACAAGGCGGAGCCCGGATTCGGACGCATCCCGCTGATGAACGAGTTCACACTCTGTTTTATCACCCGTGACAACGAAAAGCTCAAGGGAATATCAGTAGAGGGCAAAAAGGACCTGCTCTCTTTTGTTAAATACGATATATCCGCAAATAATACTATAACTATCGGAAATCAGGCTGGGAAGAACATCTCCTATGCTTTTATGAAATATGTGTCCCAGAACCATGCCACCCTCACCAGGCGCGGCTCCGGCTGGATACTGGAGGACACCAGTGCCAACGGTACCTTTGTAAACGGCAGAAAGGCATCCCGGAGCTACGAGCTCCAGTTCGGAGATGAGATAAACGCTTTCGGACTCAGGATGGTCTATCTGGGAAATATCCTTGCTGTAGGTTCCCACTACGGAAAAATGGCCATAACAGGCATGAGACCAATGGTCATCCCGGAGGCAGGGGAGTTCAGAGCGGTAAAGGGCGAGACCCGGACCTATTTCCACCGTTCGCCGAGAAATATGCCGCTGATACACCGTGAGACAGTGCAGATAGAAGCTCCCCCGGAGCCTCGCATAGCCAAACGCAGACCTCTGCTGATGCAGATAGGACCTTCATTTACAATGGCCATACCCATGCTTCTGGGATGTCTGCTCTCAATGTATGCCGCAAAAGCAAGAGGCTCAGCGTCAGGAGCATTCATGTACACAGGACTCGTGACCGCTGTTGGTTCAGCTCTGATAGGCTCAGTCTGGGCATTGATGAACATACGCAGTGACAGACGTGACGAGCTGGAAAACGAGAATACCCGTTTCAATGAGTACGGCGAATATCTTATGAAGATATCTGACGACCTGAGAGAAAAGTACAGCGAGAATCGCAATGCCATGTTCGCTATGTACCCCTCACCGGCGGATAACTGCCTGAAAAACGGCTCCAGTGCAGACCTGTGGAACAGGAATATGACTCACGATGACTTCATGTACTACCGTGTGGGAATAGGAAATATACCCTTTCAGGTCCATATCGACGCTCCTCAGGAGAGGTTCACTCTCAACAAGGACTTCCTCAAAGACAAGGTACGCACCCTTGCAAGCAACTACGAAACGATGGAGGATGTGCCAATAGGCATAGACCTCTTCAAGCACAGACTCTGCGGTATCATAGGCGGAAAAAACAAGGGCGGAGCCATAAGTCTGATGTACAGCATAGTGTCAGGCATTGCTGCCTGCAACTGCTATACCGACGTGAAAATGGTGTTCCTCTACAGCGAGGACGATGACCCGGAGCAGTGGGAATTCATGAAGTGGTTCCCTCATGTATGGAGTGAGAACCGCCGTACACGTTATGTGGCCTGCAACTCCAACGACCGGTCTGATGTGCTCTATGAGCTTGTAAACATCATGCGCCAGAGAGATGACGTTATCGAGCACAAGGACAATGTTATCCCTAAGCCTCAGTATGTAGTATTCGTTTCTGACCCCCGTCTGCTGGAAAACCAGCTCATAGCAAAGTACATCTACCACAATCAGAAACAGTACGGAATGACTGCCCTCATAATGGCAGAGCGCTACGAGGAGCTGCCTAACGAATGTGAGTTCATACTTGAAAATACAGCAGTTTTCCAGGGCTACTACGAGACCACGAATATCGCAGAAAAGACCCCTGTACACTTTGATACTGTCACTGCCGGGGAGGTGTCAGCACTTGCCAAGAACCTCTCTGAGTTACAGGTCCAGGAGATAGAGAGCGACACCGAGATACCCTCATCACTTGACTTCTTTGAGATGTACGGTGTTGACTCAATGGAAAAACTGAATATCCTTGAGCAGTGGTATAAAAACAGGAACTACAACTCCATGCGTGCTCTCATAGGCAGAAAGGCCGGAGGTGCCGACTGCTATCTGGACATACATGAGAAATTCCACGGTCCTCATGGACTGGTGGCAGGTACTACCGGTTCCGGTAAGAGTGAGATACTCCAGACATACATCCTTTCGCTGGCTATCAATTTCAGTCCTGATGACGTAGCGTTTTTCATCATCGACTTCAAGGGAGGAGGAATGTCAAATCTCTTTACCGACCTTCCCCATATGGCAGGCGAGATATCAAACCTCTCCGGAAACCAGGTCCGCCGTGCAATGATATCCATAAAGAGCGAGAACCGACGCAGACAGCGTATTTTCAGCGAGTACGGAGTGAACAATATCAATCTCTATACCCGCCTTTATAAGAGCCATGAGGCTAAGATACCGATACCTCACCTCATAATAATCATCGACGAGTTCGCAGAGCTGAAACGTGAGGAGCCGGAGTTCATGAAGGAGCTCATCTCTGTAGCGCAGGTAGGCCGAAGCCTGGGAGTTCACCTTATACTGGCTACCCAGAAGCCCAGCGGCACCGTTGACGATAACATCCGAAGCAACTCCAAATTCCACCTGTGTCTGAGAGTTCAGGACAGGCAGGACTCCAACGATATGCTCCATAAGCCTGATGCTGCTTACATCACACAGGCAGGCCGGTGCTATTTGCAGGTGGGCAATGATGAGATCTTCGAGCTCTTCCAGTCCGGCTACAGCGGAGCGGTGTTCGACAAGAACATGGGCGAGAAGAACGAGAATATCGCCACGATGATAACTCTCACCGGACGTCCGGCTATATACGGCAGCAGGACCAAGATGAAGAGACGTGAAAAGGAAAAGATAAGCTGGTACGATACGATAATCCGCAGGATAGAGTACGTGCGTGGCGAGAGCTACGACGGCAGGTCCATTGCTGAGCTTGAGCCGGAAGAGCTTGAGGACCTCACAGAGACTGTATACCGTCTGCTCGTTCTGAAAAACGACTATGAGATGAGCTCCAGTCATCTGGGAGCCGTCCGGAATTTTGTGCGGCTCTATGCACAGGGAAAGATAACTGACGGAGCATCAGTGGTCAACGGCTCATTCGTTGGCATAAAGCTGCCGGAGGTAAAGGAGCGGACTCAGCTCGACGTGCTTGTCAAGTACATCAAGTCCGTGGCAGAGAGCAGCGGATTCAGGTACAAGATGCAGCTATGGCTGCCTGTACTCCCTGAAAAGCTCATATACAGCAGCCTTGCAAAGGAAACTCCGGACAGGTTCGACGGAAAGGCCTATGGCCCTCTCCAGGGCAGAGACTTCTCACTGAAAGCTACTCTCGGACTCTACGATGACCCTGAGAATCAGCTCCAGCTTCCCGTGACTATAGACTTTGCGGAAAACGGCAACCTCGCACTCTGTGCGGCAGTGTCAACGGGCAAGAGCACATTCATGCAGACCCTTGTCTACAGCCTTGCAGTGAACTATACTCCTGAAGAGCTGAATATGTATATCCTTGATTTCAGCAGCCATCGACTCAACTGCTACACCTCACTCCCTCACGTAGGCGGAGTCATGAATGAGAACGATACTGATAAAATATCCAAGTTCTTCATGATGACCGAGAGGATAATGAAGAATCGTCAGCAGGAGCTCGGAGGAGGAAGCTACGGCGAATATGTCCGTGCATACGGCAGAAAGCTGCCGGCTATAGTAATAGTCATCGACAATTTCGGCACCTTCAAGGAAAAGACCGCCTCGGAATATGAGAGCATTCTCATGCGTATATCAAGAGACGGTCAGAGCGTTGGTATCTATCTTGCACTCAGTGCCGGCGGTTTCAGCATGAATGAGATATCCTCAAGGATGTCAGAGAACATAAAGACAGTCATCTGCCTTGAAATGGGCGACAAGTTCAAGTATATGGACGTTCTGAGACAGGGCCGCATATCTGTGCTCCCGGAGGCTGATGTAAGAGGCCGTGGACTTGTAAAGACCGATGACAGAGTGCTTGAGTTCCAGACTGCCATTGCAGGTGACGGCGAGGACGACTACGAGAGGACCGAAAAGCTGGTAGAGTTCAGCCGCAGGCTCTCAGACCTGTGGACAGGCAGGAGAGCGGCGGAGATACCATGCATACCGGATAAGCCTACACTTGCGGACCTCAGCAGGACAGACGGCTACAGCGAGGCTCTCACAGGACGCAGGTATATACCTATCGGCTATACAGAGTCCGATGCATCCCTTGAGTGCATAGACCTGTCCTCCACATTCCTCTACACCTTCTCAGGAAGAAAGAGGACCGGCAAGACAAATGCTATGAAGATAGCCATAGAGCTTGCCGCTGAAAAGGACGGTACCATATACATAATCGAAAAGGACAAGAATGAGCTGAAGGCTCTTGCCGGACAGGTAGGGGCGAAGTATATCGAGAGCTGCCAGGGAATTTATGACTTCCTCACAGAGATAAAGGCTCCGTTCATTGAGCGGAACAAGTTCAAGCATACTCTTGTGGACAAGGGCCTTGAGGACAGTACGATGTTTACCGAGATGCAGAAGTTCAAGCCGGTGTTTGTATTCATAGCCTCACTGGAGGAATTCCTGAACATGGTCTACCACCCGGAGGAGGGCATAGGTCAGATGAAGGGATTCGTTGAGAACATCATGGACAAGGGCGACCTGCACAACTTCTGGTTCTTTGCCTGTATGGACCCTGACAACAATACCTCTATGCTGGCTTATCCTGCGTATAAGAGGTACATGGACAGGAAACAGGGTATGCACCTGGGCGGATGCCTTGACAGGCAGAAACAGTTCACAGCAACGAATATAAGCTACGCAGACCAGAGCAAGTCCATGCCGAGAGGCACTGCGATGACTCCATATAAGGACGACGATACAAGGATGTACAAGGTCATCGTCCCGCTGGCCGGAGGTGAAGCAAGATGATATCAATGCTGATATGTTCCCCGGAGGAAAAGGAACTGAGATACTTTGCCTCGGTGATGAAAGAGCTTGCAGCATCAGAGAGCGATGAGCACTGGGAGTTCAGGTACTGTCAGTCCGCTGACGAAATGACTCTTGCAGCAGACGGCGGAGATATATTCGATATGATATGCATAGACGCAGATGTTCCGGAGATGCTCACAGCAGCCGGACGT
>ODAI012176606.1_pt1 | contig 12755 bp, 8 predicted proteins | sample 1539321 | NCBI WGS metagenome assembly ODAI01 (sample SAMN02144231, study PRJEB22623) | gut metagenome | biome: sheep rumen | host: Ovis aries | place: New Zealand | reverse complement strand
CCCGGTCGATTTCTTCGGGCGCAAGATGATCGAGGTCCTGCCGGAGCGCTACCGCGTGGGCGTGATCAACGTGTCCGTGGCCGGCGCCAAACTGGAGCTCTGGGACAAGGACGCCTGTGCGGACTACCTCGCGATGGAAGGCGCCGACCCTTCGCGCAGCTGGCTGATCCGGATTGCGGAGCAGTATGGGATGAACCCCTACCAGCGCCTGCTGGACATGGCGCGCGAGGCGCAGAAATACGGCGTGATCAAGGGCATGCTCCTGCACCAGGGCGAGTCCAACCCGGACGATCCCGCCTGGCCGGGCCGCGTCAAGAAGATCCATGACGACCTGTGCGCCGACCTGGGGATCGATCCCGCCGGCGTGCCGCTCCTGGCGGGCGAACTCAAATATGCCGAGCAGGACGGCGTCTGCGCCGCCTTCAACGAGGTGGTCCTGCCGCACCTGCCGGAGGTGATGCCCAACGCCTATGTGATCTCCGCCCTGGGCTGCGAGAGCACGGGCGACCAGTTCCATTTCAGCACCGAAGGCATGCGCCTGATGGGCTACCGGATGGCGGACAAGATGCTGGAACTGCAGGGCTTCAAGACCCCTGCGAAACGCACCCTCACCCTGCAGCCGGACCGGCTGGGCATTGCCGTGAGCCCCACCCTCGCGGGCATTTTCTTCGAGGATATCAACCAGAGCGTGGACGGCGGCATCTGCGCCCAGCTGATCCAGAACAACTCCTTCCAGGCCTACAACGTCCCGGAGGCCCCGGACCCCAACGAATTCTCCACCTCCGACACCACCTTCTTCGGCTGGACCGTGCTGCGCGGCGCCGGCTCTGAGGGCAGCGCCCGCGCCGTCGCGGACAAGCCGCTGGTGCCGAAACTCACGCGCTGGTATGACTTCGACCCCGCCGACAAATACGACGACGATCTGCGCTACGCCCAGTACAGCGTGCGCTTCGACATCCGGAAGCCCGGCGCGGGCTTCGGCATCGCGGCCAACGGCTACGGCATCGCCGAATACCGGCGCGGCCGCGGCCTGACCTATTCCAACAACCCCCAGGTGCCCTCCACCCCCGCCGTGGCGGGGGTCAGCTACGAGCTCGGGCTCTACCTGCAGGGCAAAGGCTACAAGGGCAGCATCTCCGTCTATCTGGAAGACGCCGCCGGGCAGCGCAACTCCGACGTGGTCACCATTTCCCGCCTCGGGCGGACCTGGCAGCAGTACACCGGCACCCTGAAGGCGGAGCGCTCCGCAGACAGCCGCCTGTGCATCGTGGCGGACGCCCCCGGCACCTTCTGGCTGGACTTCGTCACCCTCGTGCCGGAGGCCTCGCAACTCTGGAAGAACGGGCAGTACGGCCCCTTCCGCAAGGACCTGCTGGAGGCGCTCGAGGCCCTGCATCCGACCTTCATGCGCTTCCCGGGCGGCTGCGCCTCCGAGGGGACCAACTACTTCGGGCAGGTGTTCTGGAAGAACTCCGTCGGCCCGCGCGAAGAGCGCATCGGCTTCCGCAATCACTGGGGCTACTGGACCTCGCAGTACATCGGTTTCTACGAGTACCTGTGCATGGCCGAGGGGCTCGGCGCCACGCCGCTCCCGGTGCTCAACAATGGCGTCACCTGCCAGTTCGCCGGGCACCAGTACATCGCACCCCTGGACACGCAGGCCGACCGCGACCGCTTCTACGGCATCTTCGTCCGGGACGCCCTCGATTTCATCGAATTCTGCAACGGCGGGACGGACACGCAGTGGGGCGCCCTGCGCGCCCGGATGGGCCATCCGGCGCCGTTTAACCTGAAGTACCTGGGCATCGGCAACGAGAACCAGGGCCCGGAGTTCTGGGAGCGTTTCGACATCATGTACCGGGCCATCAAGGAGCAGCATCCCGAGATCACGATCGTCTCCACCGCCGGAGCCGCCGACGCCGGCCGGGAGTTTGACGCCAACATGGCGCAGATCGACGCCCGGTACCCCGACACCATCGTGGACGAGCACTACTACAAGGGTGACGACTGGTTCTACACCCACGGCGACCGCTATCACGCCGACAAGGTCCGGGGCGCGGAGGGCCATACCTACGACCGCAGCCGTCCCACCCGCGTGTTCGTGGGCGAATTCGCCAACAACCGCGCCGCCAACGCCTATTCCTCGGCCATGGCCGAAGCGGCCTACTGGACCAGCCTGGAGCGCAATTCCGACATGGTCGTGATGGCCGCCTACGCCCCGCTCTTCTGCAAGAAGGGCTTCAACAAATGGGGCTCCAACCTCATCTGGTTCGACAACCGGGGGATGTGGCGCTCCTGCAACTACTGGTACCAGCAGCTCTTCTCCGTGGCGGGCGACCGCGCCTTCGAAATGTCTCCCGTGATGGACGGGGAACGGGAGGACGACAGAATCTACACCTCCCCGACCGTTGACACGCGGACGGGTGAGATCTTCATCAAGATCGTCAACGCCGAGGCGCTGGACAAAGTGCTGACCGTGCAGACGGGCAGCGGCCGGCGCTATGCGGCCACGCTGGACTTCGTCTCCTCGCATGACACTTCGGTCAAGAACCAGGGCGATCCCAACTACTACTCCAGCCATCCGGACTATGCCGCTCCCGCCGCTCCGGGCCCCAATGCCGGAGAGCGTCCGGGCTTGCGCGAGATGGCTTTCCGCTTCGCCAAGCGCGTCAAATACACCGAGGCGGTGGTCCCGCACAGAAAGGACCTGGGCACCGTCAGCGGCGAATTCACCTTCACCCTTCCGGAGAATGCCATCGGCATCCTGCGGCTGAAACCGCTTCAATGAGCCAATGAAAAAACTGTTTTTTGTGTTGACCGCCACGGCGGTCCTTGCCGCAGGCGCCATCTTGGCCGTCTGCTGCGATTCCGGTCCGAAGAGCGGCCCGTGCGACATCTACCGGCAGGGGGGGACACCCCGCGTGACCGCGCATAGCACGACACGCGTGCTGGATTCTCGCTACCGGGGACCGCTCTACCAGGTGCAGCGCGACTCCGACGGTGCGACGCTGGACATCCGCGCCACGCGCGGAGGCTATGCCGACGCGGCCGCGCAGGATGCCTTCTGCGCCGGTACCGTCTGCCGCATTACCGTAATCTACGACCAGTCCGGACAGGGCAATGACCTGCTGCCCGCGCCGCCGGGGACTTTCCTGGGCCCGGACAAGGGCGGTTTCAACAACCCGGCACTGGCCGACATGGCGCCGGCGCTGCTCGACGGCCACAAAGTTTACGGCGTTTACATCATGCCCGGCATGGGCTACCGCTGCAACAACGCGCGCGGCCTTGCCGTCGATGACGAGCCGGAGGGTATGTACTATGTCATCGACGGCACCCACTATGACAGCGGGTGCTGCTTCGACTACGGCAACTCGTCCACCAACGGCCGTGCCGTGGGCACGGGCACGATGGAGACCACCTATTACGGCACGTCCACGGCCTGGGGCCGGGGCAATGGCGAGGGCCCCTGGATCATGGCCGACATGGAGGCCGGACTCTTCTCGGGCTACGATGCCAAGCAGAACGACGTACCGTCCATCACGGACTGGCGATTCGTGTCCGTGTACGTGAACGGGGGAGGCGGCAACCAATGGGATCTGCGCGGCGCTGACGCCACACAGGCAGATGTCACCACCTTCTACAGGGGTCCCCGTCCGCACACGCCCGACAGCGACGCCTACTATCCGATGCACAAGAAGGGAGGCATGCTGCTGGGCAATGGCGGCGACAACGGCAACGGCTCCGCCGGGACATTTTACGAAGGCGTGATGACGGTCGGTTATCCTGCGGACGAGACCATCGCTGCGGTACAGGAGAGTATCGCGGCCGCGCGATACCAGGCCTATCCGCTTGAGCTTTCGCGCATTACTTCCATGCGTCCGGGCGAAAGCCGCCAGGTGGGCGTGTTCGTCAGTAATACATCGGGCTCGCCGATGAGCGGTCTCGCGCTGGATGCGACCCTGCCGGACGACTGGCGCATCCAAGCGGAGGGCGAGGCCCCGGCGCAGTTGGAGCCGGGTGCGCGCGCGACCCTTCTCTATACCCTGACCGCCCCAGCCGGACGTTCTTCCGGCGAATTGCGGTTCGCGGTGTCCTGGAAAGGCGGCAAAGCAGATGCCGGAAGCCGTATCCGCTGCTCAGAAGCGCTGAAAATCAACGAAGTAGGGCTAAACGAACCTTTTATAGAACTCTTTAATGCCGACACCGTCCCTGCGGACCTGTCGGGCCTTACCATCCAGGTGCGGCATAGCGGCCGGGCAGCCGTGGACGCCCTGACTTTCCCGGCAGGGACGAGCCTCGCTCCGGGCATGCACCTGATGCTGGTGCCCGACCCCGCCATGCCGACGGCGCCGGTCACGACCATTTTCGCGCCCGTCTCCACCGGGCCGAAACTGCATTTCAGTCCGCGGACGACCACCACGCTTCCCGCCACATCCATCGAAGGGTTTGTCGTCGGGGAGATGATGGGCATCGACTTGGGCGGACAGTACGAAGAAGTGACCGTGATCCGGGTGGGTACACCCGCAACGCAGAGCAACCTCGCGGCAGCCGCCATGGCCGGAGACACGCAGTTGACACTTGATGCGACGGTCCACCTCCTGCCGGGTTCGGAGTTGACGGTGGATACCGGCGACCGGATTGAAATCGTCAAGGTGAAGGAATTGGTACGCGTCAGCGAGGCGCCCGTGCGCGGTTTCGGCCGCCCACAGACGCCTCATGAGCCGGGCATCGTTGAACTGGAGCAGCCCCTGCGGCGCGACCACGCCGCCGGCGTGGATGTCTCCTGCCCCGGCGAGGGCATCGCCTTCACGCCCGCGACGCGCTTCGCGCACGCCAGCGGCGACGCCCTGCAGCCGCTGGGCGCAGGCTGGACGCCGACAGAAGGGCTGTGGCTACGCCTCGCCCCGTCGGCGAGCGCCGGGTCCGTCGCGCTGGTCGATCCGGCCACGGGTACGGTGATTGACGCTGTGGTCTATGGCTCGCAGCAGAGCAACTCTAGCGCCAACGGCACGATTACCAGTCCGGAACTGGCTGTCCTGGAGGGAAATCAACGCGGGGGCGGCTGCCAGGCCGTAGCCCCCGGGCCCGTCCCGGCCTGGCTGCTGGCACGCAATCCCGAATTGGCCAAGACTGCCAGTCGCAGTCTGGTCCGCTTCCCGGACGGTGCGGACACAGACGTCCTCTGCGAGGACTTTCACCTGTCGGAGCATCCCACGCCTGGCGCGGCGAACGTCCTGCCGTAACCCCGGGCCCGACCCATCCTCAAAACGGGCGGGTTTTGAGGAAAGTTGCCGTCTTTTGTTTGTTTCCTCCTCAAAAAAGCCTAATTTTGAGGAGGAAACACTGCATTATGAAAAAGATTCTCCTTCTCCCGCTGTCCTGCCTGCTGCTGGCAGCGCCCCTTTCCGCCCAGAACCGCACGGCGGATCCTGACCCGCAATTCAAGGTTTTCGTCGATACCGGCCGGGAGCCCATCGCGCCCGGCGCCTGGCAGCCCACGGTGGAGAGCCTCTCCGCCTGGGAGTGCCCCGAATGGTTCCGCGACGCCAAATTCGGCATCTGGGCCCACTGGGGGCCGCAATGTGAGCCCGAAGACGGAGACTGGTACGCCCGCAACATGTACTTCGAGGGCAACCGGCAGTACGAATACAACATCGACGCGAAGGACCACCCGTCCCGCTTCGGCTTCAAGGACTGGATCCACGAATGGAAGGCGGAGCGCTGGGACCCGGATGCGCTGGTCAAGCTCTACAAGGAGGCCGGTGCGCGGTATTTCTTCACCCTGGCCAATCACCACGACAACTTCGACCTCTTCGACAGCAAGTACCAGAGCTGGAACTCCGTGGCCCTGGGCCCGCAGAAGGACATCGTGGGCGGCTGGGCGGCGGCCTGCCGCAAATATGGCCTCCGCCTGGGCGTGAGCGTGCACGCGGCGCATGCCTGGTGCTGGTACGAGCCGTCCCGCGGGGCCGACACGAAGGGCCCGCTCGCCGGCGTGCCCTACGACGGCGTCCTGACGAAGGAGGACGGCGCCGGGACCTGGTGGGAGGGCCTCGACCCGCAGGAGCTCTACGAGCAGCGCCACCCGCTGAGCCCCAACAACCGCTCCTGGGACTGGGAGGAGGACAAAATCACCACCCCCGATCAGGCCTATTGCGACAAGATCTATAACCGTACCGTCCAGCTGATCAACGACTATGATCCGGATATCGTCTATTTCGACGACACCTATCTCCCGCTCTGGCCCGTCTCGGACGCCGGCCTCAAGATTCTCGCGCACGGCTACAACCGCAGCGCGGCCCGGCACGGCGGCAAGCCCGAGATCGTCTTCACCGGCAAGGTCCTGACGGACTGGCAGAAGCAGACCCTGCTCTGGGATGTGGAGCGCGGCGCTCCCGACGCCATCCAGGAGCTCCCCTGGCAGACCTGCACCTGCATCGGCAGCTGGCACTATGACAAGCACGTCTATTACCAGGACCGCTACAAGACGGCAGCCCAGGTGGTCCGGATGCTGGTGGACGTGGTCTCCAAGAACGGCAACCTGCTGCTCAGCGTCCCGCTCCGGGGCGACGGCACGCCGGACCCCACGGAGCTGCGCATCGTCGGGGAGATCGGCCGCTGGATGCAGGTCAACTCTGAGAGTATCTATGACACCCGCCCGTGGGTGATCTATGGCGAAGGTCCCACGGCCGAAGCCGCCAATCCCATCAACGCGCAGGGCTTCAACGAAGGCCGCCAGCAGTATTCCGCCGCCGACATCCGCTTCAACAAGAAGGGGGACAAGACCCTCTACGTGACCCTGATGGGGGTCCCCGAAGGGGACATCACCGTGCGCGCCCTCGGCTCCCGGACGGAGCAGAACCGTCGCAGGATCAAAAACATCGCGCTGCTCGGAAGCAGCGCGAAAGTGGAGTGGAAGCAGGACCGCGACCATTTGACCATCAGCTGCCCGGCGGAGGTCCCTTCCCCGGAGGCGGTCGTCTTCAAAGTCACGTTCTAATCCGCCATCTGGCTGGCCAGCAGGTCCTCGAACTGGTCGCGGGGCATCTGGCCGTCCAGGCAGATGAAGGTCACCTCGTCCGCCTCGGCGGCGAGCATCACGAAGCCGTTGACGACCTTGTCGTTGCCCACGGTGTACATGCGCATTGTCTGGCCGCTGTCCTTGGCCTCCATCAGGAGTTCGTATTTCCCGCTCTGGATGAAGCGTTCCGCTTCGGCGCGGAGCTGGCCGTTGATGGCGGCGTTCTCGCTGTTGAGGATGTACATGCCGGTCAGGGAGCGGATGACGGGGGAGAGGTTGACCTTGTCGCTGCCGGTGTCGATGTCGGGGATCTTGCCGATCAGGCGGAACATGGCGGGGGAGATGTAGACGGCGCTGACCTGTTCGGCGTCGGAGTACTTCTGGTAGATGGATTTGCCGTTCTGCGCCAGGGCGGACAGGCTGAGCAGCAGGGCTGCGAGGATCAGGGTTATGTGTTTCATTTCGATTGGATCTTTTGGAGGATGTTCTGGGGGATTTCTGCGGCTTCGCCGGCCTCGCGGGCCAGTTCCACGCCGCTGTTCATCTTGTCGGAGATGGTCCGGAAGGCCTTTTCCACTTCGGCGTAAGCGAGGTAGGGGTCGTCGAAGGTGTCCTTCGGTCCGCTGGGCGGCAGGAGGACGAGCGCGGCGGCAGCGGCTGCCACGGCGAGCGACGCGTAGGGGATCCAGCGTGCCGGACGGGGCCGGGCGGTCTGTGCAAGCTCGCGGGCGGCGAGGGTCTCGCGGAGGCGCTGCTGCAGGTCCTGCGGGGCGTGGACGCCCTGCGCTGCGGCTTGTGCTTCGAGCTCTTCGGGGCTGAGCTTTTCGATTTCTTCGAGGGTCTTCATATCTTCATTTTCTTCAGTTTTGCGCGCGCCTGCGAGAGGAGCACGCGGAGGGTGAGGTAGTTGATGCCGGTCCGTTCGGAGATCTCTTCGTAGGAGAGGCCGTCGAGAACCTTGAGGGTCAGTACCTTGCGCTGTCGGTCCGGAAGGGACTTGATGGCGTCGAGCCCCTGGGCGAGCCGCTCCCGCCCGTCCACCGCCTCGTCCTGCCGCCCGGGCAGCGCCGGCTCGGGGAGTTCGGGCGGGGTCACGCACCGGCTGCGGCGCCGGATGCGGTCCAGGCACAGGTTGCGCAGCACCGTGATGCCGTAGCCCTTGGGGTTGCGGATGCCTTCCAGCGCGTCCCGGCCCGTCCAGAGCTTGAGGTAGAGCTCCTGCACGGCGTCCTCGGCCTCGGCATCGTCCTCCAGGATGTAGCGGGCGATCTGCCAGAAGGTGTCGGCCAGACAGAGCCAGTCGTCCTGGAAGCGCCGGCTAGTCATCGGACAGGAGTTTGGAGACGCTGTCCATCGGGATGCTCCCGAAGACACAGATCAGGGCATGGTCGGACGGGGCATGCAGCACGAAGTCGCGCACTTCGCCGGAGGCGTCGTCCACCACGCCGAACATCTGCACCGCGGTGTCGCCGTCCTTGGCTTCCATGAGCAGTTCGCTGCCGTACAGGGCCTGGTCCAGCCGGCGGATGATGCGTTCGCGCACGGCCGGCGTGCAGTCGCCGTATTCCAGCACGGTGAAGCGCTTCACGCCGCGCATCACGTCCAGGGCCTTCCGGGCGTCCGGGTCGCTTTTGGCGGCCGCCCGGGCCACGCCTTTGACCGCGGCCGTGCCCAGCCAGCCCAGCCGGACCACTTCCACGCCGTCGTAGCCGCGGAATTCCGACACGACGGCGGCGAGTTTCGATTTGGGGACCGTCTTGGAGGCGGGCTTCCCGGCGGAGGCTGCCAGCGGCAGCAGCGCGAGAAGGAAAAGCAACAGGATTCGTTTCATTTTTTTCAGGTTTTCCTCTAATAGACGCACGGCGCCGGGAAATGTTAACGCTATACCGTTTCATACTCCCTTCTTGGTGGGAAAGGTATGAAACGGTAAAGTCTTAATAATTATTTAGTTGCAGATCACGCGGCTCCCTTATACCGGATCCGGCAGGATGATGACGACCGTGCCGACCTTGACCCGCTGCTTGAGGTCGAGGATGTCCTCGTTGCGCAGGCGGATGCAGCCTTCCGTGGCCCGGGTCCCGATGCTCTCGGGGAAGGGGGTGCCGTGGATGCCGATGTCCCAGAAGCCCGGCACGTCGAGACGCAGGAACCAGGGGCCGTAGGCGTCCTTGACGGGGCCCTTGCCGTCCTTGAAATCGTGCGAGAGGCCCTTGGCGTTGAGGAGCTGGTTGATCTTGAAAGTCCCCTCCGGGGTCTTGTGGTCGCCGCGGACCTTCTTGGGACCGTAGTTGACGGCGCAGGAGATGCCGTATTCCCGGATGGGCTGGCCCTGGGCGTCGGCGAGCGTGAGCTTGAAGCCCTGCTTGTCGATCACGATGAAGGGGGCGTCGCCGGCCTGGTCGAGATACTTGGCGAAAGGGGCCTGCGCGCCGGCATTCAGCACGGCGAGCAAGGCGGTCAGGAGGAGGATCAATCTTTTCATAACGGAGACAAAGGTACGTATTTTTTTGCTATCTTGCAGGACAAACCAATTAACCGGATTCCGATGAAACCCAAATTCTTGCTGCCCGCCCTGGGCGCCCTGCTGCTGGCCGTGTGGAGCCAGGCGCAGGACTACAGCCAGCTCCGGCTGGATGAGACGCACCGCCTGCTGAACGCGTATGCCACGCCCGAGGAGTTGCAGAACCCCTACATCGCCGCCACGCTCCAGACGCTGGGAGAGCTGTCCGCCGACCGGCGCACGCTGACCCTGCCCGCCGGGACGACGGTCTATATCGCCCCCGGCGTCTATTGGACCGACGAGACTTACCGGCAGGGCTTCCCTTTTGACGACAGCGGCTTCGTGATCGCCCCGCCCAACGTGGGCCTGACCCTGCTGGGGAACAACATTTCCTTCATCGGCCTGTCCGGCGACCCGGACGACGTGCGCATCGCCGGCAACCGCGGCGAGGGCGGCGCACGGGGCCTCGGCGCCGGGGGCAGCTGGTACACCCTGGCCGTCTCCACGGGTTTCCGCGCGGAGAACATCACCATCGCAAACTACGCGCAGGAGGACCTGGTCTATCTGCCCGACCCGTCGCAGAATATCTCCAAGCGCATCGATTCCAAGAACCACGCGGAGGTGCTCACCGCCGCGGCGCGCGGGGTGGACCGGATGGAATTCCGCAACGTCCGCTTCGTGGGCTATCTCAACATGATGGCGGGTTTCTCCCCGAAGCGGGCCTATTTCAAGGACTGCTTCTTCCAGTGCACCGACGACTCCGTGTTCGGGGGCGGGATCAATGTCTATGAGCACTGCACCTTCCACCATTTCGGCAACCACCCGACCTGGAGCGGCGCGGCGGCGGGCGGGCTCAACGCCCTGCTGGGCTGCACGCTGGTCGGCATGCCGCAGATGTCGCATCCCTTCCTGTCGCTGGCCAAGAACGCCGCCCCCGGCAACGGGGCGCAGGCCTCGGCCATCTATGCCGTGATCGACTGCCGCTTCCTGGGGCGCATCGGCTCCGTGGAGTGGGAGAACCATGTCCGCGAAGACGCCCGTTACGCCGTGCACGGCAATACGATCGGCGTGGCCCGCAAGCCGTTGGTGATCAGCGGGGACGCGCCGCAGCTCTCCGTCGAATACGACGGCGCCGCCCTGCAGGCCTTCAAGGTGGGCGACGAGTACAATGTCTATAATCTCCTGAAGGGCGACGACGGCTGGGACCCGAAAGGGCAGTACAGCCCGGCCTGGGAGCCCTATGCCAATCTCCCGTACCGCTTCCTGGTGGGCTACAGCGGCAAGGAACTCGATTCCGCGGCCAGCGGCGAAGCCAACACGGTGGTGCTGACCGCCGCCCCGGCGCCCGTTTCTTCCGTGGACCCCGCGCAGATCCGCTGGGACTACGACAAGACCCTGCTGGAGGGCAGCGCCGACCCGCAGGCCGGCACGCTGACCCTGCACGCCCGGCCCAACCGGACCGGCGCCATTGCGAAGACCACGGTGACCGCCACGCTGCCCAACGGCATCCCCGCCGGCGTGACGCTGCGCATCCGCCCCGTCCCCGTGGCGGCCCCGAAGCTCCGCGCCCCGGCCCTGAAGATCGCCGACGGCAGCGCGCAGCTTTCCTACCGGCTGGACAAGCCGGGCCTGCGGGACGTGTCCCGGGTCGAGTGGTTCCGCGAGGCGGGACCCGGGCGCACGGACGGCGTGCACATCGCCACGTCGCGAAATGACGAAGCGGGCCTCTTCGTGGACGATCCCTGCAAGTCCCTGACGCTCACCAAGTACGACGTGGGCTGCTGGCTGCGTGCCGTGATCACGCCGAAATACGCCTTCAGCCCCGACGCGCCCGCACCCGTGACGGTGTGGAGCAAGCGCGCCGTCGCGGCGGAAGACATCGCCGGGACCGCGCTGGAGACCGATTTCCGGAACACCTTCATCGCCACCGAACCGCGTGCGGCGACGGTCGGGCGCTGGTTCTTCGACAACGAGACCGGTACGCCCGATCCCTGGCTCTGGGGCATCGGTTCCAACGGTTCCGACGGCCGCTGGGGGCTGTGCAACAACGCCCGCCAGCCGGAGCCGCCGCTGCTGGTGTTCGCCCAGGAGGGCGCCTATGGCGACATGTCGCTGACGGTCGATTACTCCTCCAGCAAGGTGGAGGGACAGGGTTTCGGCGGCAGCGGCTGCTACTGGGATGTGATGGTTAAGTATGACGCGGCGGCGCGCAGCGGCTACGGCGTGCGCATCGAGCGCGTCCCCGCCACCACCAACGGCACGCTGTGGACCCTGTACCGCTATGACAGCGACACATGGACGCCCCTCACGCAGGGAGTGCTCGCCGCGGCCTTCATGCCGCAGAGCACGATGACGGTGCGAGTGGAAGGCAACACCCTGCGCCTGAGCGCCTCCACGGCGTCTGAGCAGACCCCGCTGCAGGTCTCGGAGCAGCTCCCGGCGGCGTTGGACCTGAGCTGGACGGATCCGTCCGGGGCGCTGGGCCGCTGCACTTCCGGCGGCACCGCCTTCCGGATCTACAACTCCGGCACGCCGGGCTATGCCTACAACGCCGCTTCCAACAACTGCGTGATGTTGCACCGCGTCCGGCTGGATGCCCGCGGGCGGTAGTCATTCCGGGCTTGACCCGGAATCTCATTTTATTTTGTTATATTTGGAGTATGAAACGTATCCTCCTCCTGGCGGCCGCCGTCCTGTGCACCCTGGCCGCCACCGCCCAGACCTGGGACGGTCCGCAGTGGGCCGTCGTCAATTCGTCCTCGTGCTTCATGCGCCTCAAGCCGGATTATGAGTCGGGCAACGAGACACAGGCCCTGATGGGCACGGTGCTGCGCGTGCACGGTGCAGAGCGCTACTGGAGGCAGGTGGACGCCCCGGATTACCCGGACGTCTGGACCACGGAGCACAACATCGCCCTGATGGACGAGGCGGGCAAGGACGCCTGGATCGCCGCGCCCAAGTACCTCTGCGCCGTGGAATACACGCACCTCTTCGCGGAACCCTCGCTGACGGCGGAGCGCGTGTGCGATTTCACGCTCGGCGACCTCGTGCGCAAGGGCACGGAGAGCCGCCGCGGCTGGGTGCAGGTCTTCCTGCCTTCGGGACGGGCCTGCTGGGCGCGCGCCTATGACGTGATGGATTTCGGACAGTGGGTCCGCACCCGTGAGGCCACGCGGGAGGCGCTGCTTGCCACGGCGCGGCAGTTCGTCGGCACGCCCTACATGTGGGGCGGGG
>ODAI011999382.1_pt1 | contig 12756 bp, 12 predicted proteins | sample 1539321 | NCBI WGS metagenome assembly ODAI01 (sample SAMN02144231, study PRJEB22623) | gut metagenome | biome: sheep rumen | host: Ovis aries | place: New Zealand | reverse complement strand
TCACCATCTCGTCCCGCAACCATTTCAGACACTCTGGTTTGGCAAGGGCGGTGGTAATGTCTTTGAATTGAATTCCCGGAATAGGAAAATCCGGCACATTGCGGATAGCCGCGATTACTTCTTTAGCTGTCATTGTATTTTTATGCATTTATAATCTCTTGTTTTGTCGTGAATGTTTCACGTGGAACACTCATAATTAGTTTATAAAATAAACTAAAATTGCGTTTTTAACGCCCCATTAGTACCAGTAATACACTAATATCATTGGGGCTGACACCCGGTATGCGTTGTGCCTCCCCTATAGATTTCGGACGTATACGCGTTAGTTTTTGTCTCGCCTCGGTACTCAAACTCTGTACCTCCTCATAGTTAAAACTGTCGGGGATGCGAATCTGTTCCAATCTCTGTAACTTGGCCGCCTCTTGCTGTTCGCGTTTTATATATCCGGCGTACTTGATCTGTATCTCGCAACTCTCAACCACCTCGTCTGTTAAACCGGCTATCCTCTCCTTGAGTGCCGGTAGGACTTCTGCCAATGCCTTAATACCCACCTGCGGGCGCAACACCAAATCGCTTATCTTGCATCCCTCGTGAAGTGCACTGCTGCCAATCTGCTCCAGCCACCCGTCAATCTCGCCCTTGTGTACCGAGGTGTTTTGCATATATCCGATGAATTCGGAGCAGGCTGCCTGTTTTCTCTTTAGCAACTCGTATCGGTAACTATCGGCTAATCCCATCTCGTAACTGCGCTTGGTCAGGCGCTCGTCTGCGTTGTCCTGACGCAGCAGAATACGGTACTCCGCACGAGAGGTAAACATCCTGTACGGTTCGTCCACTCCTTTGTTGACCAGATCGTCTATCAGTACACCAATATAACTCTCGTCTCGGCCCATTGTGAACGGAGTGCCTCCGTGCACATTGATATGTGCGTTCACACCCGCTACCAATCCCTGACCCGCTGCTTCTTCATAACCCGTAGTACCGTTGATCTGACCGGCAAAAAACAGATTCTTGAGTTGTTTGGTCTCTAAGGTATGGTGCAGTTGGGTGGGGTCGAAGAAATCATACTCGATAGCATACCCAGGCCTGTACATCACGACGTTCTCCAATCCTTTAATGGTCTTTAGACCCGCTAACTGAACCTGCCACGGCAGACTGCTCGAGAACCCATTCACGTAATACTCATTGCTATCTACGCCCTCAGGCTCCAGAAAAATCTGATGGGCGTCCTTGTCGGCAAAAGTTACAATCTTGGTCTCAATGCTGGGGCAATACCGCGGACCGATACTCTTGATTTGTCCGTTGAAAAGGGGAGAATCTGCTAATCCCGCACGGAGCGCTTCGTGGGTCTTTGGATTGGTATAAGTGATCCAGCATGGCATCTGTTTGAGTTCTCTCTGCACAGTATCTAAATAACTGAACTGATGCCAATCGCTGTCGCCGTCCTGGCGGATCAGTTCATCAAAATGGATAGACCGTGCATCCAACCTTGCCGGTGTGCCGGTTTTCATCCTGTCACTCTTGAATCCTAATCCCACTAACTGCTCTGTGATGCCGTACGATGCCGGTTCGGATGTTCGTCCGCCTTGTATCTGCGTCTTGCCGCAATGCATCAGCCCGTTGAGGAACGTACCGTTGGTCAGAACTACCGCCTGCGCCTCCATCTCGATTCCCAAAGCAGTCTTCACACCGCAAACCTTATTATCTTTGATAATAAGAGACACTACTGTATCTTGCCAAATAGACAGATTATCGGTGCCGGAGAGCACCTTCACCCATTCTTCGATAAACCGTTTCCGGTCGCTCTGACTACGCGGACTCCACATGGCGGGACCTTTGCTCTGGTTCAGCAGCCGGAACTGGATAGCACTCCTGTCCGTCACGATGCCCATCTGTCCGCCTAACGCATCTATCTCGCGCACGATCTGCCCCTTGGCGATACCGCCTACCGCCGGATTGCAACTCATCTGCGCAATCTTGTTCATGTCCATGGTGATGAGCAGTGTACGACTACCCATCCGGGCGGCTGCACTGGCCGCCTCACAACCGGCATGACCGGCTCCTACTACTATGACGTCGTATTTAAAGTTCATTCGATTTGATCGACTATTTTCTTCTTCCTATTGTATTGTTTCTGTGCCCCCATTTCCATTGCCCGTTGAAGCTCCCGGAGGAGATCGTCCGCACATGCGGCACAAAGGCATTCTCCAAATGGTTGCGGTACGTGATCTCGTTGGTCTGCGGGTTCACTAATATGCCGATGATGTCAAACCGCGGCAATTTGTCCACCTTATGATACTTGATATATCCGTTGGCAGCGGCTACAATCCTTCGTTTCTTGTTCTCGTCCACATACTCCTCCGGCCGAATGTCTCCGAATGTACCGGTTCTCGCTTTCACCTCCGCAAAGACAATCTCCGTCTTGCTCTCGGCAATCAGATCCACCTCCAGATGCCCCATCCGCCAGTTGTGTTCGACGATGCGGAATCCTTTTTTCTCCAGCATCCGGGCGGCTTCTTCCTCGCCGATTATTCCTATGGGATTCGTTACAAACGCCATCTTACCGCAATTGCTCCATACGTGCTGCATCCAGCCTCAGCAGGATAAACAGCAGCATCGTGAATCCCCATAATGAACTGCCACCGTAACTGAAGAACGGAAGCGGAATACCGATTACCGGCAGTAATCCCAGTACCATTCCTACGTTGATAGTGAGGTGGAAGAGAAATATACCGGCGACTGAGTAGGCGTAAATCTGCGTGGATATATTTCTCTGCCGCTCGGCGATCTCTATCAGCCTCAGGATGAAAAACAGGTAGATCAGCAGCACGCCTACAGACCCGACAAATCCCCATTCCTCGCCTACGGTGCAGAAGATAAAATCGGTATCCTGCTCCGGCACAAACTGCAGTTTGGTCTGTGTGCCGTTGAGGTAACCTTTGCCGAAGAACCGCCCGGAACCGATGGCAATACGCGCCTGATTGACGTTATACCCTGCGCCCGCGGGATCCTCTTTCATACCTAACAACACCTCAATACGGATCCGCTGATGGGGCTGTAGCACCTTCTGGAATACAAAATCGCAAGCATGCGTGTATCCGATACAGAACAGCGTGAACGCCGCTACAATCAGCAGCATGTATTTCCGCCAATAAAGACTGACGAACACGTTATATAATATCAGTGCAACCACCACACCCATCGATATCCAGTCAAAAGGCACCTTTACCCATATATTAATAAGGAGACAGATCCCGTAAATAACAACCACGCTGCTTGTTAATATCAGTGCCTGCCACCGCATCGGGTGCTCTTTGCAGATGAAATAAATCTCCACCGCCGTCAGCAGCAGCATGCAACTCAATATACCCACGCTGCCTGTGCCCAACGGCAGGGGCACGCCGCCGAACCGGATACTGATGATAAACAACGCCACTGCCGCTACACCCATCCACAGCACGTATCCGCTCATTCCCTGACGGTAGAAGACCAGCAGAAAGGAGGCAAAGACAAGCGCCGAACCGGTCTCTTTCTGCAGTATCATGATGATGAGTGCAGGCACACCGATGAGTGCAAAAGGTACGATGAGATCGCGCCAAGTGCGTACTTTGTAGTCATACTGCCCCATGTATTTGGCTACAGCCAACGCCACTATACACTTGGCAAATTCCGCCGGCTGAAGACTCACCGGACCTAATGAGATCCACGACATTGATCCCTTGATATCGTGCGCCAGGAATGGTGTCGCAAGCAGCAGTAACAGCATCGCTCCGTACGCGAAATAGGTCAGCACGTCGTAGGTCTTGTAGTCGATCAGCAGCAGCACAAACCCCAATGCCAGCGAACCGAGAATCCAGGTGAACTGCTTACCGGCGCGGTTGGAAAAATCGAAGATACTCGTCTGGTCAAACGTATAGCTGGCACCATAGATATTGAGCCATCCAAACAGTACCAGAACCACAAAAAAGCCGATTGTGATCCAGTCCACGTTCTGCCATATGTTACCACTTCTTGACGCCCTCATTCAGTACGGTTTCTGCTATTCGTTTCTTCAAATCTTTCCGTTTCATCTCTCCCGTGAGGTATTGCTCCATCATCATCGACGCTACCGGGCATGCCCACGTGGCGCCGAATCCGGCGTTCTCCACGACCACTGCGACTGCTATCTGAGGATCCTCCACCGGCGCAAAACCGATGAAGATGGCGTGATCCCGTCCGTGCGGGTTCTGGGCGGTACCCGTCTTGCCTGCCATATGCAGTGTATCTACCGCATAATGCCGTCCTGTTCCATACACCATTACACGGCGCATTCCGGCTTTCACCTCCTCGAAATGCCGCTTTTGGATATCTATTTTATGCCGGTGGGTCAGCATCGAGTCGTTTTTGTTGAGGTGCGGCGTGATGTAGTACCCCTCGTTGGCGATCGCTGCGGCTTGGTTCGCGAGTTGCAGCGGGGTTGCCAATATCTCGCCCTGACCGATACTCAGCGACCGGATAGTGATGGCTTTCCACCCGTTTTCACCGTAGAACTTGTCGTATAACTTCGTGCTCGGGATGCTGCCGGACGACTGCTCGCTCAGGTCCGAGTCCGTGAATTTCTGCCCCAGGCCGAAACTCATCACCGCCTCCCGCCATTTCTCGTAGGGTTTATGGATGTCTTTCTCTTTTCCGTCTCTGTCCATCAGGTCGCGGAACGCGCACCAGAAATACGGGTTGCAGCTCTGCTCGATCGCTTTGTCCAACGCCACCGGCGAACCGTGATGGTGGGTACACTTGATTGGTTTGCTACCCGGTCCCGAACAGGGGTAGAGTGTATTGGGTGTGATGGCGCCCTGCTCCAGACAGACGAGTGCCTGAACGGTTTTGAAGGTCGATCCGGGAGGATAGGTAGCCTGTGTGGCACGGTTGAGGAGCGGCTTGGTCTTGTCGTGCAGCAGCGCATTGTAATTCTTGCTCCGCTCTTTGCCGACCAACAGTTTGGGGTTCCACCCAGGGTTGGAGGCCAATGCCAGTATCTCACCCGTCTTGGGCTCAATGGCGACGGCGCTGCCTATCTTGCCGGCGAGCAGTTCCTCCGCCAACAGCTGTAACCGGATATCCAGCGTTACATGGAGATCCGTTCCGGCTTTGGCGGTCACATCCAGCTCGCCGTCCTGGTAACTGCCTTGGATCCTGCCTCTCACATCGCGCATCAGCACTTCCATTCCTTTCTCTCCACGCAGTTGTTTCTCGTACGTCCGCTCCAATCCGTCACGCCCGGAGTAGTCGCCGCGGGAGTAATAGGGGTCGCGGTCTATGTCGTTCTGGCTCACCTCGCCCACCGATCCCAACACATGCGCTGCGGCGTTATAGGTGTAGTCGCGGAGCGTCCTCTTGCGGATCTGAACGCCCGGATAGAACACTAATGATTCTTGCAGGGTGGCTATGTCTTCTTTCTTGAGCTGGCTCATAAATACCTGCGGTGTCCAGCGTGAATAACCTCTGTTCTTGCGCCGGTCCTTGATCTCCGCTATCCGCTCGTCAAACTCCGCACGGCTGATGTGCAGACTCTTGCAGAAGCCCGCGGTGTCCCACTCTGCGCCCATGTCGCGCATCGTCATCGTCACCTCGTAAATAGGCTGGTTGAAGACCAGCAACTCGCCATTACGGTCGTAGATCAGACCGCGGGACGGGAAGATCGTCTGTTTCACGAGGGCGTTGTTATCCGCCTGGTCCTTCGTCGATTGGTCAATGACCTGCAAATAAAAAAGCCGTATTATATACACCAATACAACCACAACGGCAATGCCGCTGATTACGTACCGACGATTATAATACTGGTCATTAATCATTTGTATCTCAATGAGTTATATCCTACAATCAGCAATATACTGATAGCGCTGCTGACGAGTGTCTCAAGCAATACAAACCCGATGTGGCTCCAACTCCAGGCGGCAATCAGGAACACCGTCAGGTGGTGGATAACCACCAAGATACTCACGTATTTCAGCATCGCGCCCAAACCGATGGCATGCAGACTGATCTGTTCGTTCAGCCTGTCTTTGTCACTCACGATAGCGCCTAAGAGATAGGGACGGATGAACATCACCAGCACACATGCCGCCATATGTATTCCCAACGAGTTGCAGAATACATCCATCACCAGACCGGCCACTGCGCCGATCATCATATCCACGCTGTGCGGCAGCGTGATCGGGAGCATCAGCAGGCACAGGATATAGACATACGGATGGCATACGCCGCCTAACTGCAGTTGGTTAAAGAGCAGCACCTGTAGCAGCATTACTATGATGTACCATACAATCTGTTTAGTCCATTCCATGGCTCAGTTCCTCTATTTCTTTTTGGTCCTTGTTCCTGACAACCTCCACGTATTTCAGCCGCTTGAAATTGGTACTCAGCCGTACGCGGATGGTGTAGTACGAGTCGCCCTCCTTCAATTCGCTGTTTTCTACGATTCCAACGGGAATACCCTCCGGAAAGACGGGACTCAGACCGCTCGTTTCAATCGTGTCGCCGGGGTTGACGACCATGTGGGTCGCAACGTCTGTCAGTTGTGCAAAACGGCTGTCCTCGCCGTCCCATTTGAGCGTACCTATATAGTCGTTCTTCACGAACCGGCAACTGATATTGCTGTTCGTGTTGATTACCGGCAATACGACGCTGTAGTTCGGACCTACCGTCTGGATGATGCCCACAACCCCTTCCTCGTTCCGCACGCCTTGACCGCGCATCGCACCGTCCTTGCTGCCGTAATGGATGGTGAGGTAGTTATGCAGCTTGTCGGTAGTCATCTGGACTACTTTGGCACCCGCATATTGGTATGAACTGCCGTTTTCGCCCGTTCCCATCGAGGAAAGTTGGTTGCGCAGCATTATATTCTCCGCCGCTAACTGATCGTTCTGGCTGCGGAGAGAAAAATACCCGCGCACCTCGCTCACCTGCTCGTGCTGCCACGCTACAAGATCGTTCGCCGTGCTCAACACCGCACTGCGCGGATACGCACTATTCCACGTGATGAGCAAAAATGCAGCAACTTCCAGGAGAATGAATACCAGGAAGTTGCTATAACGGAGCAGTATTCTCAGCAGATTCTGCATCTTTGCTTTCGACTTTCGACTATTGACTTTCGACTATTGACTTTCGACTGTTACCTCAGCAGGAAGCCGAAGTTGTTCACGTTCTTCAGTGCTACGCCTGTTCCGCGGGCAACGGAGTGCAACGGATCGTCCGCTACGTGGAACGGAATAGTGATCTTGTCCGTCAGACGTCGAGCCAGACCATGCAGCAGCGCGCCACCACCTGTCAGGTAGATACCTCTCTTCACGATATCCGAGTACAGCTCCGGCGGAGTGGTCTCCAATGCCTGAAGGATAGCACCCTCGATCTTGCTTACGCTCTTCTCCAGACAGTGGGCGATCTCCTGATAACTAACCGGAACGGACATCGGCAGCGCCGTCACTTTGTTAGGACCGATCACGATGAAATCTTCCGGTGCGTCCTCCAGCTCCGGCAGCGCCGAACCCACCTGGATCTTAATGCGCTCAGCCGTGGGCTCGTCAATACGCAGGTTGTGCATACGGCCCATATACTCGATGATGTCCTGGTTGAAATCATCACCGGCGATCTTGATGGACTTGTTGCTGACGATACCGCCGAGCGAGATAACCGCAATCTCCGTCGTACCACCACCTATATCTACGATCATGCATCCTTCCGGGCTCTCTACGTCCAGTCCGATACCGATAGCAGCTGCCATCGGCTCGTAGATCATATAGATGTCTCGTCCTCCTGCGTGCTCCGAGCTGTCGCGCACCGCACGGATCTCCACCTCGGTGGAGCCGGACGGAATACATACGACCATACGGATTGAGGGAGTGAACAGACGCGCCTGCTTAGGAATCATCTTGATCATGCCCCTGATCATCATCTCGCAGGCGTAGAAATCTGCGATTACACCGTCACGGAGCGGGCGCACCGTGCGGATCATAGAGCCGCCCTTGCCAATCATCTGTTGCGCCTTGCGGCCGACGGCAACCATCTTGTTGTCCGCCATTGAGATAGCCACTACCGACGGCTCATCCACTACGATCTTGTCATCACACATGATGATCGTGTTCGCCGTTCCCAAGTCAATGGCAATCTCCTGTGTAAAAGAAAAAAGTCCCATAAGTATATTTACAATTTAATCATTTACAGTTTAATCATCCATAGTGCATAATAATGCATAATATGAAATAGCGTGCAAATTTACAACTTTTTTTCCATATATGCAAGCGCGCACGAACTTTTTTGCCATAAAAAATGCCGGCACTCTTCGCAGAAGTGCAGACATTTTCCAACTTGGTTTGCAATATTTCACCGATGAAATCGGGAGAAATTAGCATTTTCTTTCTGTGTTTATTCCACCGGATGTCATCCGGCACGTATGTCCATTCCCGCGGAATTCTATTCCGCTTTCTGCATTGTGCATTTTTGTCGCATCCTTGCGACAATCTCAATCTCCACTCATCCATGCTTGCTTCCATTGTTGTTCTGTGTCCGCGCGTTTCGCAAGCGGTCTTTCTTCGTCCATTACGCCCGAATTTAATTCGGGCTTCATCTTTCTGTGTTTATTCCACCGGATGTCATCTGGCACGTACGTCCATTCCAGCGGAATTCTATTCCGTTTCCATAGCATCTCTGCCAGCGAGTTCCGCGAGTGGCCTTTCTTTGTCCATTGCGTCCGAATCTAATTCGGACTAATTATCCTACTAACCGGAAGTGAAAGTGTACTTTGCCCTTACAGCCAATCAGGTACTGCCAAGCATATAGCGACAATAGAGTTCCGGGCGTTCGTAATTCGCCACCATTTTGGTGGCAGAACTCTCCAAGGTACAAAAACGGTTCCTTGCAACCGCTACGTGGAGTAGGTCTGAACCTTGCGCCAATAAAGCCGCCGACGTTGCAAGGAATCTGCATCTTTTGCCGCTCGTCAAACACTAACTTAATAGCACAAGCCGTCACAAAAGATGCTCTATCATTCAAAATGAACCCGCAGCCTCCAGGCACTTATAGCGCATCACTTCAAATGACGGTGCAAAATAACTGCTATTTTTTGAACTGACCAAAAGTTTGTAACGTAAAAGTGAAAAATTCTGTGAATCAGAAGCGGTATTGTTCCACTTTTTGCTTTTCTTCTTCGTTTTTATAGAACACGTGCATAAAGGCTGCCGGCATCATTCCTATTTCAGTAATCAAGCCTTGTTTGTCATTCTTGACATAGAATCCCATGTATCCGCCTTGCTCATCACGCGCGTTGGTAACCATTAAATACGGGTAGCCACCATTATAGACCATCATCGCAAAATGGTATTCGCGATAGGCTCGTTGCATGGCTGATAATTTGTTTTCGAGATAGTCCAAATACTCGTCTTTGGAATGCATCTCTTTCATTGTATAGAAAGTGTGAAAGTGCAGATCATCGTGCAAGTATTTGCATACAGGCTCATTAGTGTACGTCGTATACGCTTCCTCCAATACGCGCAAGAACTCTTCTTGCAGTTTGATTGATTCTTCTTTAGTTTTGATTTCCATAAAAAGTGTGGTTAGTTTAGTAAAACGTCTTGAGGTGCTCTCGCTTCCATCGAAGCAGCCAAACATGCTATTTGCTATAGAACTAAGAGTCACCTCAGACGTATATTTATACAATTGCAACTTCTATGTTAAAACCATTTTGATGCAAGAGAGTTTCAATATGTGCTTTTAATTCGTCTACATCCTGATGTGTTCTTTTCGAAGCAATTAGAACCGCAATGAGACATTCATGAGGTAGTTGCCGAATTATATACTGCTTTCCATTAGATCTCTCATATACTTTTTCTCCTTCTTGGGGATTGAGAACTAATCGCCACTCTTTTTCATCTTGCCATTTTGTCCTTTTAACCCTAAATCCATTCATGTGAATTACAAACTTAGCGGCTATATTTGCTATTGTTTTTCCAGAAACATTTGGGCAATTACTATCTGTATAAACACAAGGCATAAATTCTACTATTCTTTGGAATAGAGGGGTCTTCCGTGAACTAAGTACGAGAATAATATTTCCATAATCTTCTGCGGCATCTCTCATAAACTCTATATTCTCAGAGAAACAAGAAATGAAAGTGGCTATTAAAGCACTCTTAGGTATAAATTGGTTTTCGTAAACCCATTTCAATTCATCTGGATCATTCCTCATTTGGTCACTACGAGTAATTTGTAATTCGAGGTCTCCGTTATGATTGGAGATGATTCCAGTAAATCCCGTAATATCGGTGCAATGATAAAAATATGGAGGCATATTTAACATGACTACCCAACTAACTTTAAACATTCAACTTCTCTCTTAGCGTATGTATTTACCAATAGAACCACATAAGCAGTAATTGTTTGTGTTAACACAACTTCCTTTATCATATAGTCAGAATGAGTCCATCGGGTCATTTTTAAACTAACCATAGTTGCTTCATGCTTATCATAGTACAAATGATTTTGAAGCCAGAGATGATTACAATCAACAAAATTATTATCTTTGATAAAGAGAAGGAACTCTGAAGTAAACGAACGTTGCAAGTTAATAGGATTCTCTTCATAAAATTTTTCTTCCAGCCGTAGTAATTCCCCCATACGAACGACTCGCAGTGTAGAACTAACAGCCCTCGCAAAATCCTTAGCATCATTTGTTAGTTCTCCTGTGCAAATCATAATTCCTTTAACACCACGAGCCATACAGACGCCGTAAAACGCACGCATTTCAACTACACCCAAATAAGTTTTACAACTATAATGTTTACACTGAACATATGTATCGACACCATTTTTAGTTAAAATAACATCTACACCACCGTCATTAGATTGTCGTGTCACGTGCGTTTGATATCCCATGCGCTCATATAATCCCCCTATCTCAATCTCGAATTGGCGATCAGTCATGGCCCTCCATTCATGCTCACTTCTATGAGTTACTCCGCTAATTGTGCTTAATTTCTCTTTTAACCTTCTTAATCTATCGACATCACTTTCTGCTTTAAATTGCTTTTCTTTTATTTGTTCATGGTCATATAAATCGCAAAGTAGTAAATATCTCTTATAAACATCTTTTTTGAGATTATAATTGACAAGAAAATCGTAATTCGGAATATCACGTTTGCAGAAGAATTCAGCTATTTTGTCAACAAAAGCAAAAGGCAATATAAACCAGAAAAAGCGAGTGATTGCGAACCAATTAGGATGCTTATACCTACCTGTTACAAGTGCAATAACAAGACCAATAAAGATTAATGGAACAAGCATGTCTAATAACACATGTAGAATGCCCATGAAAATATTATGTCTATTTTCTAGATAGCCAAATGGTAGTAATAGCACAAAATAAATCGCAACAACAATTATGTATGATAATATCGCTGCTGGCTTCTTGTTATTTTCTTTTGCTTCTCTATAAGCCCGAATTTCTTGACTATAATCCGACTTTGCTTTCAATAGTCGGACATCTTCTTCTGTTAAGAATCCAAAGGGTAATGTTGGTCTACTATCGGGAACTTTCTCTTGCATTTATTTCCTCATTTGAAAAACTGTTTGCAAAATTACTGCTATTTTTTGAACTGACCAAAAGTTTGTAACGTATTTATAGTAAATTCTCCGGAAGAGAGACTAACTGACGATCCAAGAGAATCTTGTGCTCACGACCTTTTGGCGCTTCGATAACATAGTACTTATTCCATTCATCATCACAAATGACAGAACGTATTTCCTTATTGCATTGGGACTTTTTGACGTTCAAGGCATTGGGTGAGAAAACATTGAACAACTTGTCGATAGACTGATGCAACTTCTCCATGCCTGAGCGATTCGTGAAGCGGAAATAGAGCGAACGATATTGTTCTTTATAGTCGTCAAACTCTTTCATTAAAATGCCTTCCGAGTGCAATAGAAACAAGACATACAACGCTTTTACTTGAGCCGTAAAATGGAAAGACCGATTGTAATCGGGAAGAAGCACATCGTAAACAGTAGGCGTTATTTCCAAGCGACTGAGTAATTGAGGAAACGTTTCCGGCTTGCTGGGCTCAATCATGAACTCAATCTGAGGACGCAGATGGTCATAGATGAGATCTGCAGGGAATGAGCCATGATCTAAAATGGCATCAAAAATCTTAAGTAGCGTAGAATAGTACTTCATCAGTGCTTCTTCTAATTCTTCGGGAGTACAATTCTCAAGAGTTGCCACAAAGAAACTATGCCCCTTTGCGTAGTTGATGCGCGTCGGAAGAATAGGACTATAAAAAGCAGAGACATACTTCGTTTTGAAGAGATTGTTCTTTGGCTCAAGATAAACGATATTGCATGTCAAGTAGTTGTCCGTCAGTTGGTTCAGATGGTTAATGAAGACCGGAATGTTCTCACGGAAGAGGTTGTCTATATATGGAGAAAGCGTACCAGCCACATAGTAAATCGTACCATAGGGCAAGTCACGATACTTGTCATCTTGGTAGTATTCTATGGATTTGGATAGTTTTATCATGGCTTTGTAATTTGTATTTGCTTATCGTTCTGTGCAGATTCCGACTGCAAAATTACAACAATTTTTCCACATATGCAAAAAATCCAATAAGATTTGCACATTTCGGAAAAAAATTGTACCTTTGCACCCGAAAAACAAATTCACATGAAACGCATACTTGTTTTTATATTCACCATCATAAGTTTGGCAACCAGGGCACAGACACAGTGAGT
>ODAI014332060.1_pt1 | contig 12758 bp, 13 predicted proteins | sample 1539321 | NCBI WGS metagenome assembly ODAI01 (sample SAMN02144231, study PRJEB22623) | gut metagenome | biome: sheep rumen | host: Ovis aries | place: New Zealand | reverse complement strand
ATGTTCTTCGTAGCCAGCACGTTTGCTACGGTTGCACCAACGTTACCTGAACCAACAACTGTTACCTTCATAATGAAATGCCTCCTTGAGATATGGCCGGGCACATATTTTTACCCGGCGGAATGGCTTATGAATCATGAATCACTCTTATGATTCATTACGTGTAAATTATAACAAAGTAAATTGCCAGCGTCAAGAAAAAAGACAATAGTCGTAAAATTGAATTTAGTTTTTACATCAAAATACAAAAATAACCGCTGAACGAATCCCAAGGGAATTCATTCAGCGGCATAAAGTTTTCGATATTTGCCCTGCAGGGACAGCACCTGCCTAACATAGGCCCGTGTTTCCTTGTACGGTATGGCCTGCACGTCGGAAAAATCGTCTTTCCAGCCATATTCCTCCATCCAGCCCCGCACATTGCCGCGACCTGCATTGTAGGCCGCCAGAGCCAGCACATCATTGCCCTGGAACTCCTCTTCCAGGTCAGCCAAATACCAAATTCCGTAGCGGAGATTCCTGTCCGGATCATGCAGCTCTGTGTCCGTATAATCCCTCTCCCCCAGCCGCTGGGCTATCCACCCGGCAGTATCCGGCATCAGCTGCATGAGCCCCACCGCTCCCCTATGGGAATGGACATCATGCTGGAACTTGCTCTCCACCTTGATGACCGCTGCCACCAGATAGCAGTCCACCTTATAGCGTCCGGCATAGCGCTCCACTGTCTCGCGGTAAGGGAAGGGATAGAGATAACTTCGCTGCACCTGTGAGTTCTGGGACAGGAAGTAGATGGTAAAGCAGGATATAAAGACAAGGAGTCCCAGCAGGAAAGCGCAGCCTGTGCGCCGTCTGGCCTCACGGGCCTTTTCCACCTTTTCAGGCAAACTGCTCATGTACCCTTTCCTTCCATAAATCCTTCACAATACTTCTCGTCGCTTCTATGGTGCCGCTGTTGTCTATGGCCACATCTGCCCGGGAGAGCTTCTCCGCCAAAGGCATTTGCGCCCTTATGCGTCCCAGGGCCTGCTCTGCTGTACAATTGTCCCGCAGGCAAAGCCGCCTCAGCTGCTCGCTTTCCGGCACATACACCAGCCAGCTCTCATCTGCCAGGCTGTCCCAGCCAGCTTCAAAGAGCAACGGCACATCCAGTACAATCAGCGGCCCCCCGGAAGCCTTTGCCTCTGCCAGCTGCCGCCTGACTTCTGCCAGAATCAGGGGAAAAGCCGTCCTGTCCATCCACTGCTTTTCTTCCGGACAGGAAAAGACCTGCTCTGCCACCGCCCTGCGGTCCAAACGACCTTCCGCCGTCAGCACCCCGGAGCCAAAATGCGCCAGATAAGCCTCAAAAATGGCCTTGCCCGGCTCAGCCAGCTCATGGGCTATGGCGTCTGCATCTATGATGCAGGCGCCGAGCTTTTTCAGCATGCCGGACACGGTGCTCTTGCCGGAGGCTATGCCCCCGGTCAGGCCTATTACCCGCGTCATGGCTCCCACCTCTGGCACATGGGGCAGTAATGGGTGCCCCTGCCTGCCACCTTCGTATATTCGATCAGCACGCCGCACTCACGGCAGGGCTCCCCCTGACGATGGTAAACATAGAGATGTTCCTGATGGGAGCCCTTGCCCCCCTCGCCGTTGCGGTAGTCCCGGAAGGTGGTGCCGCCGTCCCTGATGCCTGCCTCGATAACCTGATTGACCGCCTGCCAAAGTTTTTGGCATTCCTCATGACTGAGGCTGCCTGCCAGTCTTTTGGGGTGGACATGAGCCAGGAAAAGGGCTTCGTCTGCATAGATATTGCCTATGCCGCCAATCTTACGCTGATCCAGCAGCAGGTTCTTGATGGGAGCCTTGCCCTTGCGGGCAATGCCCTCAAGGTACTCTGCTGTAAACTCTGGTGACAAAGGCTCCGGCCCCATTTCCCTTAGGCCTTTCACCATGTCCAGTTCCCCGGGCTTCAGACCATAGATCACACCGAATGTGCGAATGTCGGCAAAGCGCAAGCGGGAACCATCCTCCAGATAGAAGACCGCCCGCAGATGGGCGTTCTCATACTTCTGCCCTGCCTCCACGTAAACCAGGCTGCCGGTCATGCGCAGATGGAAAACAATCCGCATTTCCCCTGCCAGCCGCAGCAGCAGGTACTTGCCCCTGCGCTCCATGGCCTCAATCTCAGGCCCGCAGCAAAGACGGCTGAACTGCTCCACAGTGGCAGGCCATTTCAGCTGCCTGGGCAGCAGGATCTCCACAGACTTGATCCTCTTCCCCGCCAGTCTGCTGTCCAAATGCTGGCGGATGATTTCTACTTCCGGCATTTCAGGCATAGGGATGCTCCTTATCTCTTACTTAGCTTCTGCCCAGTTGGGGCCATAATTGATGTCTATGCTCAACGGCACGGAAAGGCTCACCACCTGCTCCATGGCCTCCCGCAGGATGGAGCTCACCTGCTCCACTTCCTCTTTTGGCACTTCCAGCACCAGCTCATCGTGTACCTGCAGAAGTATGCGGCTCCTGACTTTGGCTTCCTTCAGCGCCTTGTGGGCTGCAATCATGGCCAGCTTGATGATATCCGCCGCAGTGCCCTGTATGGGGGTATTCATGGCCATGCGCTCCGCCAGGGAACGCTGATTGAAGTTGCTGCTGCTGATAGCAGGCAGTTCACGCCTTCTGCCAAAAACAGTTTTCACGCTGCCAGTTTCCCTGGCCTCCTGCACCATGCGGTCCAGATAAGCCTTGACCCCGGGATAGCGGTCAAAGTAGCTTCCGATATAGCCTGCAGCCTCCTGACGGGAGATATGCAGGTCACGGGAAAGGCCGAAATCGCTGATGCCGTAGACAATGCCAAAGTTCACCGCCTTGGCCTTGCGGCGCATATCTGCCGTGACATCTTCCAAGGGCACGCCAAAGACCTCCGCCGCCGTCCTGGCGTGAATGTCCTGCCCCTCACGGAAGGCCTCCAGGAAACTCTCGTCCCCGGACATGTGAGCCAGTATCCTGAGCTCAATCTGAGAGTAATCCGCAGACAAGATGTAATCATACCCTTCCCCCGGCTCAAAGAAAGCGCGGATGGTCTTGCCTTCTTCCCGGCGCACAGGAATGTTCTGGAGGTTGGGGTCAGAGCTGGAGAGCCTGCCCGTAGCCGTCACCGTCTGATTGAAGGTGGTATGCACCCGCCCCGTCTCCGGGTCGATAAGTCCCTCTATGCCATCCAGATAGGTGGACTTCAGCTTGCTCCACATGCGGAAGGAAAGCACCAGCTCCACGATAGGATGCTGATAGCGCAAGGTTTCCAGCACCTCTGCATTGGTGGAGTAGCCCGTCTTGGTCTTCTTCACTGGCGGCAGCCCCAGACGGTCAAAGAGCACTTCCCCCAGCTGTTTGGGAGAATTTATCTTGAACTCTCCCCCTGCCAGGGTGTAAATGTCAGCCTGCAGGGCTGCAATTCTCTGCCCCACTTCCTCTGCCTTTTCCAGCAGGCGCTGGCGGTTCACGAAAATGCCCTGCTGCTCCATGTCTGCCAGCACTGCAACCAGGGGCAGCTCCATCTCGCCATAGAGCTTTTCCTGCCCCCGCTCTTCCAGCTCCTGCCAAAGGGGCTGCTGCAGCCTGGCCAGCAGGACGGCCTGCCAGACAGCCTCTTCCTTCTCATCGGCAAAGGACTCAGGCACTGCCTCATGGGGGAAATAATCACCTGAGAGCCTTGCCAGTTCGTAATCCGAAAGCTCTGGGCGCAGAAGATAGTCCAACAGCTGGACATCGAAGAACTGCACACTGCCCATGCCTGCCTGATAATAGCGCTTGGCATCGAATACTGCCACCTGACGGCCATCTGCCAGTGCTTGCAGAAGGATTTCCCAGGCAGGCGTGCCAAAAGGCACAAAGAGCCTGGCACTGCCACAGGCCACTGCCGCCCCCTCCAGCTTTTCAAAGGGGTGCCTGCCGGAAAATACCCCGGCCAGCCCCAAAGGAGCCTCCTCCCTCAGGCAGGCTGCCATAGAATCAGCGCTTTCCCCCACCTGATAGCCCAGGTCAGGCAAAGAGTCCTCCTGTTCAGGGAAAAGACTTGTCTCCCGCACATTCAGCCGCTGGAAGTTATGCCAGACCTTGTTCAGCTCATGCACCTTGCAAAAAGACTCCATCTCCTCGAATACAGGCTCGATGGCAAAATCCTCTGCCCTAAAGGACATGTCAGGTACAGCCAGCTCAATGGTGGCCAGTTCCTTGGAGAGCATTGCCTGCTCCTTATGGGCCAGGAGATTCTCCTTCAGTTTCTTGCCGGAAATCTTGTCTGCATTTTCCAGCACTTCTTCCAGGCTGCCGTACTCAAGGAGCAGTTTGGAAGCTGTCTTGGGTCCCACCCCAGGCACTCCGGGGATATTGTCAGAGGTATCCCCCATCAGGCCCTTGAGGTCAATGAGCTTGAGGGGCTCAAAGCCGTATTCCTCCTTGAAAGCCGCCTCATCATATAGTTTGGTCTCGGAAATGCCCTTCTTGGTGAGCATGACCCTGAGATTAGGCCGCACCAGCTGCAGGGCATCCCTGTCCCCGGTGACCACCATAGTATCAAAGCCCCTTGCCGCCGCCTGGGTGGACAAGGTGCCGATAATATCATCAGCCTCGTAGTTGTCCTTTTCCAGGAAGGCTATGCCATAGACTCTGGCATATTCTTTCAGCAGGGGAATCTGGGACTTCAGTTCTGCAGGAGTTTCCTTGCGGGTTCCTTTATAGTCAGCATAGCGTTCCGTACGAAAGGTGTGACGGCTGCGGTCAAAAGCGATAGCCAGCAGATCCGGTTTCACTTCCACCAGGAGCTTGGTCAGCATATTGTCAAAGCCCACCATGGCTCCCGTGGACTCCCCCTTGGAATCCGTCAGAGGAGGCATGGCATAAAAAGCCCTGAAAATAAGGCTGCTTCCATCCAGGATGACGAACTTCTTTGACACGGGGGTACCCTCCTAAATCTCAAAAAATAATTTATCTGCGGACAACGACTTTCTCAGTCTTGCTTACCTTTTCGGACTTGCTGTCAGCAGTCTGCCTGGCAGCCTCTTTTTTGGCTGCTTCCCTGGCCTCGGCCTTTTCCAGTTCCCTGGCGGCTTCCTGCTGGGCATTCAGCTCAACCTGACGGGTCTGCTCCTCTACACTGGCCTCAGGGTCCACAGGATTGCCGTCCTTCACCAGAGGCACGATGGCCTTGGAGGTGGATTTCAGGGCGTAGATGCCCTGCTTGTTGATGCCGCCATCTACCTTGAAGAGAGCTGCCACATCATCGGCATTGCAATAGAGCTTCTCCTTCTTCTCAATGCCCACTGCCTCACCCAAAGAACTCACCAGGATTTCCTCGGAGGGCTTCCAGCCTAAAGAGATTTTCAGCGCCTGAGCAATGTCTGCTGCCGGCAGATAGGTAACGTCATCTTTCACAATGGCCTTGCCCTTTACCCGCTCTCCGTTTACCGTCAGCGGATAAGCCTTGGCAATGAAAGTAGGCTGCCCATCGGAAGCCTTGATTTTCTTCTCAATGGAGGCATCAGACTCGAAGTTTTCCACCCCGTAGCCTGCCAGCCAGTTATTTACCTCTTCCACCGTCAGGGACTGGCGGTCATAACCATCGGGATAGATATAGTACACGATCGTACCAGTATCATCCTTCTCCACCACAATCCTGTTGTAGGTAATCTCCACAGGAGTGCCAATCTCCACCAGATCAAAGAGGGCTTCCACATCCTTCTCATTCATACGGATGCAGCCATTGGAAACGTAATGACCGATAGACTCCGGCTTGTTGGTGCCATGGATGCCATAATTGCCATAGAACTCCATCCAGCGATAGCCCAAAGGATTGGCTGCCCCGGAGGGAATGGAGAACTCAGGGTCAGAGGGGTCAATCCAGGTGGGATTGATATCCTTGGACCTGATGCTGTAGTAACCCACAGGAGTAGGTGTGGATTCCTTGCCCGGGCCAATGGGATACAACCTGATTTTCTTGTCCTTCTCAAAAAGAGCCAGGCTGCGGGCAGCCAGATTGATGACAATCTTGCGCTCGTCACCAGACTGCTCAGCAGCAGCCGCCTCACCAGCACTGCCGGCACACTCAGCCACAGAAGCAGCCCCCCCTGCCATCAGCAGGGCTCCCAAAACACCGGCACAGAGCCGCTTCCAACGCTTCCGCTCAAACATTCCCATATACTCCTTATCTCTTTTCCCTATCAAATTTACGCCCAAATGACGCACATAAACAAAATCATTACCTATAATAACCCATTTTCATGTCATTTTCAATGAAACCAGAAAAATTGGCAGGTCTCAAATCTTTCCCTTGCCAGAAAGCCTTTCCATAGCCAGATGTGCCGTGCTGTTGAGGAGTTCCACCGTAGGCCGGCCTTCATCGAAGCGCACGATATTCACCGCCGTATTGTACTGGCTGAGGGTCCAGACCTGGCTTAGGGGCATCTGCATGATGCCCGTCAGGATGGTTCTCAGCACCGCCCCGTGGGCAAAGATGCCCACGGTATGGTCGTGAGGCTCATGTTCTGCCACGATTTCCTTCAGCCTGGCCATGGCGCGCTGCTGCACCTGAGGAAAGGATTCCCCCTGGGGAATCTCCATGATATCCGGATGAGTCAGAAAGTTAGCCATAGCCTCTGGCCAGCCTGCCACTATCTCCGCGTAGGTAAGGCCTTCCCATTTTCCAAAGCTGAGTTCCCGGAAGGCAGGCTCCGGCCTGACGTCCAGGCCAAATTTCTGCGCCACGGTCTCCGCCGTCACCATGGCCCGGGAAAGGTCGCTGGCATAAACGGCATCCAGCTTCTCCACCGGAAAATGCTCTGCCAGGCACCGGGCCTGCTCAAGCCCTTCCTCTGAAAGGGCCACATCGGACTGCCCCTGATACTTGCCGGACTTATTCCACGCCGTCTGTCCGTGACGAATAAGCACTAATCTTGTCACTTCAACTGCACACCTTTGCTATTGCTGCCAATAATCTCTCGTTTTCTCTGCGTCTTCTCACCGCCACCCGCACATGGTATTCATCAAGGCCCGGGTAGTTGCTGCAATCCCGCACCAGGATTCCCTGCTCTCTCATGGCCGCAGTGAATTCACGGCTTGTCATCTGCTCCAGCCGCAGGAGCATGAAATTCACCGTGGGGTGATAGGGCCTTATGCCCCTTACTTTCGCCAGTTCCTCCCAGAGGAATTTCCTCTCCTCTGCCACCAGCCCGACAGTCTGCCTGGCATAGTCCCTCAGGCCAAGCGCGGCAGCTCCCGCCTTCTGGGCCAGCAGGTTCACATTCCAGACATCCTTGCCCAGTTCCAGCCTTTGGATAAGATCCCTGTCTCCCAGGCCAAAGCCCAGGCGAAGTCCCGGGATGGCATAGAATTTGGTCAGCGACTGTACGATAAAGAGCCTGCCATATTCCTTCAGCAGCTCCTTGGCCCTGTACTTCCCGCCATCCCTGCGGAAATCAAGGAAGGATTCATCCACCAGCAGCCAGGGAGGATTGCTAAGCTTTCCCACAACCTGCAGGAAAACTTCTATTTCTTCTGTAGCTATCAGCTGACCTGTAGGATTATTGGGATTGCCAATTATGACAGCTTCCACGCCTTTTTCAACAGCGCTCTCTGCCAGAGCCATCATGTCCAGCCTCAGCCCTGAGGTAATGCCCAAAGGGAAATATTCTACCTTGGCCCCTGTCGCCAGAGAAGCCCTCTCATACTCGCCGAATGAAGGCACAGGCAGCAGGACAGAAGCCGGCCGCACAGTCTGCAAGAACAGGTAGAACAATTCTGCCGCCCCGTTGCCCAGCACCAGGCGTTCCAGCGGGACACCGTAATGCTCCCCCAGGGCAGCTTTCAGCTCCCTGGCCTCCGGGTCAGGGTAATTCACTATGCCGTCAATATTATCCGCAATGGCCCTCCGCACTTCAGGTGCCAGCCCCATGGGGTTGATATTGGCGGAAAAGTCCAGCCAGGCGCCGGAAGGAGACGGGGCGTAAACATTGCCCCCATGTACGAATTTTTCTATGGCAATCACCTCCTCTTGCAAGACAACAGAAAAACTTTAGGCAGCCTTTGCCAATTTCTTTTTCAGCATGCTCAGCCTGAGCATCAGCAGCACTGCACCAAACAGCACCCCGGCAATGAGCCCCAGCCAGTAGCCGTAAGGCCCCATGCCACCCTGATGAGCCAGCAGCCAGCCTCCGGGCAGCCCCACTACCCAGAAGGAAACCAATGCCATCAGGAAGGTGGCCCGCACATCCTTGCAGCCTCTGAGGGTACCCTGCAAAGGCGCATTGATGCAGTCGGCATACTGCATGGCGGTGGCATAGACGATGAACACCAGCAGCAGCTCATGCACATCGGCGTCACGGGTGTAGAGAGAAGCCACCATTTCCCGCTCAGTGTATAGGACTGCCACTATCACACCCACCGCCAGCAGGGAAACCAGACGGCCCAGATTGCTGTACTGCCAGGCATCCTGAGGACGTTTGGCCCCCAACTCAAAGCCCACCAGGATAGCCAGGGCCATGCTGATGCTCATGGGAATCACATAGACCACGCTGCTGTAGTTGAAGGCCGCCTGATGGGCCGCCATGACGCTGGTGCCATAGGCAGACATCAAAAGCCCCACCAGACCGAAGATACTGCTCTCGCAGAAGATGGTAGCTCCTATGGGAATCCCCAGGGAAAGCTGCATCTTCCACTCCCGGAAATCCGGGGCAGGGAAATGCCTGAACAAGTGATAATGGTCAAAAGAGCCTATCCTGCATACCGCAGTTGCAGTAAGAAGCAATCCCACCGTCCAGGTGATGGCAGAACCAACGCCCGCTCCCACTCCGCCTAAAGCAGGCAGTCCCCATACACCGTACATGAGCAAATAGTTCAGCCCAATATTCAAAGGCACGGTGACTAAAGTGATGAGCATGGTCAGACGGGTCATGCCATGGGCATCGATGAAATTCCTCAGCACCGCCGTCAGGAACACGGGCACGATGCCAAAGGACACCGCCACCAGATACCCTTCCATGACCTGCGCCACCTTCGGTTCCAGCTCCATCAGTTCTATGATGGAAGGGACGAAAAGATACCCTGCCCCTATCAGAAGCAGGGACAGCAAAAGGGACCAGTAAAAAGCCTGCCTGACGATGTTGGGTATCTTCTTCACCTTGTCCGCCCCATAAAGCTGGGAGATGGTGGGAGTAAGCCCTGAAACAATCCCCAGGAGAGCCACGAACACAGGATAGAAAAGATTCACACCTGCCGCCACACCTGCCAAATCCTGCTCACTGACCTGCCCGGCCATCACCGTATTGAAAAAACCTGTGGAAACAATGGCCAGCTGGGTCACGCAAATAGGCAGAAGCACTATGCTCAGCTGCCTTAGTTTTTGCCATTTACTGTATGTCCTTTTCATTTAATCTCCTAGTGTTATTCGTGAAAGCGTGCCTCCGTAATGGCCAGCTCCTGATTCTGGGCGCTGACTCTGGTAAAGGGAGCCACTGACTTGGTCAAAAACACGTTGCCGCCAATGACGGAATCGTGGCCAATCACCGTCTCTCCTCCCAGGATGGAAGCACCGCTGTAAATCGTCACATTGTCCTCGATAGTCGGGTGCCGCTTCTTCCCCCGCAGGGACTGCCCACCACGGGTGGAAAGCCCCCCCAGGGTCACTCCCTGATAGATCTTCACATGGTCGCCAATCACCGTAGTCTCACCGATGACGATGCCCGTGCCATGGTCGATGAAGAAGTACTTGCCAATCTGCGCCCCAGGGTGAATGTCTATGCCCGTCTGGGCATGGGCGTACTCAGACATGATGCGGGGCAGCACCGGCACCCCCAGAATGAAGAGCTCATGGGCAAAGCGGTAGACTGTGACCGCACGAAGCCCCGGGTAGGACACGATGATCTCGTCCGTATTCTCCGCCGCAGGATCTCCCTCGTAGAAGGCCTCTATATCCAGCAGCAGATGCTCTCTCACCCGGGGGATAGCGTTGATAAAGGACTTGGTTATCTCCACGGCCTTATCCTGCCTCTCCGCCTCAGTCATATCCCCGTGACGGTACCGCAAGGCCAGCTGCACCTGCTGTTGCACATGATAAGCCACATCTTCCATCAATGTGGTAAGGAAGTGCCTGATATTATAGAACTTCAGGGAGCGGTCACGGAAGTAGCCAGGATAGACCAGCTGAAAGAGCTTGTCCACCATGTCCTCCACCTTTTCCCTATTGGGCAGCTGCAGGAACTTCATCTGCTCTGCAATGCCGCAGTCCCCCCCGGAGCACCCTAAAATCTCCTCAGTAATCCGCTCGAACTCCGTAAATCTCAAATCATCCATGCCGTCCCGCCACCTCTGCACTATAGAATGTCATAGTCAGTATACTACCTGCCATAATGACTGCTGTCAAGGCATGTCTTCTACATTAAAATTGCTCTGGAATCAGAAAGCTCATGAATATCACTCCCATCATTTCCAATTGACCAAATATATACCATGATATATACTATATTAAGGAGGTGGTTTTATGCTTACTGCAAAGATTTTCCAAAACGGTCGCAGCCAAGCCGTGCGACTGCCTAAAGAGTACCGCTTCACCGAAAGCGAAGTCCTCACTCACAAAGTGGGCGATGTGCTCATGTTAATACCAAAATCAAAAGCGGACAGTTGGGATACCCTCCTTGCCAGTCTCGACTTATTCAGCGAGGATTTCATGTCTGACGGGCGTGGTGACACCATGCAGCAGGAAAGGGAAATGTTCTGATGTATATGCTTGACACCAATATCTGCATCTTTGCCATCAAGAAACGTCCCGAAAAGGTGCTTGCACATCTGAAAGCCCACCGTCCCTCTGAAATCTGCATATCATCCATCACCTATGCCGAGCTATGCCACGGTGTGGAAAAAAGCCAGGCCAGGGAACGCAATCGGCTGGCCCTTACCTTATTTCTTTCTTCCATTGCTATCCTTCCATTCAATGAAACAGCTTCCCTTGAATATGGTCGGGTTCGCGCGTCCCTGGAACAACAAGGCACCCCCATCGGCCCTCTAGACTCACTCATAGCCGCCCATGCAAAATCATTGGACATGACGCTGGTAACCAACAACACCCGTGAATTCCAGCGTGTCAAAGGACTGAAAATTGAAGACTGGGCAACTTAAATAATGCCTGCATGCGGCGTCCCGTCACATGCAGGCATTCTTTTATTTAGCAGCACTTTCTCCTGCCTCTTTCCATCGTTTAGCCAGCCACAGCAAATGCTCTTTGTACTCCGGACTTATGTCCCGGAATAAGGTAAGCATAGTCTGCTCGTCCTGAAGCAATTCGTTCTCAGCTTTAGGCCGTTCATCCCCCATCAGCCAGGATAAGCTGACATTCTCTGTGCTGGCGATGCGGACCAGACCGTCCACATCAGGCTGCCCAGAACCTCGCAGCCAGCCCAGGAAAGCATTTCTGGTTACACCGAGCCGTCTGGCATACTCCACCTGTGTCATTTTGTGGTTTTGGTCTTTGGCCCGTTTCCACAATTCGTTTATCCGTTCATGAAACTTATTCTTCCAAACCATAGCACATTTACCTACTCCGCAGTATCTTCCCGGGCCTGCTTCCACCGCTTCACCAGTCTGGATGCCAGATTCACAGAAGCTTCGATGCCGAATTTCTCCTTCAGCATATTCGCCACAGCCTTATTGGTACAGTAGTTACCGATATCCAGCTCCGCCCACACCTGCTCTTCTACGCCCTCGGTCTTTTTCTTCCGCCCGGAGCCGGGCTTGATGGCAAAAAGCTCAGAGGTGGGCTCCTGCTCCTCCATGGTTTTCCTCAGAGCCCGTACGCTGCGGATGCACATACCAGTAAGGGCCACAATCTCCTCATTGCCCATGCCAGCCACCAGGAGCAGCATGGCTGCGGCCCGCTTGGAAAGAGTAGGCGGCATCAGCGTCCCCATGTACTTCATGGTAGCATCAACCCAGCCATCGAACTCGCCGGTGTAGCTGTATTGGATTCTTTGGCGTCCGGTTTTGGATTTGTATTTCTCCATAATCTCCTCCCAGCTTATTTTTATTTTGCAATATTGCGTTTATCACATAGCGTTAATGGCCTCTTAACCCACTATGTCTATAGCTGCTCAGTTATTAACCTATTCGTAATATGCGTTCTTGGAGCTTGTTTTTTAAAATCATGGTTCAATCAATAACCTGCCGTACATATTATCGTAGTAGTTCTGGTATTCGCCAGAGATAATACGCTGCCACCAGTCCTTATGCTCCTGATACCATTTGACAGTAGCCTTGATTCCAACCTCCGGACTGGTAGTTGGTTCCCACCCCAACTCCTCGCGAATCTTGGTGGGATCTATGGCGTAACGGCGGTCATGCCCTTTGCGGTCAGTTACATGCTCGATAAGCATCTCATCCTTACCCAGTTCTTTCAGGATGGCCTTCACCACCTGGATATTTGTCCGCTCATTGTGGCCGCCGATGTTGTATACCTCCCCCACTTTCCCCTTGCGCAGGATGATTTCTATAGCAGCGCAATGATCTTTCACAAAGAGCCAGTCACGGACATTGAGCCCATCACCGTAGACAGGCAGCTTCTTGTCATGCATGGCGTTGATAATCATGAGGGGAATGAGCTTCTCCGGGAAGTGGAAAGGCCCATAGTTGTTGGAACAGCGAGAGATGGTCACTGGCAGGCCATAGGTCCGATGGTAAGCCATCACCAGCAAATCTGCGGAGGCCTTGGAAGCAGAGTATGGACTGCTGGT
>ODAI013022852.1_pt1 | contig 12760 bp, 9 predicted proteins | sample 1539321 | NCBI WGS metagenome assembly ODAI01 (sample SAMN02144231, study PRJEB22623) | gut metagenome | biome: sheep rumen | host: Ovis aries | place: New Zealand | reverse complement strand
CCCATCTTTTTGAGGCTGTTCATAATATCGTCATAGCATCTCTGAAGGTTCTCTACTGAAAGCTTCTCATTTTCTTCCTTCGCTTCTGACTTATTAAGAATCTTCAGAAACATCGCGGAGCGCTTATTCTTATGCCCCTCACTTGGCATAAATCCGTAAACGTAGCCTTTCCTATAAAGAGTCTCATTTCCAGTTGTTCTGAAATATCCGGCATGATTTCTGGGAGAGAAAAAATCATCCTCTGGACTTATCTCTGAAGGGAATGATACTGTTCCTTTCTGTCTAAGAGTATCAAAGACAAAACGGTATACATTCCAGATGTTTCTACCGCCAGTAACTCCATATCTGGACACAGCTTCCTTCTTGACCACCTGTTCAACCTCCACAGGCATAATCTGAATATATCCCATACCCTCAAGGCCAGTAGCGATATCTGGGGAAATAAACTCCTGCATAACATAATGCGCTGCCATTGCCTTTTTCTGCTCATTACTCATAAGGCTCGCATTCATATTATTGTTGCTCATTTCAACAAGATCTAAAGCATATAAGCCTTCCTTGTCGGCCATCTGCTTAGCTTTTGAAATCAGGTCATCAACAAGGAGCCCATCTTCATCAGTTTCCTTAAGGCAGTTGAGAATTATCTTTCTCCACATAGCCTGTCTATATTTCTTCTCAAAAAAGCCTGCAAAAAAGGCAGCTTCCTGACGGTTATCAGAAAAAATAAGTAATTTTCTACCGCTTTCATCAATAACCTGCTCATCAATATCACCGCTTTCTGGTTCTAAATCGCCAAACAGATCGTCATCAAACAGGTCATCTGATGATTCTTTTTTCTTATCTCCATTGATAGGTCGTGGAGGAATGGCATCATACAAGCTCTTAGCCACCGCAAATGTTGCAGGCTGGTTAGCTGTCAGGAATCGTTTGATCAGTCCTTCTTTTGTTGCTCCACAAACAGGACAACAATTAGATTCTTTGCCCTTTCCTGAATATTTCAGGTTGTGTACTGTGACCACCTTGCTCTGATCAGCCGTTCTACAACAGTTATAATCAATGTTCTCCGCATACTCAGATATTCTTCCGCAGGACAAACACAGATGAAACTTATCCAAAGAAGAAAAGCTTGCCTTTTCTTCCAGTGCATCATCTTCATCAAACACTTCGTCTACTTCAGAATCAGAAATGAAATAGTACTCCGGTTTCTCATTGCTGCTTGTTTGAACCAGATAGTTCTTTCCATTGTTGTTTATTGTTTTTCCTAATATATACTCCTGGCTGCACTTCTGACAGTTAGCCATTTCAAATACAGAGTATTCCCCTGTTCCATCATTAAACTTCTCTTTGCGATCTAGGAAAACGCGCTTACGGGGATAATACTCCACAAACATACCTTCCAAAGATTTCACAAACAGATGGTATCTTGCCGGAAGTAATGCTGATTCATATTCACTTGGCTTAGCCGCAGCCGCCAACTCAATCAGGTCAATAAGTGCCTGCTCCCTTAAGGTATTATCCTTTATATCCGCAAACACATAGCTCGAAACTTCTATGATATCTTTGGGCTTTTCCTTTAACGAATCATATAGCTTGATTATTCTGGAATCCGGAAGAAGTTTCTCATAGAGGTATTTCCCCTTTTCATCTTCTGGCATTCCAGCAACTTTTTCCTTAAGCTCTATATATTCAGCAGGTGCATAATCTCTTGAATTCTTTCCAGCTTTCCGTTCCTGCCTCTCTGTTGTAATGACATCCGAGCCGTCAAAAGGCTCATCGAACAGCTCTGAAGCAAAAGTTGCCAGTGCCTCTTTCCCGCCCTCGGTTCCCAGCGTTGCACTGGTAGCAATGCATCTGAATGGCTCATTCATATGATGCCTGATACGTTCCTTTAATCTGCGAAGCAGGAAACCAATCTCAGTTCCATTTGCCCCCTTGTATGTATGAGCTTCATCTATAACAAGGAACTTCCAGTTTTTGGCCATGTCTGTATCAAAAAATGGAGCGGTATTGGGCTGTAAGAGCATGAACTCAAGCATAGCATAGTTAGTAAGCAGGATATGTGGTGGATTCTTAGCCATATATTCTCTGCACATAAGCTCATTGCCAATAGATTTTCTTGAATCAGGGTCATTATCGTTCTGATGCTGAATATCATATTCTTTGTGAAGTCTCGCTTCTGCCTCTGCGGGATCCTCGTTTGTCTTTGCATGAGCTGTCTCACCGGTATATCTTCCGAAAGTGATATCCGGGTAATCAGCAAGCAGCTTCCTAAGTTTCTTTTGCTGGTCATTCGCAAGCGCATTCATAGGGAAGATCAGTAATGCCCTAACACCAGGATCAAGCTTTCCTTGCTCTTTCTCACGCATCAGCTCATTAAAAACAGGATACAAATAGCATTCTGTTTTTCCAGAACCTGTACCAGTTGATACAACCATATTCCTGCTGTCATTTATGATATGCTCCAAAGCACGCTGCTGATGGATTCTGAGTTTCCAATCCTCATAGTGTACACGTTTGCCCATTTTGGCAAACTCTTTGCTTATGAGTCCATCTTCAGCCAGTTCCTTAAGGCTCTTACCCTCTTTGAATGGTAATGTAGTCTCTAAATACGGGCCTTTAACGAAGCCAGTATGCTTCACTTCTTCTTTTGCAAGTCTACTTATTTCACGGTCTCTTACTGTAAGAATAGAGGAGACATAGCTCCTGTAGTCCATTTTTATCTTATCTGTAGTAGCTCTGGGATTCATTGACATATAGTCAGCCCTCCTTCTTTCGTAGATACAGGAATAATGATGCCATTATCATGTCTCTTTCTGATATATATGGTGCCCATTCAAAAGCATTTATCATAAACATATTTGCTTCATCTTTGATGTTTCCATATTCCCCAGGTACATCCATCCGAGTTACAAGTGCTGCAATCGCAACGAAATAGAAATAATTGGGAAGTGCAAATCCCATTGATTCTCCAGCTGTCCTGTTCATTAAAACATTGTCATACTCTGCAAGGTACTTTCCATTATTATCCATGCGTTTCAAAGGAAAGAGTTTCAGCCATACAACCTTTTTAAATCTTTCAAAGGATTCCCTCATAGCCCTATCTAATTGGGGATCCGCAGCACCACCACCCGGGTGATTTCTGATATACCAGTTTACGAAAAGATCTGTGTACCTGGTTCCATTTAGATACATACCATCATCTGGAATCTTTTTCTTATCAAGATATATCCTGTCTTTCCTACTGCGCTCTTCGTCTATCATTTCATAGAATCTGTTTTCACCAGATATTTCCTTGGTAAGACGAACATGTACCCTACTGTTGCCATCCTCTCTTAAGAAATGCTTCCTATCTTCAGTACGTTCTTCTTCTGTTCCTGAGCTTTGAAGCATTTCCACTATTGCTTCCTGACCAATAATATCCCTATAAGTAGCATTTCCAAGCGTATCTCTGATTGCAGTATCCAGCTTCATAAGCATAAGAAGCGCAAGCCTTGATGATGCAATCTTTACCCCACTTATTACTTCCCTGATGTTCCCTTTCTTTTCATCATGGGGATATTCCAGAAGCATAAGAGCGTAATTCTTTATGCACCATCCAAAGACATATTCACTTACTTTCAGTGAAACAAGCTCCTTTGTAATCCTGTACCTGTCCTGGTTAGTAAGAACATTACGCGATATCAGCGTCATGAGTCCGCATATTATATTTTTATGTTCATTGGACAGCTTCCCTTCTAGCATCTGAGCAAGAATGACAAGATACGAAACCGCATCATCATCAATATCCAGATCTGTATAACTAAGCAAATGTGTCCTTGCCATATAGCTTTCAGACTGTCGCAGTGCAGGTATGTTCTTTACGCTTCTACACTTTATAAGCTCACTTATAATCTGTTCCAGCCATATCTTGAAGCTATTGATATCATCATTCTTTCCCTTTCCGGATACGAAAAACTGATCCGTATCCATAGATACAGAAAAGACTTCGTCCAGAGAGAATAAGTCATCCATGGCATTTTCTCTTACCACCCTATAGTAACCCGGTGTTAATGCGTCATCCTCTGAGAGCCTGAATACTCGCCAACCTTTTTCATTTAATGTGGAATCCTCATATCTTAGCTGCAGAGAAAAATCTGGCTCGGCGTATTTCTCCACAACAACATCGCCTGTAATATCCTCGTCCCAAATACCAATGGAGCGAGTCTTGGGTGCATACCCCGGTCTTCTCTTAAACTTTGAGACCTCTTCAATAATCAGTAGATCCAGTTTCTCATCTGTCTCATCATTTATCACAGTGATTTTCACCGGCAGAGGAGCTGTCTGCACAGTATCTCTAAATACATTCAGGTCAAAATTTATAGCACCGGTGTTGCTCAGCTTTATCTGCTTCTTCTGTTCTATTCCATTTACTGAAAACACTTCAGCTGTATATTCATAATCTCTGTAATCGCCATAGAAAGATATTGATGACCATGCCTTACTTTCTAGAAAATCTGTAAGATCACATCTCTCTGTTATTGAATTCTCAGATATCAATTCTGTTTTGTAAGCACAGATAGGTAATTGAAAATCCACATTTACATGCAAATTCTCAAGTTTTGATACAATTGTTCCCGACAAAACACCTTCTACATAAGGAACTGAAACCACATACTTATCAACCAAATCCTGAGCGGATCCATTAGAGAAGTTCATCTCCCAGCCATCTATCTTTTTTATAGTTATTTTGGCCATATTTGATTTTATGTTTCCATGTGGCCAAACAAGTTCAGTATCATAATTGGATTTAAACTCCGGAAGCAAAAAGAATCTCTCTTGCTTTAAGAACCTATTAAACTGATATATTCTTACAGTCTTGATACCATAATCATCTTCATCAAAACCTGCGGAAATATCTATACGTGTCTCTTCATCAACATCAAGGTCTTCTACTACAAGGGACTCCTTACCAATACGTATTTCCAATCCTTCTGCACTGGTAAATCCCTGGAAGCTAACATCCAATGTGGGAATTTCTGTAAATAGCGGTATCTCTGACTCTATGTAATCTGTTCCAAACAGTTTTTTTCCAGATAAACTAATTGTTATCTGTGGTCGCATCTGGAACACTATGTCTTCAGAACCCGTGCTTATTATGTATTCAGCGTCAATATCTGTAGGAATAATCTGCTCAACTCTATAATCTGATGTTATAAGCGGATAGCTCTGAATATCCCTTTCAACATTAGTGGCACCAACATTTGATGTTGAGGGATAAATGACAATTCCAAGTGGCACCCTTAAATATCTCTGAGTGATTCTTCGACCATCGGAACTAAAATATAGGTAATCATTACTTCCTATTCCCTTAAGTTCGAATTGTGTGGGATGTTTATCAAAGCCATCATCATACTCAAAGGTTAGTGTGTAGGACTCGCAAGGTCTTACAGATACGGTCATCTGATCAGTAAACCTCTTGCCTTCGCTTCCTTGAACAAAGCATTCTTTTACAATCTTATAATCATCATCACCGGAAAGAATCCACTTAGCGCCTTCTACCCATTCTTCAACCATATTCTGCCTAGGCAGTACGATGCAAAGACCTTTTTTACCATTGTCAAAAGTAAAATACGGCCTTACCTCAACCTGATCATCGTCTTTTTTGCTACGATATGTGGTCTTCTCCTTATCAAGCTCATGCCAATCACTATACGCAGATGCATATTTACCAGACATATCATCTGCCTGTGTGGCCGATAAATACGTATCCTGCATATCTACTATGAAGTTTAGCGACGTAGCTTCAGGAGTATCCTCCAAGAAATGCAATAAAGGCTTATGAACCCCATATGCTCTGGTTGTTATTTCATCAATCAGCACCTGTGGCTCAACATTACTCATGAAGCCATATTTAAAGAGATAAAATAGATCCCCAAGATTACTTTCAGGCGGTTCTCCTACTTCATAAAGAACTGCATCCACATATATCCTGGTAGAAAATTTCACCGGACTATAATTTAATCCTGCCAGATCAAACGTCAACAAAATCTTTTTGCCAATCTGAGCTTGATCAGTACCACTCGGCTTATCAATCCCTATTTCTTCACTTATCATCCCCCAAAAATCACCATTGTACTGATATTTTGTAAGGAACACCACATATGTTACCATTGCATAAGGATAGTCCTTAAATAACTGCTTGAACTCAACTCCTCTGTCAATGAGCAACTCTATCCTGTTTTTTATTATTTCAAGATCATCTTTAGAGACATCAATCTGCCCCCAAAAGTCCTTGTCATGTAATTCTTGTTTAACTTCTTTATTTATTTTGGTTAAAGAATCGTCTTCCGTGAACTTAGGCACTTGAGCTCCTCCAAAAATCATCATGCTATAACCATCAATTTAGAATATATCGACTATTTTAATTCAAAAAACAGCCAATATAATTATAAACCATCTGACATATGTGATGCTATTAAAGTCATATAAAAGAAATTCATTTTAAAAAAATGGCAATAAAAAAGAACGACATCACAGAGATGGCGTCCTTCCTTATTTTCCAACTAATTCCGGGTAAAAAACCTTTTGAAAAACTTTTCTTTTTTTATCAACAGTGGGATGTAATCCTTGAGGCACTGCATTATTTCTTCAGCATATCCGTGATACTGCTCATAGATTTCAGGATCCTCAAGATCTGCAGGTGCATAGTATATTCCTCTTATATCATCCTTTATTCTATCCAGCTCAGAGATATAACTCTTGTATGTCCTTGTCGAATGATCAGTAAATAACAATCCGCTATAGTATTCAAGGTCCTCTATCAATCCTAACTGTCCATTTCCTTTGATTAGTGGTATTTCCTCATAATTTGAACTGTATGTCTCATTAGCCACATGGTCACCAAGAACATGCACATAGTAAATCAATGCAGCAAGTCCCTCGCATTGGTCAGAATATGTCTTCTTGTATAGTCTATATATTCATGTATTTATTAACAAAAAAGCTACAGGCCGTTTAACCTGTAGCTCCAAATACAATTCTGTATCTAATCAAATATTTTTTTATTTCAAATACTTATCCAAATTAAATCTCTCTTTTCGTGCCATCTCTAGTAACTGATCCTCAGATGCCTGTTGCACATCACACATATCAGAATATCCCATTGCCCCTGTAACAGTAACCATCTGTGCAGCGTACTCTTCCATTAAATCTTCACGTAATCTATCAAAATCAATATTTCTATTAGTCCCCGACAATCGAGCCATCCTATGAATCTCCTAATACTCCACAAAGAATCATTTTTTTACATACTCTATGATATCTTCCACCTTACAATCCAATATGGTGCACAGCTTATCTAGAGTATCTGTAGTAACCCGCTCGTTCTTTTTTAATCGATTCAGCGTCGAACTACTAATTCCTTCTTTTAATAATCTGTACTGAGAAACATTTTTCTTGTTCATAGTATTCCATAATTTATCGTAATTAATCATACATTTCCCCAATCTGAATCACTTCATCACAATATTAATATTGCATTTGTATTCCCATTCGGGGTAGTATCTTTATAAGGACATTATCCTTATGGGGACAATAATGGAGGTGCGTATGGAAATCAATTATAAGGTCATAGGAAGCAGAATCCGCATATGTAGAACCAAGAAGAAAATAACGCAAGAACAGTTAGCATTTCAAATAAACTCCTCTGCCAACTATGTAAGTAACATAGAAAGAGGTATAAAAAAGCCCAGTTTACAAAAGCTAGTAGAAATCTCTGAAGTATTGGGCGTAACTGTAAATGACTTTATCTACAATTCTTCCGAAGTCGCAGTTTTCTTCAATGATTTCGAATTATCTGAATTGCTATCTGTATATACTCCTGAAAAACAAAAAGCTTTGTTCAACAGCCTTACAACAATTATAAAAGCCGTTCAAACAAAATAATTAAAATAAAAAAATTGTTTTCTTATCCTTCCGGGACATGTGCTCACCCTACAGAACATGGTCATTAAATATAAATAATATTATTTTTGTAATCAGATGACGTTATTCCGTTTATTAGTACAGAAAGGAACATAGCCATATGACTAATGACGAAAACCGGATCAAAGACGACAATGAGATAAAAGAAAAGATAAGATCCCGTTACAAAGGAGTCGGTGAAGATCTATTAGATGTCATACCTGCAACTCCTCAAGAAGACTTCTATAGATCTGAAGCCCCCAAAAGGGTTGCTGTATATGCTAGAGTTTCAACCGATGATCCTAATCAAACATCTTCATATGAACTACAAAAAAATCATTATGAAGACATGGTTAATCAACGCAGTAACTGGGAACTCGTAGATATATATGCTGACGAAGGCATATCTGGGACCTCCCTGCAGCACCGGGATGAATTTGTAAGAATGATAAATGACTGCAGGGAAGGAAAAATCGATTTAATAGTAACAAAAAGTGTTTCTCGCTTTGCCAGAAATATCATTGATTGCATAGGTTATGTACGTCAACTCAAAGCTCTCGAATCACCTGTTGGTGTTTTCTTTGAAACAGAAAACATATTTACCTTAGATGAAAATTCTGAAATGGCGCTCTCCTTCATAGCTACACTAGCTCAAGAAGAGAGCCATTCCAAATCTGAAATCATGAATGCTTCTATTGAAATGCGCTTCAAAAGAGGAGTATTCTTAACTCCCAAATTGTTGGGATATGATCACGATGAAAATGGTGATCTTGTAATTAACGAAGAAGAAGCAAAAACTGTCCGACTCATCTTCTTTTCATATCTATATGGTTATTCATCACAACAAATTGCCGATGCATTAACACAACTAGAATGTCTTACCAAAAAAGGGAATCAGTTCTGGTCCTCAAGCAGTATATTACAGATCCTTACAAATGAGAGATACTGCGGAGACGTACTTGCCAGGAAAACTTTTACTCCAAATTATCTCAATCATAAATCTAAAAAAAACAAGCATGATAGAAATCAATATCGGCAAAAGAATCATCATGACGCAATCATATCCAGAGAAGATTTCTTTGCAGTGCAGAAACTTATCCGTAACGCAAAATATGGCAACAAAGGCTATTTCCCTGAAATGCACGTAATTAGAACCGGAGTCCTAAGAGGGTATGTATCAGTACATCCTCGTTGGGCGGGTTTTAATGAACAAGATTATTATCTTGCATGTGAAAGCACAGAAAATGTAGTTTTATTGCCTTCAATACCCACAGAAATCAAGATCCCTAAAGGTCGCATTGATCTTACTGGGTATGAACTTGTTAGAACACCTTTTATTAATACCTCTAAACAGATGATGCTTTCTGTTACTTCAAGCTCAATGATTTTTAATAAATATTGCCTGGAAAAGCTCAGGAATATTGAGCGAATAGATCTATATATTCATCCAGAAAAGAAAACCATCGCTGTTAGGAAAGCATCTGGAAATAATAGAAATTTCATGATCTGGAGCAAACAAAAGGATGGATTAATTATCCCCAGGCAAATAAGTGGAGCCGCTTTCCTCCCAACATTATTCCAGATCTTTGGATGGCATAACGATACTCGGTATAAAATGGTTGGCACCTCTATAAACATAAATGGTGAAACTGTTATCTGCTTTAGTGCTAAAGACGCCATTCTCTATATTGAGAATAATGAAGAGGATCTGCAGGACTCTCCCCATAGAAATCGTAGAACAAAAGCATTTCCTGCAAAATGGGTTGATAGTTTCGGCGATGACTATTACACCGCCTGTGCTCAATTTGAAATAGATCAGATTGAAAAAAATGAAGTCAGTATAGATGATTCTAAACAAGTTTTTCTAAAAGAAGATGAAGGCGTAACCCCAAGACCACAAGTAATACAAGGCATGAACGAAATTATAGTTCAGTTAGGAGAACGCAATGAATTGTGAAAATCAAAGTAATCTATATGTATTGCCAACTGCTGAAAAAAGCATTGAAGAGATACCAGAGTGTTCTTATGATGGCTATCAAGTTGTTCGAGGTGAATTCTTCGCTCATTTATTCGAGCCTTCAGTTACCATGAAGGATGAAAAGGTATCTGTAAACATGGCCTGTATAAGAAGGCTTCCAAATGTTGAATATGTCCAATTTCTGGTTAACCCAACAGAAAAAAAATTAGCAGTAAAACCATGCAGCGAGGATATGAAAGATTCATTTAGATGGTCTTCCGCTTCAGAGGATGGTAAACGAAAACCTCGTTCCATTTCATGCAAAATCTTTTTTGCTAAGGTCATGAAACTTATGGACTGGAATCCTGAATACAGATATAAAGTCTTGGGAAAGCTTGTTCATGCCGGTTCAGATTACTTATTTGTTTTTGACCTAACATGTGCTGAAACATATTTATCCAAGAAGGATTCGAATGGTACCGCCAAAAGAACTGCTTACTACCCTGAAGAATGGAAAAATCAGTTCGGAGTTCCAGTCAGTGAACATAAAGACACCATTCAAATCAATATTTTTGATGACTATGCTGTGTTCAAGATAGAGCGGGAGGAAACCAATGAAGACGCAAGAACCGATAACAATAGCTCCATCGATCCTGATCGATATGAAAAAGAAGAGAATTCGAATCCACAAGAGCACTCTTAAGTACTTAAATAATCCCAAATATATTTATTTGCTTATCAATCCAAGTAAAGGACATATCGCTATTCAAAGATGTGAAAGAAAACGAAGAGACGCAGTGAAAATCAACTATTCTTCTGACAAAGATTGCGAAATCTATAGTTTAGGACTATTGCACCAGATGTCCCTATTAGAAGATAGCCCCATTAAGCAATCCACCATAAAGCTCTATGGTCACATCTACAACAACGAAATTATAGAGTTTGATTCTATCCAGCAACCGTCCTGAAGGTGAAATAAATGGAGACAGAAAAACAACTAACAATTGCTACTGATCCAGTTCTTAGCAGACTAATTCAACCGTATAGCAAAAATGATATTCAACAATTGCGAGAACAGCTTTGTAATGAGCCTGGCAGAAAAACCATAAAGACCTGGCATAATAAACACCTTAATGATGAATTGATATTCGATTTATGCATTGAAATTGGTATACCTATAGACATCAAGGAATATGATTTCTTTGATTTCAACAGTGCAGCTGTATTCATATGTAAAAACCAGCTACTACGACATGATCTAACAAATGAATACCAAAAATATTTGATCGGTAAGGAATATCACTATTCATCAATGCTTGAAATGCAAAGCTGTCAGCAAAAGCAAAACTTAAAATCAAAAGTGGCTTCAACCATTGGTAAGAGATTATATTTAGCTAGCGGTACTGTACTTAAATACGGAATATATGCTTCTGCAATAGACACCATTTATGAAAGTGATCCAGATTTTGCACGCCAAATATTATCTGGGCATCTGCTAGTGTCTCACGATAATATTATTGAACTCTCTCGTATACCACCGGACGAAATCAAATCAGTAGCCAAGAATGCACGCGAATGCAAAATTGAGCACTTAACATTTGCTGATATAAGGGATGGTATAAAAGCAAAGTATCAGCAGAATAAAGCTCCCGTCAGTAGAAAAGAACGACGTGAATTAAAGCTGTCTGAAAGTGCACAGATCCGGCAGATGCCTGTATATGATCCTGATTCAGACGTTAATAGCTTATGTATGACTATAGGATCTTGGATATCTTCAATCCAAAGAGTTAATAATTCTGTGGATTTTAATAGAATTACAACCAAGGCCCGATTGCAGTTGGTTAAGGAACTTTCATTTCTTGAAAGAACAATCAATACTATTCAAGAAGCTCTAGTAGAGAGGAATAACACATGACTGAGAATTATAGCGAATTCATACCACATGTTCATTTTGAGCTTATCCCAATTAAAGATCTTGTGTCCAATCAGGACTATCAAAGAAATCTGTCCATGCTCCACGTAAAAAAAGCTGTTGAGAATTTTGATCTTAACCAGATTAACCCAATTAAAGTCAGCAGGCGTGACGGTATTAACTATGTTTTTAATGGACAGCATACCGCTGAAATTGTTGCACTTGCTTCTGGTAGCAGAGAAACACCTGTATGGTGCATGATATATGATGACTTGGAATATAATGAAGAAGCCGATATTTTCGCCAACCAAATGAAAAATGTTAAGCCGTTACTTCCATATGAAATATTCAATGCAAACTGCGAAGCCGGCAGTGAAAAAGAACTTATGATAAAATCTCTTGTGGAATCTTATGATCTTAAGATTGCTTCCAGTTCAACTCCTGGATGCATTTGCGCTGTAGGTGCCTTAGAAAGCATATATAACAAATACGGCTATGAGATGCTGAACAGAGTTCTTGGCCTTATCATCATGACTTGGGAAGGTGAACCAAAATCATTTTCAGCTAATATGATGAATGGGATAGCACGTCTGTTGAACGCATTTGAAAGCGAAATAAAAGACGATATTTTCAAAGAAAAGCTCGGTGACATTTCTATAAAAGAAATTGTAAAAACTGCCAAAGAACGAAGGGCAGGATCATTAGGTTATGCAGAAACAATGCTTATTTTCTATAGCAAACGAATGAAAAATCCACCTGCATGGAAAAAACTATACTCTTCTAAAAATGATAAAAGAAGTAATAATACAGAACCAGATGTAACTAAATCAAACGCTTCATAATCTATGAAGTATATGGCTTAATTCTACAGTCTTGTTAAATAAGGTCTCATTATAAAGAGACCTTATTTAACACATAAAGGGTCTCAAAAATACTATACCCTTTTAATG
>ODAI012195421.1_pt1 | contig 12760 bp, 11 predicted proteins | sample 1539321 | NCBI WGS metagenome assembly ODAI01 (sample SAMN02144231, study PRJEB22623) | gut metagenome | biome: sheep rumen | host: Ovis aries | place: New Zealand | reverse complement strand
TCTATGACTATGACGAGGACATCCGGCTGTATATCCGGGACGCGCTCGCGGACATGCGGGACTCCGGCTGCCTGTCATCGCTCCTCCCGCAGGATGAGGACGCTCCCGTGTCTGGGACGGACGAACGCGTGCTGACTGCGGTCAGCTGCTACGTCATGGCCTATCTCGGGACGGATCGGAGCGATACAAACCGGTATCTCGACCTGTACCGAAAAAAGGTGTTCCGGCTCACGCTGAACGAGGAGGATATCTGATGGGAAAGACGGTGATCCTGCTCCCAAGATCCGCGGAGCGGGCACAGGACAGCGAAGGATATGTGACCGATACCGTGCAGCGCTTTATCAGATGCCGGGCGACATTCAAAGACACGACGCGCGCGGATGAGGCGCTTGCGAGTCAGGACGGATATACGGCGAGCATCATCTGTGAGATCGACCGCAGGAATTATTCCGGACAGTCATGGTTCGAGGATGCCGATACCGGTGAGATCTATGACATCCGCCGGACGCACAATGCGGACAAAAAGGACAAGATATCCCTGACAGGAGAGATCCGTCAGAGGGGAAAACTGCAGCACTGAGGTGAGCACATGGCGAGGCTGACGACGATCAATGAGCCGCTCTGGACAGACCGGCACTCGGGAATTATCAATACAAAAGCCCTGCAGAAGAAAATGGTGAACGCGGCGTCTCCTATCCTGGAGACATCCCTGCGACAGGCAGCGCAGTCCCACAGGGAGACCGGGGACATGGCCGCGGCCATCAAGGCGGCGAAGGCGAAGGATACGGCGTCCGGCGTCACGTCAGAAGTCTATCCGACCGGAACAGGCCGGAACGGCACGCGGAACATGGCAAAGCTGGCGTATCTGGAGTACGGGACATACAAGCAGCGCGCCACGCCGATCATCAAGCAGGCGGTCTTTTCCAGCCGGGACAGGATCTTAGCCAGGATGCAGCAGGTATATAACGAGGAGGCCGGCAAGTGACAACGTATGAGAAAATCGTCGCGGCGATCGCGGGATACGGATGGCCGTATGAGCCGGATGTCTATACGGGCAGGGAATCGGATCACTGGTGGACCTACAATTATTCCGCCGATACGGGCGACCTGTTCGGGGATGACGGTCCGGGCGCTATCACGGTCGCGGTCCAGGTGCACCTGTTCATGCCGCGGCGCGAGAGCTTCTCCGCCCTCAAACAGTCCGTGCGCTTCGACCTGATGGCGCAGGGCTTCACGTATCCGGACGTCAATGTGCTCGTGGACGAGGAGACAGGTAAGACACACCTGGTCTTTGAGTGCGAGATCGACGAGGACGTATAGGAGGGCAGCCTATGGCATATAGCGGAGTCGCCTTCCCCTTTTTCGCGTATTATGGCGAGGACGTATCCGGCAGGCCGGTCTATACCGGCGGCGGTGCAGTCGGGAGGGCAGTCAAGTATACGATAAGCCCCAAGTATTTCGAAGATGCGAGGGAATACACGGACCCGAATGACCTTGACCCGGTCAACGAGTTCAGCTACGCGGAGGTCAGCCTGAAGACGGCCGAGGTCGATGACCCGGCCATGCAGGCCCTCGGACACACGGTCGGGGCGGACGGATTCGAGATGTCCGACCTTGACTACGCGGCGCCCATGGGGATCGGGCTGATCCGGACGCGTGTCCGGTCCGGCTCGGTCTCCTATGAGGTCGACTGGCTGTTCAAGACGATCCTGAGTGACGCTGGATCCGAGACGGAGACGCGGGGCACGGACATAAATTATGACGCGCCGGAGCTGTCCGGCAGGGCGCTGCCGGCCAATGACGGCCGATGGCGCAGAGCAATTAGATTCGAGCATAGAGACGACGCGCTGGCATATCTTAAGCAGCTCGTCGGGTACATCGAGGAGGAATAAAAATGGCATATTATGGATTGAAAAAGCCGATCGTCGCAAAGCGGACAGCAGCCGGCACGTATGACATCCCGCAGGGCGGCCTCGTACAGTTCGCCCGCGCAATCGCATTCAACGTGTCCCCGACATTCGCGGAGGCGGCGCTGGCATGCGACGACGACCCGCATGGTGAGTACGAGAAGGAATTCGTCGAAGCAGATGTCACTCTCGGCACGGATACCGTCCCTGTCGACGTAAACGAGGTGCTCTTCGGCGCGACCGTGTCCGCGAGCGCAAGCGGCACAGGGGCAGAGACGAACGTCGTGACTTACAAAAAGGACGACCAGGCGAACGAGGTCGGAACGGCCGTCATCGGCGACGAGGTCCTCCATGGAGTCAAGAAGTGGGTCGCTGTCTTCCTGCCGCGCGTCAAGTACGCAGACCCGGGCGAGGATTTCGAAACGAAAGGATCCTCCATCACGTACAAGACGCCGTCCATCACCGGGAAGGCATACGCGGAGACAGACGGAACATGGCGGAAGCGGGCCGTCTTCGGGTCGGAAGCCGAGGCTGTCGCGTGGATCGAGGACTGCTTCGGAGTTTGATGATCAGGGCTGAGCATAACGATGAGATGGAGAGGGCTGATTTTGCGGCCCTCTTTTTGCTATAAGGAGTAAAAAAGACATGTTCGAAACATCCCTCAATACGATCAATCTTTCCGGGACGGAGTTCCCGGTCAAATGCTCCCTGCTCGTACTGGAACAGATCCAGGACAAGTACGGGGATTACAAAGCCTTCGAGAACAAGATCTTCCGCTTCACGCCGGATCTGGACGAAAAAGGGGAGATGATCCCGATGGGCGAAGGCATGGTCCGCGGTAAATTCGGAGACCCGGATGTCAGCGCGCTCAAGGACGGCCTCTATATGATGGTCGCCGAAGGCATGGCCATCTTGCACGAGCCCTTCGACCTGACGCCGGACGACCTGATCCGTCTTGCAGACATGCCTCCGTCGGAGCTGGGAAATCTCCTGCATGAGGAATTCCTGAGGGCGTTCGAAAGAAAAAACCCTCCGAAACCCACGCAGAAGAAGCGGACGACGAAGAAGACTTCCGAATAAATTTTGCGTGGATCATACTATGCGGGCTGCAGTTCGGATACCGGGAGCATGAGCTCGCGCATATGTACTTAGGCAAGTACCTGGATATCTATGCGGAGTGGAAGAAGCTGCACAATATCCGTATGGAGCGGAAGATCTTCCGGGAAGAGGAGCAACAGAGGTCCCTGATGGACTTGTAAGGAGAATCGGATGTCATTAAGCAAGGTCGGCGCACGGATCGTGCTGGAAGGAGAAAAAGAATATAGTTCTGCCGTGACAGCCGCAACCAGGGCGACGACGCAGTATAAGAACGAGCTGAAGCTCGTCGAGACTCAGACCGCCGGAAGCGCCAAAAGTCTGGATTCCCTGACGCAGCGCAGCCAGGCTATGACCCGGGTCCTTGATGAGCAGGTCAAGAAGCAGGACGCCGTAGCGGCTGCCCTGCAGCATGCACAGCAGGATTATGCCCGCGTCGGGAGGGAACTGGACACATACAAGACAAGGCTCTCGGACGCGAAACAGAAGCTTGACGACATGAAGAAGTCCGGAGATGCCTCAGATGAGGAGATCCGGCAACAGGAGAAGCTCGTCGGCGAGCTGGCGGAACGCGTCCAGCTCGGGGAGCAGGCCTATGAGAAGGCAGGGAGTCGCGTCGAGAAGTGGCAGGGCCAGCTTGAAAAGGCGAGCGTGGAGACCAGGACGACGGCCGCGCAGCTCCAGAACCTCGGAACAGAGATCGACAGAGCCTCCGAAGCCGCGGCGAATGCCCGGTTCGAGCAGCTCTCCGACAAGCTCGCATCCACCGGTAAGACGCTTGAGACGATCGGTCGCACGCTGAGCGTCGTATCCGCAGCCACAGGGGCAGCGCTTGCCGCCTCGGTCAAGTGGGCTGCAGAATATGAGACGGCTGTAGCGAAGGTATCCACGATCATGGACACGAACACGATGTCCGTCGGGCAGATGTCCGACTCCATCATGCAGCTGTCCAATGACACAGGCATCGCCGCGTCAGATCTGGCAAATTCTGTATATGACGCGATATCGGCAGGCCGGGATACCGGGGAGGCGGTCGAGTTCGTCGCTCATGCGACAGATCTGGCACGCGCCGGCTTTTCGGATACGGGCGCATCCCTCAATCTGCTCAGCACGATCCTTAATGCTTACGGGCTTGAGGCGAGCGAGGTCACGGACATCAGCGACAAGCTGATCAACACACAGAACCGTGGCCGTACGACTGTCGCGGAGCTGGCAAGCAGCATGGGCTCCGTGATCCCGACAGCCGCGGCATTCGGCGTCAACCTCGACCAGCTGGCATCCGCATATGTCGTCATGACCAAGAACGGCATCGACACGGCCGCGGCGACGACATACCTGTCCGGCATGCTCAACGAACTCGGGAAGTCCGGTACGACTGCCGCGCAGATCATCGTCGATAACACAGGCAAGTCCTTCACGCAGCTCATGCAGGAGGGATGGAGCCTGTCAGACGTCCTGTCCCTCGTCTCGATCAACGCAAAGAACTCCGGGCTGTCCATGGCGGACATGTTCGGTAACGTGCGTGCCGGCCGCGCAGCTCTCACACTGACCAATGACGGAGGTGAGGAGTTCGCTGCGACGCTCAAGTCCATGGGAGAGGCCGCAGGCATGACAGACGCGGCCCTGGAGAAGGTCACGAACACCTCTGCGGCGAAATTCCAGAAGGCCATGAACAGCATCAAGAATGCGGGCATTGAAGCGGGCGCTGCGTTCCTGACCGAATTTGAACCGGCGGTCACGAAGCTCCTGAATACAGTCCAGAATGCCGCGAAGTGGTTCGGCAATCTGGACGACTCCGAGAAGAAAATGGCCGTCCGGACTGCGGTCGTCGTAACCGCGATCGGACCTGCTGTCAGCGCGCTGTCCAAGCTCTCCGACGGCGCACACAAAGCGGTCGATTACTATGTTAAGATGCGGCCGGCGATCACGGCCGCGAAGGCGGCACTTGATGCCCAGCGCGCATCCCTGGAAGGCATGACAGTCGCTCAGAAGCTGTCCACAGTCGCCACTACCGGCTTTGAGAGTGCTATGCAGGGGCTCAACACGGTCATGATGGCGAATCCGGCGCTCGTTGTAGTGGGAGCTCTCGGGGCGCTGTCGATCGCCATGATCAAGGCCAGGTCGGATGCCTTGGCATCAAATGAGGCTTATCAGTCGGTCAAAAGTACTGCAGAGGGCGTCACCGCCAGTCTGCAGTCCTCGACGGCCGCCCTGCAGGGGACAATGGATACCGCCAGCCAGAGCATATCCAACGTCGCCAGCCAGGGGGAGATCGCCGGGAAGCTGATTGATGAGCTCAGGGGCCTTGAATCGCAGTCCTCGCTCACGTCCGAAGAGCAGGCCAGAATGTCGACCATCGTCGCCCAGCTCAACACCCTCTATCCGGAGCTCGGACTCGCGATCGACGACGTGACCGGGAAGACGGAGCAGGGAGCGGACGCGGTAGAGGATTATGTGGACGCGCAGATGAAGATGATGCGCGCGAAAGCATACATCTCAGCTGCGCAGCAGGGCATGGAGGCGCTGGTCAGTGCGGAATCTGCCCTGTATGACGCGAAGCAGCAGCAGGAGGAGATCGACCTGAAAGTCCAGGGGCTCGAGCAGGAGCTCGCGGACGCACGGAGGGATGCTGCAGATGCTGCCGGGAATGCGGCCACGTCATCCTCGCATGAGACAGCGGAGACGATCGAGCTGGCGAATGCCCTGGCGGAAGCGAGAGAGGAACAGGCCGGCGTCAATTCCGCGGTCGAGGCCGCCTCTGCAGCGGTCGAAGATGCTCAGGGTAAGGTCGACATGTACACGGAGGCCGCGAACAATATGTCCGCAGCCACGACGAACGCGGCAGCCGCCTCCGACAGTCTGACCGAGTCGAACGCGGCACTCTCCGAGGCGTCTACGGCCTCGATCGAGATTGCAGGGCAGGAGCTGGAGGCCTACAACAACCTCGACGCAGGTATGCAGGCAGTCGCGGTCAATGTCGCGAACTCGGTCACGGAGCTGCAGACGAACGTCTCCGCGGCTCTGGAGAGCCAGATCAGCATGTTCGACGAGTTCAACGCCGGCACGGCGATGAGCACGGAGCAGATGCTCGCGAATATGCAGAGCCAGATCGACGGCGTCACGCAGTGGGAGCAGAACCTCGCGTCTCTTGCCGATAAGGGCATCAATCAGGATCTTCTGCAGCATCTGGCCGCAATGGGTCCGGATGGAGCGGCCTACGTAACGACATTTAATAATATGACATCGGAAGAGCTCGCGCAGGCGGGGGCTCTCTGGCAGCAGTCACTTGATATACAGAGCTTCGGCAACGAGGCCGGCCAGCAGCTGACGCAGGCAGTCGGCGTGATGGCTGCGGGCGGCTCGGAAGCATTCACGACCCTCGGCCAGCAGATGGGATTGAGCGCGAACCAGTCCGGCCAGTATACGGTCAAGGGATTAGTAGACGGCATGGTCGCCGCGCAGGAGACCGCCAAGGCGCAGGGGCAGGACCTCGGCGTCAAGACGATCGATTCGATCAACAAGGGGCTCGGCGTCGCGTCCCCGTCTACCAAAGCGAGAAACTCCGGCCAGTTCGTGGCGCAGGGCCTCACACAGGGCATCCAGGCAGGGAACGGGGCTGCCACGGCGGCGGCATCCGCTCTCGGCAATGCGGCCACGTCCGCGCTGTCTGCGAGCCTCAGCCCCGGGACATGGGCTGCACTTGGCGCGAATGCGTCCGCGGGACTTGCGAGCGGCATAGCATCCGGACAGTCCGCGGTCGTCAATGCCGCGGCAAGCGTGGCAGCGGCGGCAATCTCCGCCGCGAATTCCAAGCTCCAGGTCAACTCCCCGTCGAAGGTATTCATGCGGCTTGGCCAGAGCGTTGACGAGGGATTCGCCCTCGGCATCGAGAAGGACGCGAAGGTCCCGCAGGCAGCCGTGAACAAGATGCTGACGTTCGGCAATGTCCGCCCGGCGGCCTCATCGGCAACAGTGGGCGGGTCTTCTTCCGGAGACTACAGCAGGCTCGTGTCTGCATTCCGGGAAGCCCTGCAGGGCGCGAACTTCGGCATCTGGCTCAATGATCGCGAGGTCGGCCGAGGCCTCAGGGATATGGGGGTGTCTTTTGGCTAAGAAGATCTATTACGAAAACAGCGCAGGCAGGACGATCGACCTGTCTGCGTATCCGATCCGGATCCGGCAGAAGAGCAGCGGCTTCTCAGCGTACGAGTGGGAAGTCGATGAGACTGAGCTTGCGATGGGATCCCGCGTCAACGGCTTTTCGAAGCGTGCATACAACGCGGAGATGGTGATCGACTTTTCCGGGTCCCGCGCACAGCGGGCGGAAGCTCTGCAGGCATTTTATGAGATAACCGAGTACGACGTCCGCCGGAAGATGGACGGCGCTGACGCGATCGGCCGCATATATGTAGGGAACCAGTATATAGAGTGCTACATCATCACGTCTGAGCCGCAGTACTACGATGACCGGTACAGGACGCTCGGAAAGAAATGCAGCCTGTATGTCCCGTATCCCTTCTGGATCGAGGACGTCACGACGCACTTCCTGCCGGCGGAATCCGGCAGCGTTTATCCGTATCTCGATTATGCATACGATTACAGCTACGACTACAGCCAGCGGTCATCCGGGACGGATGTGATCAATAATACGCACTTCGTATCCTCCGGCTTCCAGATCGTCATTTACGGCCCCTGTGTGGATCCGTATGTGACGATCGGCGGGGTCACTTATAAAGTCAATACGACCGTGCTCGAAGGCGAGCATTTGACGATCAACAGCGTAGCCAAGACCGTACAGCGCACGCAGGCGCGCGGGACGGTGATCAATGAATTCAATAACCGAGAAAAAGACGGGGTGAGCATCTTTACGCCGATCGGACCCGGTCAGCAGGCGGTCGTGTGGCCGGGCACTTTCGGCTTCGATGTCATCCTGCGGCAGGAGAGGAGTGAGCTCACATGGAATTAAGCAGCATGATCCTCGCCGATTCCACAGGAGCCGAGATCCGGATCGTACACGATGAGCTGGATCTCGAGCTCGGGCCTGCGGAGAACTCCTTCGAGATCCGCGTACCCTATACAGCGTGGCAGGGAGATATGGCGGACCACTGCCGTGTATATATCCCAGGGACCGAATACGGCGGGATCATCCTGGAGCACGCTTCAAGCCCCCTCGAGAGGAGCGTGACCGTAAAAGGATATACGTGGCGTGGGATGCTGCAGCACTATAGCACCGAGCCGCCGGCCGGCGAGGCCTACAGGTACGCCTCCGGAGATCTCAACGCGTGCATCTATGATCTGGTCGGCACGCAGTTCGACGGGCTCTTCAGCGTCAGCCAGGAACTGACGGGCGTGAGCGTGACAAACTATCGGATCCCCCGCTACGTGACGGCCCTAGAGGCCATCAGCCGGCTGCTTGCTGACAACGACTACAAGCTCCGGATCCGCTATCTGCAGACAGCATCTTCCGGGTATGTACTGCTCGAAGCGGTCCCTCTGGTCGACCACTCGGAAGAAATCGAGATGTCTTCCGACGGCCGGATCAATTTCGTCGTGACCGATTGCAAGAGGGGAATCAACCACCTGATCTGTCTCGGAAAGGGCGATCTCGCAGCGCGTACGGTCGTACATCTGTATGCGGGCCTGAACGGGACCATCTCGCAGACAAAGTATTACACGGGCATCAATGAGATCGCGGAGGTCTACGACAACAATAACGCGGAGCTCGACGACCTGATCGAAGCCGGCACGAAACGCCTGAAGGACATCATGAACTATCAGAGCTACAAAGCATCCGCGGGGAATTCCGACGATATCGATATCGACATCGGAGATATCATCTCCGGAAGGGATTTCATCTCCGGGACCTACGTATCAAAGCCGATCGAGAAAAAGGTGCTCAAGATAAAAAGAGGAAAAGTGACCGTTGAATACGGTCTGGAAGGAGAGACATGAGGATCATCACAGGATACGGCGGAGAAGCCCACATCACATCGAATGATGACCAGAGCCGCCACCGCGGGGAGACCGGTCCGGGAAATTACGCTTTTAACGTAGGCTCGAAATTCGCCGCGACGATCGTCAACAGCAATGAGATCTCGATCGCGAACGGTGAGGGACTCGTGCAGGGCGTCCATTTCCGCGTGGATCCGTCGACCTATGACAGCATCGAGCTGGAAAACGGGACGCAGGGGAAGAAGCGGATCGACTTGATCTGCGCACACTATGAGAAGGACAGTGTAACACAGGTCGAGAGCATGACCTGGAAGGTTATCAAAGGGGCCGAGACATCCGGGACGCCGGCCGCGCCGGCTTATGATACAGGGGACATCCGGACCGGTGCCAGATCTGTCGACGCTCCCTGGTATCAGGTAACATATGACGGGCTGTCGATCAGCTCCGTCCTGCCGCTCTTCGAAGAAATCCCGTCTATCTCAGAGATGATCAGCGAGATCAGATCGATGGCGGAGACGATCGCCGGCTTCCAGGCGCTCATGGGCACCATGCCCACCGTCCTTAAAGCGGGCTCAGGAGTCAACTCAGGAACATCGTCGAATGACATCACGCTATACACGATCCCTGCAGCCTATGACCGGAATCGTGTCGTCGCGATTGCGACCAACGGGGATTACGGCACTAATACAGTCCAGATGATCTCTACTTACATCGACGGAAACAGGCGCGTCCATGCTAGGATCGACCAGCCGACGACCAGAGGATTCTACAGATACAACTATATCATCTTGTATCTAACGCCGGTCAGCTGACAGCTGATCATGCGCACGAAGGCAGGAGGCATACATGAGCATTTTATATTATTTTATCGATGAGGAGACCCGGAAGCTCAGGCCGGAGGCCGCGCACAAGGTCGTGGCTCAGAAGGACCATAACGCGGACGTGATCCGCGTCGGCATTCCGGAGACCATGAACTCCATCGACCTTGAGACATCGGCTGTCCGCTGCATGTATCAGCGACCGAAGGAAACCGAAGTCCGGTCTAAAACGGCGACCTACTATGATACGTCCGGTGGATACCTGTGGTACGACTGGACGTTGCAGGAAGGAGACACGACCAAGGCTGGAAAGATCAATTTTTCCGTTTGCCTCCAGCATATCGAGGGCGGCCTGCTGACAGTTGACTGGAATACGACCATCGGCGAGATCCATGTCAAGACATCTTATCACTCTGACGACAGCGACGAGGGAGACGAGACGATCACTCCGACAGTGGCGCAGAGGGTCGCGGTCCTTGAGGCCATGACGCAGCGCCTGTACAGCATGGCCGGCGGCGCTCCGGTCGTAGTGTCCAGTGCGTCGGAGATGACCGATACAAACAAGATATACGTGCTGTCTACGGATGGTATGTGGTACTACCACGACGGCTCCACATGGGTCGCAGGTGGCGAATACGGTGCAGTATCGACAGACACCACGCTTACGCAGTCGGGCATCCCGGCTGATGCAAAGGTGGTGGGGGATAAAGTTAATGTTATATCCGCCATTTCGAGACAGACCGCAAAGCAATTTGATTCATATACATTCAGCGATATGTCCGACACATATAAGACCGTTATTACGGATATTTATATGGAAGCGGGTGAAACAGTAAATATTCATGTTACCGAAACATCTAATGCAAATGTGAAAGTGCAAGGAAGCAGTGATTCCCCAACTGCACTCGGAACTGTTGGTGACTACACTTATACCGCTAGTTCTGCGGGGTATCTGCGATTCTACTATACAAGGATATATTGCACTTTAACATTTTCGGATTATCGCATAACAAACGAGTCGGGTAATTCGGAATATTTACTTACAACACAAAAAGCCGTAAAAGATGTAGATGATAAAGCGAATAGCCTCAAGAGTGAACAGACAGGAATTATCAGCCGATTAGAAGCTGTTGACGGGATTCGCACAGTGCCGTTTGAAATGGGGACTGTGGATATTATAGGCAACACAATGTCAAAGCGGGACGCAGCAAACCGGATGCGATCGGTGTCACCTGTGCCTTTGTATAGCGGTGACGCATTAACGGCAGATGAAGGATACGAGTTTTATCTGGATAAGTACGTAGATAACACATGGACGGATTTGGTTTCATGGCGTACATCATATACTGTTACAGATGATGGAGATTATGAAATAGTTGTACGTCTTACAGACAACAGTGATATTGCGGACACGGATGAGGCAAGCGAATCCGTAAATTTTTCCAATAATCCAAACTCAGCTCTTTCCGCTATATCCGCCAATGCGCAACAGATAGAATCTTTAAAAGATGTTGCTGCAGACCTGTATGATAATATTTTGGAGACCATAGAAAGAACGGTCGATTCATCGGCTTCTGGATACGAGATACTATCGAACGGATTAAGTCAGAAAAAGAGTGCGTGCAAAATCAACAAATATCTTGTAACGGCAGGCGAAAGGCTCAGGATTACGTCCGACGGATATTTCCAGTTTCAAGCGCAGAGCAATGTGTCATCAGTTGAACCGAGTTCCAGGCTTAATGATATAACGTACCAGCCGGGCGTGTATACATTGACCGTTCCAGATAATGCTACGTATCTTGCTTTATCGACAACGGTCAGCGACAGTAAGGCGGAAGTTATCTCACTGGCAAGTAAGATCGACAATCTTGAGAATGCAATCGAGTCCAACGCAGAAAATATCGATGAGCTTTTTGAAAAAATCGGATATAAACAGTTCGTAGATTTTACGGATGGATATTATATTGCGGGTAGCGTAGGCGGGTCGGTAGATATAAGGACTGCGGCGGCTTGCTCTTATTCCACAACTCCGCTTTTTGCGGAAGTGGGGCAAGTTGTACATTGTAAGACGCAAGGTACGGGCTTAGCATGTATTTCTGTAAGTGAGACAAATAATATCTCGGATGCGATTTGTGTTGTTGCGGGAGCAAATAATACTGGGATTGTAGAAGCAACTTACGAAATGCAATCCGATGGGTATGTATGGGTTTCAGCAAGAACGGCGGTGCTTGAAGCATGGATAGAAACTCCAAAAAGCACCGAATTAATAACAAAGGTCAACTCGCTGACAACTAAAACAGATGATTTACTTAGCGAAGTTTTCGATTGTAACGGAACCGCAATCGTGAGGAATATCGACTTCCCGTCTGGCAACGCATACATTGAGTTAATGCGAGTGAATCTAAAGGCGGGGGTTGCGTATACCTTTAGTGCCACAATAAAAAAGATGCAGACTGCTAATGTTTATGTTTATTTTTACATAACAAATAATAGCGGCGAAAATATCGGTGGCGGGTCTTTGTTTGGTATTAAATCTAATACAGAAACATCAAATACTGTCTCGGTAACGAAAACCTTTGATACATCATATGATAACGCAGTTTTTAGAGTTAAATGTTCAATCGAAGGTACTGTAGAAAGTGCGGAAATCACATATACAAAAACAGATTCTGTGAATGCAATTCCAGACTACTATTATGCAGACGACTATCTGCCGAATAAAGTCTCTAGGATAAACACGCTTGCTCTGGAAGCGGGGTCGTCTGGTGACGTTTTTGTGTTTATTACTGATATGCACTGGAATAGCAATGCAAAACACGCTCCCGAACTAATTAAGTACATCGTTGAAAGGTCGCAAATTTATCGACTTTTCGATGGCGGAGATGATGAAAACGGTGGCAGACCAGATTTAGCGAAAAAACTTCGTGAATGTATGGGGAGCGGAAAAGCATATTTCACGATGGGAAATCATGAGTATATCGGCGCAGT
>ODAI010241832.1_pt1 | contig 12760 bp, 11 predicted proteins | sample 1539321 | NCBI WGS metagenome assembly ODAI01 (sample SAMN02144231, study PRJEB22623) | gut metagenome | biome: sheep rumen | host: Ovis aries | place: New Zealand | reverse complement strand
GGGAACAGCGCCGTCAATCGAGCCTTGGGAGCGGGGAACACAAGGGTTGCGCTGGTAACTGATTATGCGGAAGAAGATGGGAATAGCGCGCTTTTGAGTATGATCGAGCGATTCCGGAAGAGATTTCCGGGGGAGTGCGAGGTCATTAATCTTCGGCAGTTCCCTTTTGCGGGCGGATGCCTGGGATGTTTCCACTGTGCATCTGACGGGAAGTGTATCTATAAAGACGGGTTTGATGATTTCCTGCGTGCGCATATTAATAACGCGGACGCGGTGGTTTATGCTTTTTCGATCCGGGAGCATTCGATGGGGTATCGGTTCAAGCTCTATGATGACCGGCAGTTCTGCAACGGGCATCGCACAGTGACGATGGGTAAGCCGGTGGGCTATCTCGTTGACGGAAATCTGGATGAGGAGGAGAATCTTCGCACGCTGATCGAGGCGAGAGCCGAAGTGGGGGGCAATTTTTTGACAGGGATCGCTTCGGATCAGCATAATCCGAATGGTGAAATCGATCAGCTGGCGCATCGATTGGTTTACGCGATCCGGCACAAGTATACGCCGCCCAAGAATTTCTATGGTGTCGGCGGGCTTAAGATTTTCCGGGATCTGATCTTCGAGATGCAGGGAATGATGCGGGAGGATCATCGGTTCTACAAGAAGCACGGTTTTTACGATTTCCCGCAGAAAAAGCGGGGCAGGATCGCGGGGATGTATCTGGTCGGTGCTCTGATGGGAAATGAGAAGCTTATGAAGAAGAGCAAGATTTCCATGACGGAGGGAATGCTGATGCCCTACAGGAAGGTTATTGAATCGGCCGGTAAATGACCGGAGAATGAACCGAGAATGAAAAAGAGGATGCAGTGATGGATAACAGAAATGAATGGATAGCCGCCCGCGATGAGCTTGTTCATGCGGTCGTATCTCTCGGATTTCCGGAGGAACTTGGGCATGCGATCGCAAAGCATCTGGGAAGTCCCAAGGCAATGGGGCGGATGGTTTCCTATCTGAACAATGTGAAGCCCAAGAAGGTTGAGCTGGTCGTAGATGAGATGCTGTCGATCCGGAGCGAGATCGATGCCTGGCGGGAGAAAAAGGCCGCCCGGGAAGCTAACGCGGCTTACAATATTTTGCTCTACTACGGATTGGAAACGGATGAAGATTGATCCCGAGCCCGAGGCTCGTTACTCGAGCCCAAGGCTCGAGAATTTCCACTAGCCGTGAGAAGGGAAACCGTGCTATAATAGGGACTTGTCCGATATAATGGGATACGGAATTAAGTTCGAGAGGAGAAAGCAACTGTTATGGCCGATAACAAGAGTACGAAATATGACGGAATGTCTGCCAGCAAGGCGAAGCGAGAGCGTGCGAAAGACGAGCGTGAGCGTGCGAAGCGCAGCGCGATGATCACGAGAACGATCTGGATCGTGATCGGAGCTGCGATCGTTGCTGCTATCGTTGGAATGATTGGAAGAGAATGGTATTTTCAGAAAACTAAAACCGTAGCATCCACAGATTACAGCGCAATGCTGAATGAAGACGGCACGATCCAGGGCGTCAACGTGAATGATTATGTCAAGACTTTTGATGTAAACGGCGTCAAAATTGCGAAAGCTGACGTGGAGTACACAGATGAGGAACTGGAGAATGAGATCCAGAGCGTGCTTGAGAGCAACAAGAATCTGAATTCCGACGCAGCCCTGACGATCAAGGACGGTGACGAAGTCAGCATCAACTATGTGGGAACCATGGATGGCGTTGAATTTGAAGGCGGAACGGCGGATAATTACGATCTGACGATTGGTTCCGGTTCATTTATCGATGATTTCGAGCAGCAGCTGATCGGGGCACACCCCGGCGACAAGGTTACTGTGAACGTCACTTTCCCGGATCCTTATGAGGGAAATCCGGATTATGCCGGCAAAGAGGCTTCCTTTGCTGTAACGGTCAACGGTATTTATGAGCTGCCCGAGTTCAATGATGCATTTGTAAAAGAGCATCTGTCTGAACAGGCGCAGACAGCGGAAGAATACAAGCAGTATCTGAGAGATACCAATTACAAGACTAAGCTTGCTGACGCCGTAAATCAGTACATTACGGACAATATCTCCGCAGATAAGTATCCGACAGATTATGTCAAGCATCTGAAAGCTCTGCAGATGACGATCAATGAGGAAGAATTTGCTTACGCAGCGCAGATGTATGCCGCATATGGCATGAATTTTGAATTCTCCAGTATCATGGACTATTTTGGCGCCAAAAACGAGAGACAATACGAAAAGGTTCTGCAGAAGTCTGCAGAAGAAGCCTGCCTCAGAAATATGGCTTATCAGGATCTGGCAGCGCAGGCCGGCATCACGGTTACGGATGAGCAGTACAATGCTTTCCTGACAGAGCAGAAAGTGACCGATGAAATCGAGGAACAGTATGGAAGACCTTATCTGATCCAGCACTATATTCTGCCTGATCTGGTAACAGAGTACATTCAGTCCCATGCCACTGTGGAGTGAAGGATACCTTAATTGCTTTGATGAAAATGCCCGAATGATCGGGCATTTTTTTGTGGTACAATAATTGCGAGTCTTTTGTGCCCCGAGCCCGAGGCTCGAGAGAAGGAGAGTATATTGCAATTTGAGGAGTTCATACGGCGCTTCCCGATCGCCCTCACCCGGCAGCAGCAGGAAGCAGTCCGAACGGTAGAGGGGCCGATCCTATTACTGGCTGTGCCGGGGAGCGGGAAAACGACCGTCCTTGTGGCGCGCCTGGGATATCTGATCTATGGTCGAGGGATTGCCCCTGAGAATATTCTGACCATAACATATACGGTTGCAGCAACACGCGACATGAAGCAGCGTTTTGCGTCTCTGTTTGGGGCGGAGACCGCAGAGCGGCTGGAGTTTCGAACGATCAACGGAATCTGTGCGAAGATCATCGCCTATTACAGCAGAATGATCGGGCGCAAGGCCTTTGACCTTGTGACAAACGAGGCAGAAGCGGTGGGTGCTTTATCGCGGATCTATTTCGAGACGGAGGATACCTGGCCGGGCGAGTGGGACCTGCGCGAGGTCCGCATGCAGATCACATACTGCAAGAATATGATGCTGTCCGAAGCGGAGATCGCCAAAACAGACGAGGCGATGGGCATCCGTTTCTCTGAGATCTATCGCCGATATAATAAGTGGCTCCGTGAGCATCGGCTGATGGATTATGATGATCAGATGGTGTATGCGTGCACGATCTTGAAAAAGTCCGAGCAGGTGCGCCGCGCCTTTCAGAACCGGTACCGCTTCATCTGCGTCGACGAGGCGCAGGACACGTCAAGGATCCAGCACGCCGTCATCGAGCTGCTCTCGTCAGGAAATCTGTTCATGGTGGGCGACGAGGACCAGAGCATTTACGGGTTCCGGGCGGCATATCCGCAGGCACTTCTGGATTTCGACAAGTCCCACAAAGACGCCAAAATACTGCTCATGGAAGAAAATTTCCGCTCGCGCAAAGAGATCGTTTCGATCGCGGACGAGTTTATTCGTTCTAATCAATTGCGCCACGAGAAGCACATGGTGTGTGGAGGCGGAGAGCAGGAGAGATCGCAGACGGCCGGCGGGGAGCAGCCGGCGGGAGAGACAGTGAGGTATATCCCGCTGGGGAACAGGCGGGCGCAGTACACTTATCTCGCCAAAGTAGCAGCTGACTGTAGGACACAGACAGCGGTTCTGATGCGCAACAATGAGAGCGCGGTCCCGCTTGTGGACCTTCTCGAGAGGGAGGGCACGCCGGACCGGATCAAGAATAAGGAAATCAGCTTCTTTACGCATCGCACAGTGCAGGATCTCTGCTGTTATTTGAGGCTCAGCCGGGACCCGCGGGATTACGAGGCTTTTTGGCAGATCTACTATAAAATGGGAATCTATTTGAGCAAGCAAGATGCGCAGGCAATCTGTGACCTGAGCAGGGAAAGTGCCCTGTCCGTGTTCGAGGCTGCTGAGAAGATCGGCGCAGGGGGACGATATTTTGACACAGGATTATCGGCCAAAACACTGCGCAATCTGCGTTCGATCCGCACGCACCTGAAGAATATGCGGCGGGAGCGCGGCGACAAGGCGATCGACAGGATCATCAAATATATGGGATACGGCGATTATCTACAGAACGCGGGGATCGGTGACGGCAAGGTTTGGCTGCTGAGGACTATCGGCGCGCGGGAAGAGACGGCCGGGGCGCTGCTTGATCGGATCGGCTGTTTAAAGAGGATCTTCGAGGAGAAGGAGACGAATTCTGACTGTCCGTTCATTATTTCGACGATTCATTCCAGCAAAGGACTGGAATATGATACAGTCTATTTGATGGATGTGATGGACGGTATCTTTCCGGAGAAGGTCCCGGCGCAGCTCAGGAAGATGTCGCGGGAGGAGCAGGAGACGCTCGAAGAGGAGAGAAGGCTCTTCTATGTAGGCATAACCAGAGCCAGGAACCGGCTGCATCTGTTTGGAACAGGGGAGGATTCACTGTTTGCAGATGAGCTGATGAAGCACTCGAGCCTCGGGCTCGGGGGGACGACGGAACCTCGCGTAAGCGTGACTGTGCGGGCGAAAGTAAAGAATTTTCCGGCAAGTACAGCGGATAACAAAGAAGATAGTGATTTTTCTTTGGATGATGGATACTACAGTTTTGTGCTTGGGCTTGGTGAAGGGCTGGCTGTCCGGCATGCCCAATATGGCGAGGGCGTGATCACAAAAATCGGCAGCAGCAGGGTCAGTATCCTTTTTGACGACAAAATGAGGATATTTTCTCTGAGGGTCCTTTATAATAAGAAACTGCTTACGGAGGCGTAGGGTGTGCACCCGAGCCTCGGGCTCGGGGAACTATCGCGCCACCCGAGCCCGAGGCTCGAGGAAGAATGGAAAGGAGCATTATGGTAACAAACAGATTATTCGAAGACTATGAGCTGGGGCACACATATCAGTCAGCCGGGAGAAAGATCCTGCCGGACGAAGTGAGGACGATTTGCCGAATGACAGGTCAGGATCAGCCGTTCCATATGGACGAGGAAGCCTGCCTGAAAGAGTTCGGCCGCCCCGACTTGCTTGTGATGGGAACCATGCTGCTGACGCTCGCAGATGGATTTTTTGGCGAAGAAGTGTCTCCGGCAGATGCGTTTGCACCTCATTACGGTTATGACAAAGTCCGTTTCATCGGCAATGCTTTCAGTGGTGACACTGTGTTTTTCGAGTATACGGTGAAGGAAAAAGAAGTGCGCAATGAGAAGTTCGGCATGCTTTTGTTCGAGGTATACATCAAAAATCAGGACGGAAAGCCGCTGGTCTATATGGAGGATCGTCTGCTGGTTCCGCGCAGGGAGAGAGGGTAAGGCACGACGCTGATCAATTCAGCACATCAGGAGCTTTACATCAGGAGCATTACATCAAGAGCTTTACATCAGAAGCATTACATCAGGAGCATTACTTTATGATCATTAGAGAATATCAGTTACTGTTGTCGGAATTGATCAACGAGCTGCGGGAATGTGAGAATGGGACAGTCACGACGGTGGTCAGTCTTTTGACAGAGTTGGGCGGCGCCCCGGAAGGACTTGATGAGGATCAGATGCCGGATCTTTGCCGCGAACTGGAGAAGTCTGCGGCCGCCTGCGGCATAGTTCTCGACTGGAAATTGTCGCCGGAGAATGACATACAGCCGGTGGATGAGCGGGAGTTCGCGGTCTATAATTCGTTTGCTTCTGTAAAGTGCCCTCGCTGCGGCGGTCAAAATACTGCTCGATTGATTTACGGTGATCCCTCGCAGTGTACGGAATTTCGGCACAGGCCTGAGGAGCTGCGCAGAAGAATCAAGGCCGGAAAGGTGCGGCTTGGTACTAATGCTGCCGGAGCGAAAAGCATTGTCCAGGTTGACGGCAAGCCGGTGGAAGTCAGGGCGTCGAGACAATGTGCAGACTGCGGCAAACGATTTGGCGCGCAGCCGCTGATCATTTCCCGGGATCAGAAAACGGCGAAAGACTATCGCGAAGAAGTGGCGGCAGTTGAGCTTGTCTTGAGGAAAGTCTTTGGCAGTTATATAAAGATTGAGATCAAACGGAATGATCAAGGAGCTGAGGTTCGGGTGATCGAAGGAACGGATTCGCCGAGCCTGGGGCCCGGGAGTTCAAGTGAACATGGAATGATCACATGTGAAGAGTGGGATCATATCGTGAACACACTGTATACGCAGCTCTATCTTCATGAGTGGAGGAAAGGGTATGACAACCGCTTCGTTCCGGATGGACCGCGATGGGAACTGAAAATCAGACTTCGAGGCAGGAGGCAGAGAAACTATCACGGAAGTGTTTCTCTTACACCTTATTATAAGGAGCTGCAGAGGCTGATGTTGGGCGTGTTCTGAACAAAAACCCCGAGCCTGGGGATCGGGGAAGGATCGGCACACTCGGACTTGAGGCTCGATAATGGCTTATGGACATTTTCATAGATTTCCTGCCACAAAATCCTTGACCAAACCGAAGAACTCACGGAACATATTATTGGGCAGAAATAAGAGGTCTGAGGGAGCAGAAACGGCAGACGAATTGACAAGCCCCTGTTTCTTTGCGAGAGCGAGTGCGCGCGACACATGAAAATTATTCGTGACCAGCGCCACGGAAGCATCCGGCGAAGGGAGCAGCTGCAGGCTGAACTGAATATTCTGAACTGTGTTGCATGCCCGGTCTTCTACGATGATCCGCGATTCGTCAATTCCGCATTCCGTCAGGTACTGCTTCATAGCTGTGCCTTCCGGGACCGGTTCGTTGGCGCCTTGGCCTCCCGTCACGATGCACAGGGTAGATTCATTGGTCCGCAGATAGTCGGCTGCGGCGTCGAGCCGGTATTTGAGAACGACGCTCGGCCCGTTTTCGCGGACTTGCGCGCCCAGCACGATCAGATAGTCGACATCTGCCGGTGCACGGCTACCGAAGCCTCGCAGCACGAAGCCCTCGCACAGCAGAAAAATGAGTGCGGATATTATTGCTGCGGAGATTAAGAAGATGCGCAGTGCTTTGGGAATTCTGTCAAAAAAGTGAATATGCACAAGCAGGCCCCATAGCAGCAAAAAGCCGCCCAATAAAAGCCAGACGGCGAAGAACATTGTTCCGCTTCGAATCAGGAAGACCATGAGTCCATACAGGACACAGAGTATTCCGATCAGGAAAAGAACAATTACAGGTAAAGTCATCTTAAGTACCTCCATTGAACTGGCTAAATCGTAGCATGATGTTTGGAAGGCGTCAAATCACCACTCGAGCCTCGGGCTCGGGAAATGAAAGATGCACTCGAGCCTCGGGCTGGAGTTATGCGGATTTAAGAAAGGAAATAGGACAATGGCATTTGTAATACTCATACTTATGGTTTTCTTCGGTGCTGTCGCCATCAGGCAGCAGGTGATCAAGAATAAAGTGCAGGAAGGGTCTCAGGACAAAGTGATCAAAACACTGCTTGTTCGTTACAGAACACTAAGGGAACATCATGACGAGTTAAAGGCAAATGCTTTCGTGATCGGAAGGGCGCAGGAGAATTATAAAGGGATCCTGCGGGATAATTCCAAAGCGCTGGCTGTGCGAATTCTTGATGATAAAGGCGCGCAAAGAGAAGCTGCAGCAGGCCTCGGAATGGAAGTCATTGAGATCAAAGGCAAATTCTTTTATCAGTTCCCGGTGGAAACTGAAAATGAGTTGTCGGATGTAGAACTGGGCGCTGTTTTGACAAAGACGAAGGAAATCATTGAAGCTAAGTATCCCGATGAATTCGTGGGCAGAGCACCGACGTATATTACAGTCGTAATTGATGGGAAGAAAGCGCTGAAGAAGCTGAATGGGTAGTTACCCGCGGTTCTCCGAGCCCGAGGCTGGAGGAGCGAAAACGTGCCCCGAGCCCGAGGCTGGAGGAGAGGTATTGCACCCGAGCCCAAGGCTCGAGGAGAGAAAGGAAAAAAATATGAGCAGAGTCAAAGAGCTGCAAAAGAAGGTCCACAGTATTCTGGAGGAGATGCCGGATCACAACAAACGCGCAGGAGCGATCGCACATTTGCACGGCGTCGCGCTGGCAGCGGTCATGATTGCTAAAAAGCGCGGAGAGAACGCTGAGCTCGCTGCTATGGCGGGACTGCTCCATGACGTCTATGCCTATAAGAGCGGGTCCTATGAGGATCATGCGCATAAGGGAGCAGATATGGCGAGGGAAATCCTGACAGAGATGGATATTGTGACGAAGGATGAGATGGATGTGATCTGCTCGGCTGTGTATCACCATGACAGTAAAGCGGACGTGGACGGTGCGATGGATGAAGTGCTGAAGGATGCGGATGTCATTCATCATTCATTTAGCGACCCGACCAAAGAAGTGAAAACGAAAGAGAAGCCGCGATTCGAAAAGCTCTGTGAAGAATTTGGATTCATAGTATAACGATCCATGCGAGCCCCGAGCCCGAGGCTCGAGGGCGAAAACACTCCCCGAGCCCGAGGCTCGAGGAGTGCAGTTTAAGGCTCTGTGATGTGAGCGATGTCGCAATCGACGACTCGCCGCACTTCATAGGGGATGTCGTTTTCGCGAAGCTGCTCGAGAAAGGCCTCCCGCACGCAGTTTTCCCGGAACCTCTGCTGGATGGAGATAAAGAAACTCCCGTTCACGGCCGCGATCTCCGCCATGAGGCTGAAAGTGTTCGGAGGGTGTGTCCAGAACTCCTGAATGTATTCGCCCAGGACCGGATAGGGCCACTTCCCGACATAGCTCACCAAAAAGCTGATATATCCCTCGCCGGCACTGAACATTTTTCCGAAGCTCTCTTTTTTGGCAGAAAGGGTGGGAGAAGATTCCGCGACCTGGCGCATGCGGCTGGCCGAAATCGCAACATCGCTGCGAACAATGTCGCTATCGCTTTGAACAAATGTTTTTCCACGGTATATCGTGCACTGAACGGGCATCGGCTTATCCTTGATCCGCTTTTCATAGTCGAAGATCGCCATCCCGAGGCAGTTCTGGCTTGACTCGCGCGCATTCAGCATGGGCCGCGCGTTAATGACGTAAGCGCTGATGATGTCCTTGTCCGCGTCGGGGTAGAGCGCGTCGATCGCGCGCGCCAGAAGCAGCGACACCATGTTACCGGGGCTGGAGTCGTTCGCTGCCGTGAAGCGGACAAAAGCCTCCTCAGGGATCACCACATCCCAGAGGGTAGGCGCCGCAGGGGTCAGCCCGCCGTCCGTTTCGAGAGTAAACGCCTCCTTCCAGGGCAATATTTTGACTTGGGAAAGGTCCACATCCGGGAGAGCATCCTGAGGATCGGCAGTCTCCTCCGATGAAACCGGATCTGTCAAAATACGGATGCCCGTATGGCTTTCAACGCCGTATCGTTCATTGCAATAGTAATAGAGCAGTGTCGAGAGCAGATGGTACATGCCGATGCCATCGGTCATGCCGTGAAATGTGTCCAAATGGATATAGTCATCATAATAACAGACCGCCCAAAGGTGACCGTTTGTTTCTGCCGCCCCCAGGCTGATTCTGCCATTGGTGTTGTGAAGAGTGACCGGCCGCGGGTTTTCTTCAAAATAATACTCACTCTCGGTCTTCTCAATCTGCAGCGAAAAATAGGGGTATCTATGCTGCGTCTTGGCCAGTGCCCGGGCGAGAATTGCAGCATCAACAGGATCGTACATTCTTACTGTCAGTCTTCCGGTGTATTCGACTTTTTCAGCGAAGCTGCCATAGATATGCATCAGATTGCCGGTTGTAATGTTTATCATAATCATCGCTCCTTATGATTAATGAGTGGTTTAGATAATTGTATTACAGACAAGGTGATGATGGCAATTGAAGTTTGTGCTCCCGAGCCCGAGGCTCGGGGAGCGACAACTGCACTCGAGCCCGAGGCTCGAGGAGCGAGATCACAAATTTGCACAGACTTTTTTGACCACCCCATACGATATGCCTGAGATCCTGCTCGCTTGTTTATTCGGAATACCGGCCATGTGCATTTCGCGAAGCGCCTCATCCCGGGACCGCCTGTCAAGTTTATTAAATTCCGCAGAGGTTTTGCATCCTGAGATGTTCTGCATGATTTTCACGGCACGTTCATCACTTATCGCCCAGGGCTTTTTGTCATCAATATCCATGCAATGATCGTCGTTTTCCGCTCTGTTAAAACTATAAAAGTATTCTTCACTGATCAGAGGTTTCACAATGCTCGGGTCAATCAGATCATTGGCAAAGTACTGTCGTAAGCTGCTGTACTCATATAAAAAGGGATCGCTGCAGATTCCGGCTTTGACGGGATTTTGATGAATGTACCTCAGGACAGTGAGAAAATATACCTCATCATTGACCGGCTTGCTCCAATACGGAGATTGGAACAGACTTCCGGCGCGTTGATATTTTGCATTGTACCAACGAACAAAACTCGGACAAATGCGCCGGAAAATGCTTGCAAGATCTTTCTCGCCGGGCTTGATGAGCAGGTGGACATGGTTCGACATCAGGCAATAGGCATATATTTTATAGCCGCAGTCGCATTGGTACACATGCAGCGTTCGAAGGAACCTTTCGTAATCCTTTTGTTCCTCAAAGATGCGGTACTTGCCGATCCCCTGCAGGATCACATGGTAAATTCCGAGTTTACTTTCATGGCGCTTTTTTGATAACACAGTTCTCTCCTTTCGATGATTTGATTTTAGATTTGTTTTAGATGAGCATATAGACGGGCACTGGGCCAGCAGACGAATCCCGCAGTTACTGGTTCAAAGGACAGAGTCAGAGATAAGCTGTCAAAATATCGATAGTTATGATAAGTTGGAAGCATTGCGGAGATGGTCCGCGGACGGTTGGAACGAGGATGTGAAGCGATACATCCTGCGGTACAACGCGTGAGAAGTGCTTATTAGCTGGTTGTATGGTATCATACTAAAGAGCAAAGCGCAAGCCATTGCTCCCCGAGCCTCGGGCTCGGGAAGCAGCGACATCCCCCGAGCCTCGGGCTCGAGGAGCAGAAGGAGGAATCTAAATATGACAGGTAAAAAAGGAATCAGCCGAGAGATGATCATTATACTTATAGTTTGCCTGCTCGCAGCGATCCTATCGCTCACCGTGATAGCATCATATGCATCATCATCCGGCTTCATGGATCCGATCCTGCAGTCGCTGGACGAAAAAAAGCAGGACGTATTGGAACTCACTGCCGCGTCGACCGGCGCCTCCATCGGAATCACAGCTCTTCCGGGTGACATCGCAACTCCGATCGCGGAGAAAATGGCATCGATCAGCCAATATCTTCTGATCGTGATCTGCGCCATTTATCTCGAGAAGTATCTGGTCACCGTCATGGGCTTTGTCACCTTCAGGATCCTGATTCCGATCGGACTCGTTCTGCTTGCAGTGGGGACTGCGATCGGCAACCGGGTCTGGCATCGCATTGCTTTCAGGCTGATTTTGTTCGGTTTAGCGTTGTTTTGCGTTATTCCGGTCAGCGTACATATATCGGATTTTATCTCCGATTCCTATAAGGAAACGCTGGAGGCCGCGGTGGCTGCTTCGTCAAAAGAGGAGCAGGGCGCCGATCAACCCACCGGCGCGCAGGAAGAGAAAGAAGACAAGAGCATTTGGGAGCGCATTATGGATTTCCCTGAGGAGGCGGCAGAAGCAGCGGAATCCGCAATGAACGGAGCTTCCGAAATCACGAAGGAAAAGATCAATGACCTTCAGGTCATGCTCAACAATTTTATGGAATCGGTGGCAGTGATGATCATTACATCATGTGTGATTCCGATCTTAGTGCTGCTGTTCTTTGTTTATTTGATCAAGCTGGTATTTGATATAAGCGGATCCAGGGCTCCGTAATTCATTTCCCGAGGCGCGGGAACAAATTCTGACTATAAGAAAGGCATCGATGATGGTTGGCAGTTTGGCACATACAGAAAATTATCTTCCTCCTGAGACAACACTTCATGGGCGGTACGTGATCGATCAGCAATTGGATCAAACCGAGGATACGATCATATATAAAGGCCGCGATTTAATATTTGGCGAGACGATCAGTATAATTGAGTTCTATCCCAGGAAGATTGCCTATCGCAAGGCGGACAAATCAAGCAAAGTGACGGCAGCGGCCGGCATTCAGGAGACGGTCTACACTGAAGCTAAGGATCAGTTCCTGAGGGAAACGCGGGAACTGATCAGACACAGCAACGAAAAACAGGGTATCGGCTTTATTGATTATCTGGAAGAAAATGGCACCGTATATCGGATCATGGAGCAGCAACATCAGCAAGAAGTCCGGAAGCCGCAGCCTGAAGCAAAACACGAACCCGGACCTCAAAAACCTCAGCCTGAACCTCAAAAACCTCAGCCTGAACCTCAAAAACCCCAACCTAAACCTCAGTCTGAAGCCGAGCCTGAACCTCAAAAACCGCAGCTGCAGCCCCAGCCTCCGCAAGAGAAAACTCATACCGAGCCTCAATCCGAAAGTGACTTGGCTGCCCTGAAGAGGGCGAGATTAGAAGCCTATAAAAGGAAGATGGAGGAGCACAGGAATAAGAAGCATGCAGGTCAGTCGAATGAGAACACAGGGTTAAAGGAGAATAAAGAGGAGCCGGAACAAGAAGCCGTAAATCATGAATCTGTAAATAATGAGCCTGTAAATAATGAGCCTGTAAATAATGAGCCTGTAAAGAATGAATCCTTAAATCACGAATTTGATCCGCAGCAATTGAGCGCAATCGATCGTTTTT
>ODAI013492655.1_pt1 | contig 12761 bp, 8 predicted proteins | sample 1539321 | NCBI WGS metagenome assembly ODAI01 (sample SAMN02144231, study PRJEB22623) | gut metagenome | biome: sheep rumen | host: Ovis aries | place: New Zealand | reverse complement strand
CTTTAGAAATTAATTTATCTTTCGTTTTATCTGGTAATCTTTCATATTCTTTATTTTTAATAATATCTTGTAATTGTCTTTTAGAAAGATTTCTATCTATAATTTGATTAATATAATAATTTATTTTATTATCATCATTTATAGATAATAAAATACAATAATGTGACCAAGACAAAAAGTCAACCAGTGGGTGGCTTTTTTGAAAATAGTAAAATTTTCTCATGTTTTTCAAGCTAGATAGTCCATAACCTTTTCCTATTTCAATAGTTAATCTTTTAGAATATTCTTTAATTATTCCTTCGCCATAATGTTTACCAGCCTCAGCAAGTTTTTTTCCTACATTATAATAAGTATCTAAATCACTTTTGTTTTTACCATAATCTTTTACCTTTTTATTTATTTCATTATTTATTAATTCATTTTTTATTTCTTCATAATATTTAATTTTGTTATCTTCATATTTCATGTTTTTATTACCTACTTTCTTTACATTTATTAATTCAAATATTATTCTTCTATAAAATAAAAATTAAGTCATATAAAATCATCTCCATAAGAAAAGAAGCATTTATTGCTCCTCTATTATATATATACAACATTTATTTTAAAAATTGTAAAAATTTAATAAATTTCTTAAAAAAAGTAAAAAAAAAGAATAGACCCATATAGGATCTATCCTAATTAATTATTTTTAACTTCTTTCTTCTTACCAAATAAGATGAATAAGAAAGCCGCTAATACGTATCCAATATAACTTACTGAAATATCTTCAATACCAGTTTGAGGAGGTAATTCTTCATAAGTACCAACATTCTTACTATATACATATTCAACATATATAGTTTGATTAGCTATTAAGAAGCCTTCAGTATTATCAGATTTACTCTTAAATGTATAACCATCAAATTCTTCTTCTAGAGTTTCATAATACATTCCAGCATAATCAGTAATAGTATAACTATCAAGTACATTACCTTCTTCATCAACATAACTTACAAGTAATTCACCTTTAAGTACTTTACTATCTACTGAAGACTCAGAATCTTTATATACTTTTCTAAGTTCTAACTTAGAATCTACTTTATTAGTAATAACATCACTATCAATTTCACCATAAATAACATTTAAGTAAAATTCTTCATGAATATTATATTCTCCATTAACATAATCTTCTTCAGTAATATCATATTCTACACTGCAAGTAAATGTATTATTTTCAAAATCATAATCACATCTATCACCATCATAGTAAGCAGAATATATTTCATATGGAAGAACATCAGTTAGTGTAAGAGTAGCTTTACCAATATAATCCTTAACAGTACCATCATAAGTAAATACATACTCAGTATAGTCATTAACATCACTAATAATTTCAGGTCCTTCTTTAGTTACTTTATTATTAGTAATTTCACCATCATTTAATTTATAGATATATTCAACAGTAATTTCTTTTTCAGCAACATATACGCCCTTTTCAGAGCCATTAACTTCTACTAAATGATATCCAAAGAAATCTTTAGCTTCTGTAGTATATTCACTACCAGCAAGTTTAGTAGTAGTAGTTCTTTCAAATTCTTCATCTTCACTTCTATAAATAACAGTTAATTTACCTTCAATTCTAACAGGAACTTCAGCAGAATCACTAGTATCTCCATCTGTACTATTACCATTAATAGTAGTCATACCATTAGCAGTATTAACTAATTTATTTTCTTCACTTGAACTAATATCAGCAAAATCCTTATAAACTACACTAAATGAAATATTCTTATTAATCTTATATTCATAAGCAAATTCACTAATAGTCTCTTCAAAAGTCCAAGTAATAGTCTTATCTGTACTATTATATACACCAACTATTTCATTACCATTTTCATCAGTAATTGTCAAGTTAGAACTATCCTCAACTATTTCAAATGGAAGATTATCAACAACAGTTACAGTAACCTTGTCTCCTTCTCTTACATTATTAATAGTATTATTATAAGTAATAGTATAATCAACTGCTTGACTAGCACTAGTTACCTCTTTAGTAGTAGTACTCTTATCAATACTTTCAGCATTTTCTTCAAAGAAAGTACTAATATAATGTAAATTTAATACATTACTATTACTATCAGTACCAACAGTAATAGAAGCACTATTATCACTTTCATTTGGATCTAAGAAATAATCATCTTCGTTATATTTATTCTTTATCTTAGTATTATCAATATTTTCTACTACATAGTCAGTAGCTTTTAATGTAGAACCATATACAGCATCAGCAGTATAAACTTCATCAAATTGAGTACCATTAAAATGATAATTAACAGTAAATCCATAACTTAATCTCTTATAATATACATAAACAGTAGTATCATTATTAATAATTACATATTTACCATTATTAACTTCTGTACTTTTAGTAGTATCTATTGTATAACCTTCAGGTACACTAGCAAGAGCATGATCACTATAACTTATTTCATCACCATATTTAGCAGGAACATCTTCTTTACCAGAAATATTACCAAGTTCAACATAGTTACCATTTAAGTCTTCAAATAAATACTTAACATCATAAGTAAGTTCTATCTTTTTATAATATACATTAACTACTGTATCATTATCAGTAATAGTATATTCACCATTATTTTTTCCTTTAGTCTTAGCTTCATCAAGTACATAACCAGTAGGAATATTTTCAAGTAAATAATCACTATAACTTACTTCATCACCATACTTAGCATCAACATCATTAATACTAGGTACATCACTTCTTTCAGCATAGTAGTTATTTTCTCCTTCAAATAAATACTTAACATCATAAGTAAGTTCGATCTTTTTATAATATACATTAACTACTGTATCATTATCAGTAATAGTATATTTACCATCATTAACTTCTTTAGTTTTAGTCTCATCAAGTACATATCCTTCTGGAACTTCTTCTAAAGCCTTATCTAAAGCATTAACTTCATCACCGTATTTAGCATCAATATTATTTATAGCTGGAACATCACTTCTTTCAGCATATCCATTCTCACCTTCAAATAAATATTTAACACCATATACAAGTTCTATTTTTTTATAATATACATTAACTACTGTATTATTATCAGTAATAATATATTTACCATCATTAACTTCTTTAGTTTTAGCCTCATCAAGTACATATCCTTCTGGAACTTCTTCTAAAGCCTTATCTAAAGCATTAATTTCATCACCATATTTACATGGATTAGTACTTACTCTTAAATCTTCATTTTCAGTACCATCAAAGAAATATTTAACAATATAATTTAAATCAATTTTTTCATATAAAACATTAATAACATTATCTTTAGTTTTATCTATTGTAATAGTATAAACATTACTATCAGATAATTCATAACCAGCACTTGGTAAATATGCCTTCTTTTCTGTATCACTTAAAGTAATCACTTCACCATTAAATGCACTTAAATTACCAGATGTACCTAAATAATGAGTACTATCACTAGTATTAGTAATCTCATCTTTATAATAATTAATTACATAATTATAAGTATTTCTTTCCCAATAAACCTGTGGTTGTGGTTCATTAGCACCATATGTAATAGTTTTTTCTTCACCATTAGCATCAGTATAAGTTAAAGAAAATCCTTCATTAACATTAACCCATCCATCAGCTTCATCACCATTAATTTCGACATCGAAACTAATCTTAGTACCATCTTCAGTAATATCAAATTTATCAGTATTACTTACACTACTTCCATTTACTGTAATTAAATTAGAACTATTAGCATCAACACTAAAACTAGAACCAATATTATCCGTTAAAGTAGCTCCAGTACCTGCAGGTAATTTACTTATACTAGTTGCAATTTCGTTAAATGCTGAAGCTACTTTTTCTGGATCAGAATCATAGTAATGTCTAATATAATCTTCTTCAGTCACATCATCTTTTGTTGCCATGTTTTTAAGAATATCTGCAGCAGTCATTCCATTATAAACTTCTTCAGCTGATAAACTATAACCAATTGAAAAAACTTCAGCATATTCTTTTATTGCATCTGCCATACTTATAGTATTATTATAAACATCTTCGTCTGTTTTACTACCAGGACCATCAGTATTGCCATTTGCATTGATATAATATGTTGGTTCACCATCGCTTATTATAACAACATACTTTTTAGCATTTTCTGGAATACTGCTATTCGATAATAGTTCATTAGCTTCAATTAAGCCAGCATGTAAATTAGTTCCACCACTAGGACTACCAAAATTAGCATCTGATAAATCATTATTTAGAGTTGAATTAAAATCTTTTGCAACACTTGCTGAAGTAGAAAAAGTTACCAACCCTATTTGAGCATTTGGAATTTTTTCTAAAAGAGAACTAGCAAAAGTTTTAGCTCCCTCAACAGCTGCTGAAAACTTAACTTCTTCATATTCGGCACAAAGTCCAAATAAACCATAACGTATACAATTGTCGTAGTTATATTCCCTCATACTAGCTGATCTATCAAATACTACAACTGCATATACTGGTTTGACAACAGTAGTAGTACTTTCAGCATCCTTTCCTTTCACTTCAAATTCGACAGTATATTTTCCTTCACCATTTTTCTTAACTGTCTTTGTAACCATAACATCCCCAGGATTATCTAGTGTTCCTTTAGATACAGTTACACTTCCTTCATTACTTACAGTTTCGTTAATACCAACGTCTCCCTTTTTAGGAGTAACTGCTTCACCTTCAGCAGCAAATACCTTAATTGGAGTCATTAAGTCAGATATAACCATAGCTACAAGTAATAAAATTTTTGTAAACTTATTAAATATCTTTTTCATTTATAAAACCCTCCTTAATATTATTAATAGATATTTTTTTTCATAGTTACTATAATCTTTATGAGTACTACAAGTTTGAAGCACTAATATTTCATCAGTATCAGTTACTTCTACACCTGTATCATATAATGATTTCTTCTTAAACATCTTAATCTGATTACTAAATTCTTCATCACTAAGTTTAAGATTCATATAAGAATAATCACTAGGTTCTACATATACCGAAAAGATTTCATATTTCTTTTCCGTACTTTCCGTAATAATACTCATATTCTTATGATTATTAAAGTAATCTATATCATAAAATTCTTCTAGAATTTTAAATGGCATATCTATTCTAGATGAATTATGACCATATATTAATAACTTCCTACTAGAATCAATGTTGACTCTGTAGTCTAAATAAATAGATCCCATAAAGTTCTCTCTACCATCAGGAGTATGATTTAAGTAATATTCGTTATCTTCTCCTTGTAATATTGGAACTCTATAATTCGTATTATCTATACTTAGAATACCAACAATATCATTATTATGGTATTCCCCTCTAACATCATTTATAATTTTACTATAATCAACAGGATTATTAACATTATTATTACTCTCTATATCGATACTAAGTAAATAGTCATTATCGTTTTTATTTAAAGTAAATGACCACACTAGTAAGAATAATAATATTAAACACCAAACAATAATTAATATTTTTTTATTCTTTTTCATAAAAACCCCCAAAGTTCTTCAGACGGTTATTTATTATAGCAGTTTTTCTTAATTTGTCAATAGTTACACAAAAAGAAGTTCCAAACTTCAGAATTACCTTCTAAATATAGAACTTCCTTATCTATTTCTATTATGTATTATATTTTTAATTTTTAAACATTAATTTATTATAAACTTTATCAAATGCTTTAATAAAAGTATCTACTTCTTCCATTGTATTCTTATAAGATAAACTAATTCTAATACTATGTGAAGCAATATCTTTATCTTTATATATAGCATATATACTATTAGATAAATCGCCCGTCGAACAAGCACTCTTTGTTCCAAGATAAATATCTTCTTCCTCCATAGCATGAATAAAAGTCTCAGGTTTAATATCTAAAGTACTAAAATTAATAATATAGAAAATACTCTTATCCGTACTATTAATATGTACCCTATCATACCCTTTTAAACAAGATATTATTCTTTTATTTAATTCTTCCACATATTTATAATTATTCTCTATATTAGGAATTACTAGCTCTAAAGCCTTCATAGATGATACAATTAAAGGAAGAGCTGGAGTACCACTCCTATAAACAGTAGAAGATTTACCACCATGTATTAAATTATCAATAACAATATTTTCTTTCTTTATAAGTAGTCCAATCCCCTTCATACCAAATATCTTATGCATCGACATACTCATAAAATCCATATCATTAAAATCTACTTTAATCTTACCTATAGCCTGCGTAGCATCAACATGAAAATAACATTTAGGGTATTCCCTTACAATCTTACTAATACTTTTAATATCCTGAATAATACCAAGTTCACTATCTACCATAGCTATACTAACAAGAATAGTTTTATCATTCATTAAACTCTTTAAATGATCTAAATCAACAGTACCATCTTTATTAACATTAACATAATCAATTATAAAACCATTCTTTTCTAAATACTTACAAGTTTCAATTATACTAGAATGTTCTAAACGACTAGTAATAATATGATTACCCCTATTTCTATATCTAAAAGCTACTCCCTTTAAAACAGTATTATTACTTTCACTAGCTCCAGAAGTATATATAACTTCATTAGGCTTAACCCCTAAATACTTAGCAATATTATCCGTAGCGTATTCTTCTAACTGTTTACTCTTAATACCAAGTTTATGTAAAGAATTAGAATTACCTGGATAATTCTTACATACTTTATTATATGTTTCTACTACATTATCATCTACCATAGTCGTAGCACTATTATCAAAATATATCATACTATCCCTCTTTCTCTTAATAGTTTAACATAAACTTTTCTTTTAATAAAGAAAAAGATACAAATAATAATTGTATCAATTCTACTTTTTCATATTATCTTCTTTATTAACATCTAATAAACCACTATTAACAATACCATTAATTTTTTCCCTTAGACTAATTATTTCGTTATAAATATCATTCTTCATATTAATATAATTTTTTTCTTCTTCTGAATAATCCTTATTATAATAATAATCCATACTAGCTACATCAAATGGTATAAAATCAAAACCTGTTATTCCTTTAAACTCATTTTCAATATCCGCTAACTCTTTATCATTTTCTTCTTGTTTCTTTTTATTTTTACTTATTTTATCATTTAATTCTATATTATTCTCTCTTATCTTTTTTATTTTATTTTCAATATTTCTAATTTTCTTTCTATACCAAATTCTCTTAAATAAGGAAGAAGAATAAGATTCTAATGTTCCCTCTAATGAAGTAATAGTATTGTTATTAATACCAATTTGACTTTCTATATCAATATTAGAAATTTCTATACTAAAATTTGATCCATAATCATCAATTTCTCTATATCTGTTTATTAAACTATTTAATTTTTCCTTATTAGCAATTATCCTTTTACCAGTATTAATATATTCATAATCCTTTTCCATTTTTTCCATCATAGATTCTTCTTCAATAATACTATTATTAATCTTTTCATAAATAAAGTTAATAATTACTCTAACTTTATCCTCATATGTTACCACTTCTCTAAGTAATAGATTAATACTATTCCTTTCTTCACTATTTAAATAATTCTCTTTCATATAATTGATTATAAAAGAAGAATTTGGAAATAATTCTTTAATATAATTATTTTTATTACTATTAATTATATTTAAAGCAGTATATATTTCATCATAATTCATTATACTATTAAACTTATATTTAATATTATCTCTAAGAATATTTATCATATTTTCAAATGATAGTTCATTTAATACAAAATCTAATCCATATAATTGATATAATACTTTTATCATTTCTAAACATTCCAAATAATTAGGAAAAATATTACAAAAAGTATTATGATAGTAGTCTACATCATAGTATTCTTTACACATATTAAGCGATGAAAGAAGACCTTTAATTGTCATACTTTTCTTTAGTCCAATATTAAATAATATCGATTCTTTAATATCTTTTTCATCTAATGTTTTACCAATAACTTTTTGGTTTTCAATTTTTATTTCCCGAGTAACCATCGTTAATAATTCATCTTTAATTTTTTTTACATCAAGTAAATTATATTCATCAAACTTTCCCTTTATAGAAGTATAAACATCAATCTTTACCTTTTTATCATCTGTAACTTCCCTATTAAATTTATCAATATCATCTAAAATACCACATATAAATTTATATTGATTAGTACTTAAAGTTTCATCAGTAGGTAAATTAATAAATACTTTCTTTCCCCAAGAAAAAATATAAACATGATTATTTCTAAAAGAATTCCAGCCCTTTCTTATATCATTTGGATGAATATAATTTTCTAGTTTGATAACTATATCGTCATGTGTAGAATAGTCGTCTTTTAATATTTGAGAATAAAAAATAAATTGATAATCTGTTACTATTCCAACTCCCCTAATTACGTTTTCTTCCTTGCAATACTTTAAATATTCATATATACCTTTTTTTAAAGACTCATCATCTATCATCAAATACTCCTATCTTTTTCTATTACTTACACCAGTATTATAATAACTACTTAAAACATCGTATATATTATTAAGTGATACACCAACAATTGTCATATTATCTGATGAAAAATTCATTTCTTCAATCAAGTGTTTAACTTCTAAGTAATTAGGAAATACCTTAAGAAAATAATCATGATAATAACTATCATTATAGTATCTATCACATAACTTCATTATTCTTAATAAATCATTAACACTATTACATTTACTAAAATCAATATATTTTCTTATAATCTCTTCTATTTCATCATCACTAAGCAGTTCCCCATGAATACCTTTTTTCCTTAACATATCACTATCTATTTTTTCTTGATGTAATTCTGGATAACCAATTACGCATTCACTTATTTTCTTTCTTGCTCCCTCCACATCATAGTACACTATATCATCATTATCATCATTAAGAACATTAATATATTTGCATTTCTCCTTAGGTAAACACTCATACTTATTATATTCATCTAATTCATCCAACGTTTTACATAATAATAAATATTCTGATAAACTAATATATCCATTCTCAGGAAGAGATATTACAAACTGCATAAATTTATCTTTAGATTCATAATCTTTAGACAAATAAATATAAGTATTATATGGTCTTCTGTCAGTATTAAGATCTTTTTCATTATCATCATATATTAGTTCATCTATTTCTCTTATCATTTTAGGATGACCAACAATATTCTGTCTTCCACCATCTTCTTCAGTTCTTACAAATGATTTAAATAATAATTGCTTATCTGTAATAAAATAAACTCCTGCTGTACTAGTAATATTTCCTCCAAAATAATCAGCCCTATAAACTCGAAAAGGTTTATTTTCATATATATTCATACTTCTATCACCATCTTAAATATACTATATATAAAGGAAAAAAGCAAGTATTTTACTTGCTTACAGGAAGAACAGATATACTTCTAGCAATATTAAGAAGTTCACTTTTAGATAGTTTATCACTAACAACATAGTACTCAACATCATTATCTATCCAATTAACACTATTGTCATTAACAACTGCTACTGTTGAAGCCATTAATTCTAGATCACCATATGTTGGTACAATTAAATGTTCTTTTTCATATGTAGCGGTCTCTTCAATTAACATAAAAGGATTATCACCATCAAATGTAAGAATTAGTCTCTCACCATTATCCTTATCTACTTTTTCCGTATTAGTTAAATACGTATTAACAGGTAAATACATTGGATATATAACATCTTCAATTGTACTCGTTTCCTTAGTCTTCTCTTCTTTTGTAGTATTGTCATTATTTTCTTCATTATTCTTATTTTCTTCTATATCAATAATCGATTTGAGATCAAAATAATCATCATCAAACTTTTTATCAAAATCAATTTTATTAAAAGTCATTGTAATTTCACTATTACCATCAGTATTAAGAACCATAACTTTAAGAATATTACCATCTTTATCTAAATATACTTCTTCATGAGATAGTTTAGGATTATTTGGATAATTAGCTCCTACTACTATTTTATAATTATTATCAACTTTTTCAAACGTCTTATTATCATCACTATTAATATCATTTAAAATAGGTCCAAGTAAATAAACTTGCGAATTATTATAAGGCCAATCACTTTGAAATTTAAAACTCTTATTAATTTTTGGACTAATTACATATACTCCTTCATTATTTCTAAGAATAATCTGCTCGTGAGAATTTACTGTATTAACTAAATTAACCTTATAATTATCATTTTCTTTATAAGAAACATTAACATCATAAGTATAAACATCTTCATTATTTACAATATCAAGTTTTCCTTCCAAATAATAACTTTTAGCTTCCTTAACCATCTTTTCAAAATTATTAAGGACATCTTTCTCACTTACTTTACCACATCCACTAAGAACTATTAATCCTAATGTTAAAACATAAAACAACTTCTTTTTCATTATTCACCTCTTATCTTTCTAATCCATTATATTAATTAAAAATACTATATATGATGAATAATTTACAAAATAATGTACAAAATAAAAGTAAAAAGGAGGATAATATGAATATACTACATAAAATAACATTAACCATTGCTATTATAGGATGTTTAAACTGGGGATTAGTAGGACTATTTGACTTCAACCTAGTAGAATACCTATTTGGAGATGGAACACTACTTACTAGAATAGTTTATGTTCTTGTCCTAATATCAGGTCTAGTACAATTAAGACTATTTATGAAAGATTTAGATTAAACTACTACTAAGTAGTTTTTTTATTTAATAACTTTTCCTATATATATAGAATTTTTTTATTTTTTATAGTATAATTAAGTAGGTGATGTTTTTGAACCATAAGATAAATTTCAATAGTACATACGCAAATCGGGGAATGGGATTAGAAAACGATATCAATATAACTAATAAATATTATGTTGATTACGATATAGCTTTAATTTATAAAAAACCTACTCCCATAAGAGTAACAAAAACAAATTATCAAAATATGCGAATAACCGATGGTTTCTTTGAAACCCCATCTACTCTCGATTATAATGGAATCTATAAAGGTTATTACATCGAATTTGATGCCAAAGAAACCAAATCAAAAACAAGTTATTCCATAAATAATATTCATAATCATCAAATAGAGCACATAAAAAAGGTAATAAAACATCAAGGAATAGTTTTTCTAATAGTTAGATTTACATCATTAAATAAAGACTATATCCTTAAAGGAGAAGACCTAATGGAATATATAAATAGTCATGATAGGAAATCAATACCTCTATCCTACTTTGAAGAAAACTGCTACAAGATAGATATTAAGTATACCCCAAGATTAGACTATATAAAAGTAGTAGATATCTTGATAAAAGAAAAATGCAGTATTTAATAATATTATTATTTATGCTAACTCTAATACTTAGTATCATTGCCTTCAAAGTAAAAGGACTATTTATTCTTATTATTACAATTCCATTACTAATTATGTACTTTAAAATAAATATAATAAAAAAGAAAGAAAAAAATATTGATATAGGAAATATATCAGAAGGAAAGGAAGTTGAAGTTGTGAGTTCTAGAAATAGGAATAGAAAAAGAAAACTAAATATTAAAAACATATTAAGTAATTTAAAAGATAAAGTAAAAAATATTAAATTACCAAAAATTAAAAAGGAAAATAATAATAAAATCGAAGAAGTACGAAAAGAAAAAACAAGTACTAATAAAAAAATAAAGAACAAAAGAAAAACAAGTGATAAAAATAAAAAAAGTATTCTAAGAAAAATATTAACAGTCATATTAGGATTAGGAATATTTGGAATAGCCTCAATACTACTATTATTTATCTATATTGTAATATCATGTGGCGATTTTGATCCAGAAGCCTTTAAAAATCAAGAGCAGACAGTTATTTACGATAAAGATGGTGGAATAATAGCTACTCTTGGAGATCAAAAAAGAGAAGAAGTAAAATATGAGGAATTGCCCGAAGTATTAATTGATGCTCTAATAGCTACGGAAGACTCAAGATTCTTTCAGCATAATGGTGTTGATACAGCAAGATTTTTAAAAGCAACAGCACTTCAATTAATAGGACACGATGATGCCGGTGGTGCTTCTACTCTAACCATGCAAACTGTTAAAAACAATCTAACAAAAAAAGATAATAAAGAAGGAAAAATCGAAAAACTAATTCGTAAATTCAAAGATGTATATTTATCTGTATTCTTTATGGAAAAAAGATATACTAAAGAAGAAATACTCGAAATGTATGTTAATGATAGCGGTCTAGGTGGAATGATTTATGGTGTTGGTGAAGCAAGTAAATACTATTTTGGAAAGACCGTATCAGAGCTTAGTCTACCAGAAGCTTCCCTACTAGCAGGAATGTATCAAGCTCCTACTAAATATAACCCATATAACAATCCTGAAAATGCTAAAGCAAGAAGAACCACTGTTTTAAAACTAATGAAACATCATGGATATATAACTGAAGAAGAAAGACTAATGGCTGAAGCTGTTCCAATTGAAAGTATGCTTGTAGGTACTGGTTCAAAAGCCGACTATCAAGGATATATCGATACTGTAATTGAAGAAGTCGAAAAGAAAACAGGAAATAATCCAACTCAAGTATCCATGAAAATATATACCGCTATGGATAGAGAAGTTCAAGATGGAATCAATAAAGTATTAAATGGCGAATCTTACACCG